>Ga0187855_10000056_pt1 | contig 95968 bp, 77 predicted proteins | sample June2016WEW_8_10_2_FD_132969 | JGI IMG/M metagenome (GOLD analysis project Ga0187855, IMG submission 132969) | Peatland microbial communities from SPRUCE experiment site at the Marcell Experimental Forest, Minnesota, USA - June2016WEW_8_10 | ecosystem: Environmental > Terrestrial > Soil >... | reverse complement strand
GTGCGGCCGTTCGTGACTCGGGAGCAGATTACGCGGGTGATTGAAGAGGCGCGGCGGTGCCACGCGGCGATTCTGGGAATTCCGGCGATGGATACGGTGAAAGAAGTAAAGCGCGCGAGTTTACCCGAGGATGTGGCGTTGATTACCGCCACGATTCCGCGGGAACGTGTGGTGCTGGCGCAGACGCCCCAGGTCTTTGCGACGAAATTGCTGAAGGAAGCGTACGCCCGGGCCGCGGCCGATGAAGTAAGCGCGTCGGATGAAGCTGGATTGGTGGAACGGATCGGCCACGGGGTTCACGTGGTGCTGGGCTCCGAGCGCAATATCAAGATCACCAAGCCGGCGGACATGGACCTGGCGCGGTTTTACCTGGAACGCGAGCGCGCAAAACCATGAGTGTGCGCTGCGGGATTGGGTACGACCTGCATCGATTGGCGGAGGGGCGCAAGCTGATTGTGGGCGGCATCGAACTGGCGTTCGATAAAGGGCCGGTGGGGCATTCGGATGGCGATGTGGTGGCGCACGCGTTGTGCGATGCGCTTCTGGGGGCGGCTGGGCTGGGGGACATTGGAACCCATTTTCCGGATACCGATCCGAAGTGGAAGGGTGCGAACAGTTTGATTTTCCTGGAGCACGCGCGGAAATTACTGGATCAGAAGAAACTTGCGATCGAGCACGTGGATGCGGTCGTGATTACGGAAAAGCCCAAGCTGGGGCCGCATTTTCCGAAGATGCGCGAGGCTTTGGGACGGGCGCTGGGCGTGCCTGCGGAGAAGATTCATTTGAAGGCCAAAACGAATGAGGGCGTGGATGCGATCGGGCGCGGGGAAGCGATTGCGGCGTGGGTTGTGGCAACGATTGCAGCAAGGTAGCGGCGTTGTTTTGGCCGTGCAAGAAAAAATCAGCGTCAGAGAGAACGCTGGCTTTCCTTCGCCGATCAGGGTAAGCGGAAAACAGCCGCTGCAACGGCATTAGTCGATAGCGTGCGATAGAATCCCTCCGATGGGTGTGGAAGAAACTCCAAATTCAGACGTGGTGATTGCCAATCCGTACGGCGCCGCGGATGTTGCGGGCATCCTGCGCGAGCGCGGCTGGATTTCGCCGGAAATTTCGCCGGAACAGATTGCGTGGTGCGAACGAGCCGCATTTCTGCTTGGGCCACAGGCGGCAGATCGCGCATCGCTCGCGGAACTGTTGCGCCTGGTGTTTGAATACGACGCCGCACGCGCGATGGCCAACGTTGAGGCTCATGCGGTGATGTCCCGGTATGCGGCGCGCGATGTGATTCGTTTGCTGGCGCGTCTGGTGTTGGAGGGCGGGCCTTGCACCGTGGATCGATTTAAGGAGATTGTTACAGCGCTGAAGGAAAGGCTCGATTTGCGGGGAAGGGAAGTGCTGCATCCTTTGCGCCTGGCGCTTGTCGGGCGCGCGGGAGAGGGCGATCTGGATCGCGTGATTTTGTTGCTGGACGCGGCGGCGGAGGCTGGGTTTGCAGTGAAGACCGTACGGCAGAGGATGATTGAGTTTTGCTCGGCGGTGGACTAGAAGGATTGCGGCGCATATCGATTGTTTGGTGATTTTCGTCGTGATCGCGCAGACGTGCGCGTTGAGATCCTTCAGCGATCCTCGCCGGATCGCTTCAGGATGACAATTCGTTGCTGGGGTTGACGATGGATAGGCTGACGGGGATACATGCGGTGCGGGAGGCGCTGGAGGCCGGGCGCGCGTTTGACCGCATTGTGATCGCGAAGGGGAGGCAGGACACGCGCGTCGAGGAGATCGTGCAACTGGCGCGTGAGAGAAATATTTCTCTGCGGTTTGAGGATCGATCGCAACTCGATCGGTTGGCGGATTCGAAAGATCACCAGGGAATCGTGGCGCTCGTTGCGGCACGCGCGGCCGGTACACTCGACGAGATTCTGGCGGCGGCGAACGCCGGAGCTGGACGCGGAGAAAAGGGCTTGATCGTTTTGCTGGATGGCGTGGAAGATCCGCACAACCTGGGCGCGGTGATTCGCACCGCGTTAGCGGCCGGGGCGCACGGCGTGGTGATTCCGGAGCGGCGTGCGGCGGGATTGACGGATACGGTGGCGCGGGCTTCCGCCGGCGCGCTGGCGCACATGCCGGTCGCGAAAGTCACCAATCTGGCGCGGACGATGGAGGAGTTGAAGGAAGCTGGGTATTGGCTGGTCGGGTTGGATGAGCAGGGGGACAAGAATTATACGGAAGTGGATTTTAGTTCGCCCGTGGGGATCGTGCTGGGTGGAGAAGGGAAGGGTCTGCACGAGTTGACGCGGAAGCGGTGCGATTTTGTGGTGTCGCTGCCCACTACTGGGCCCGTGAAATCGCTGAATGTGTCGGTGGCGGCGGGGGTGGTTTTGTTTGAGGTTTTGCGGCAGCGGCGAGGGAAGTGAGAATTGTTCGGGTCGTGCACGTTCGCTGCGAAAATGCCGTGACCGTAGGGGCCGGTCTAAAGACCGGCCCCTACATTTTCCGTCGGCATCGTTACTTGTCGTATTGGATTAGGGAGAAGACGTCCAAGCCGGGGAGTTTGGCGCGGCCTTTGAGGAACGTGAGTTCGACAGCGAAGGCCAAGCCTTCCACTTTTCCGCCCAGTTCTTCGACTAGCTTTACGGTGGCCGAGGCGGTGCCTCCAGTGGCGAGCAGATCGTCGCAGATGATTACGCGATCGCCGGGCTTGACGGCGTCTTCGTGAAGCTCTAACGCGTCCGAGCCATATTCCAGAGCGTAGGAAACGCTTCGCGTTTTGGCGGGGAGTTTCTTGGGCTTGCGGACGGGGACGAATCCCGCGCCGAGACGATAGGCCAGCGCGGGCGCAAAAATAAAACCGCGCGCTTCGATTCCCGCGACGAGGTCGATGGTGTGGCCGTCGTAGTGGTCGCAAAGCTGGTCGACGAGTGCGTGGAAGCCTTTCTTGTCTTTCAAAATCGTGGTGAGGTCGTAGAACAAGATTCCCGGCTTGGGATAATCGGGCACTTCGCGAATCAATTTCTTCAGCTCATCCATCCGGAGGGCTCCTCGTCAATCTTCATGAGTGGTGACAAATTCGTTCGCGTACTGCGGATCGATGGCCGCGGATTCTTCCTTTACTTCGCTGACACTGGAAAAACGCGGGCCGCGCTCGAGCGCCGCTCGAAATTTGGCAAGTTGCGCGGGCGTGCCGATGGCGTACGCTTCCACGCGGCCATCCCGCAAATTGCGCACGTAGCCGCTCAGATCCAGGCGTTTGGCTTCTGCTTGCGTGAAATAGCGGAAGCCGACACCTTGCACAAATCCGGAGATAAAGTAACGCCTGGCTTGTTTCGCGTCCGTCACAAACTCCGAAATTGTAGCAGAGACTCGAGTGGCGTCCCTAAAGGGGTTGCTCGGCTGTGCCCGGCGCGAAACCTTGCCAATGCGTGCGAGCACGGCGATTTGCGGTAAGCTCTAAGACTGCGCGAAGCTCAGGCTGCTTCCTGGCGTGCCGCGCGCATCCTAGTATTTATGGACCGAGACGTGTTTGTCCGCTTTTGCCGTGCCATTTCTCCGACCGTGGGCGCCGCATGCCTTGCGGCCGCCTTGCTGGTTGGCGCGCGAATCGCCGCGGCCCAGGAATCGCAGGCGCCGATGGCACCGCCGCCTCCCGAGCATAACGTGCGGCGGATGGGAAACACGCCAGAGCCACCCGAGCCGCCTTCGCTTCCTCCCGAAGAAATTATCAGGAAATTCGCGGCGAAAGAGGATGAGTACGTTGCCGCGCGTCCAACGTACGGCGCTCGCAGGACCATTCGCATCGACGAGTTCGACCGCCAGGGTAAATCGACAGGCCAATTCCTGATGGTTACCGAAGTCATACGCGCGCCCGACGGGCGCATCGTCAACAAGGTCGTCGAGCACCCGCAGTCGACGCTGCACGTGTTCCCTCTGGAGCCGGAAGACGTTAAGGAACTGGAGCGGATTCCGCAGTTTCCGCTGAACTCGGGCCAACTTGCAAAATACGATCTGAAATATATCGGGCAAGAGACGATCGACGAGATCGACACCTACATTTTTAAGGTGACGCCGAAGGCGCTGGACCGCGTGCATGCGTACCTCGACGGGCTCGTGTGGGTGGATACGAAATACCTGGAAGTGGTGAAGACCTATGGGCATTGGGTGAACGAACTCGGCGACGTGAAATTCGCGACCATGCCGTTCACGATGTTTGAAACCTACCGGGAAAATGTGGATGGGAAATACTGGTTTCCGAACTACCAGCGCGCGGACGAGACGCTGCACTTGAAGGACGGCGATTTCCCGGTGCGGCTGGTGATCAAGTGGAGCGACTTCAAGCCGCTGCCGGCCACGGTTTCGGCTCCTGGTGCTGCACCCGACGCAACTCCGTCTGCGTCGGCGCCACCGGCAACCCCTCAGTCCTAAAGCTCTCCGGCGGCAGGATAAATTCGCAAATCCATTCCTGATGCGCAACCGCTCGGCCGCTTAGGAGCGTCAAACTGGCGCGGCTGCCTGACCCTCGTGTAGGATGAATCGAATCGAACCATCCAAGGAGACTTATGACGCGACCCGCAGGTACGTATGCCATTTTTGAAACGTCGCAGGGCAACATCGTCATCCACTTGCTGGAAGACAAAGCGCCAAAGACCGTTGCGAATTTTATCGGCCTCGCGGAAGGCACGAAAGAATTCACCGACGAGCGCACCGGCAAGAAAGAGAAGAAAAATTATTACGACGGACTGACCTTTCACCGCGTGATTCCGGACTTCATGATTCAGGGCGGCTGCCCGCGTGGCGATGGCCGCGGCGGACCGGGGTACACCTTTCCCGACGAATTCCATCCGTCGCTGAAGCACAGCAAGGCGGGCAAGCTTTCCATGGCCAACTCGGGGCCCGGCACGAATGGCAGCCAGTTTTTTCTTACCGTTGCCGCGACGCCGTGGCTCGACAACAAACACTCGATTTTTGGCGAAGTCGTGGAAGGGCAGGACATCGCCGACAAAATCTCGAAGGTGCCGCGCGATTCCAACGATCGCCCGCGGACTCCAGTGACGCTCACAAAAGTTCGCATCGAACGGGTCTCTTAGCGTCAGAGCGATTTTTGACGGGACTGAGCACTGCACCTGGCTGAGGCATACAGGTCCGTCGGAGCTCAGGTAAACAGAGTCGGCTGTGCCACGGGACGCCATGCTAACGGCTGAGCGCTTACTTCGCATCTTCATCGAAATGATTTTTGTCCTGCTGGGCGCGCTGGTGGTGTGGCTTGGTGTTACCGGACGAATCTTCTTCGACCGGCGCACACCGCTGTGGCTGACCTTGAGCGTGGCGCTGATTTTGTGGGGCGTGTACGCTTTTTTCAGGCCAGGCGCGGCATGGTTGCGTGGCGAGCGGTGGACGCGCGGGCTGTCGCTTACGCTTCTAGGCATCGTCATGCTCTCGATTGCGCGTGTGCCTTTTGTCTGGGTAGGGAAGTTGTTCGCCGTGGCGGGTCTCGTCCTGGTTCTGCGCGGACTGGTGGGGTCCGTTTTGATCCTCCGCCCTCGCTAAGACATCGGTTAGAACTCGACCAACAGGGTTTTCCCTATAGACCTCGCGCTCGCCTCCGCTATAATCCGTCCCACTGTTAACCCTGTGTGAGGAGATCCCCCCATGTTGAAAGAATTCAAAGCATTCGTGATGCGCGGCAACGTGTTGGATTTGGCGGTTGGCGTAATCATCGGCGCGGCCTTCGGCAAGATCGTCTCGTCCCTGGTGGACGATGTGCTCATGCCGCCGATCGGGCGGGTTCTAGGACACGTTGATTTTTCCGGCCTGTTCATCAATTTGAGCGGCAAGCCTTACGACACTTTGGCTGACGCGAAAGCGCACAACGCGGCTACCTTAAACTATGGCCTTTTTCTGAACACCATAATCAATTTCCTGATCGTGGCGTTCTGCGTGTTCGTCATCATCCAGTTGGTGAGTCACTGGATCAACAAGCCCGCGCCGCCAGCCCCGCCGACCACCAAAGAGTGCCCGCAGTGCGCGATGACGATTCCCATTCAGGCAAAGCGCTGCGGCCACTGCACCACGCAGCTCGCGTGATCACGTAAAGCTCAAGCCAAGTCGCGGTTTGCGCGTGCATCAAGTCCGAAATGCCCGCCGTGCAAGCTACGCCTTCGGTTTTTTCTGTTTTTGATTCGCTTCCAGGTGCGCGCGCAGGCGGCCCACGACGGCGTCTTCCTGTCCCTCGTCGATTTCCTTCTGCACTTCCTCCAGCGCGAAGTGCACAACGTCGTGGTGATGAAGCTCTTCGCGCGCCAGCACTTCGCTGAAGCGCAGCCATAGCCGGTGCAGCAGATGCACTTCGTTGGCGGTGAGGTTTGGAGCGTGCGGCCCGAGAACTTTGTAGATCTTGTCGCCGTTGGGTATATGAATTTCCAGATTGAATTGCGGCTTGGGGTCGCCCAGCTTTTCCCAAGCGTCGCCGATCTGCCGCGCCTGCTCTTCGGTCAGTTCCTTCGCGGAATGCCCCACGACGATCGTACTGGACTGCAGCGAAGTGGCAGCGCGCAAAATACCGTCCCAGAGATCGTTGGCTGCAACCACCGCCAGGCGAATCGATTTGCCCCGTTTCTCCGCCATCGACAGCGCCTGAGAAAATAAATGCTGCTCGACGCTGCCGAACAACTGGTCGGCCTCCAGCTCGTTTTCACCGGAACCCGAGCGGCGCAGCAAGCGCACGTGGAGAATGACGACGTCACGCCGCCCGGGCTTCACGCGATCCAGCACGTTGCCCAGGTGATACAAGTTGAAGTGATTGCTGACGGGCACGAGAATATTTCCAGGGCGCGCGCCCACCGCCTCGGGGCTCAGCTCGCCCTGCAATTCCAGGTTGAACTGGTCCATTTCGACGTGGGCTACGCCGCGATGTTTGCCGCGCCGTTCGGAAATGGTGAAGACGATATACAGCATCACCGAAAAGGCACCGCCCGCCATGGTGGCGACCGGTTTGGTGAACAAGTTCGTGACCGCAATGAGGAACAGCGTCAGCGTGATCAGGCCAAGTCCCACCGGGATCTGCACGCCGCGTATCGTGAAGTTGAGCGGCACCTGGAATTCGCGCTCACCGGGATTGGTGTAACGCAGCACCAATACCGCCAGGCCATTCATGGCGAAACTCCAGATGACTCCGAAGGCGTAAAGGTTCGCGAGAAAAGTGACGTCGCCGCGGCTGATCACGATGGTGGCGATCTGCAATAGCACAACAATGTTGATGATGCGGTAGCTGGTGCCGAATCTTGGGTGCGGCTGCCGGAACCATTCACTCAACACGCCGTCTTCGGAAACGCGGTTCAGCACTCCATTCGAGCCCACGATCGCGGTATTCACCGCCCCGGCGAGAATCAGCGTGCCAACCACAACCACGAATCCATGGAAGATCAGGCGCGCGATGAACGGACCTTGCAGGCTCATCGCCAGCCCGCCGATCAAATTCTCCAGGAAGCCCTGGCGAACGTCGTCGGGAATGATCATCACCGCGAAGAAGGAGACCAGCGAAGTGAAAACCAGGCTGTAGACGAAAATGACGAGCCCGGCCTTCTTGAGGTTCAGCAGCTTGGGGCTTTCGATTTCGCGGTACACCTGCGCGAGCGATTCCTCGCCGCTCATGGCCAGCACGGAATGTCCGAGCGCAATGAAAATAGCGATGACGCCGAACATGTGCGGCAGGCTGCTGTGTGCCAGCCACCCCAGCGCGCTGCCGGTGAGGTGAATGTTGCTGGGATACGGAAATGGAGGCAGAGACGAATGCCGCAGGATGGCGGTGTAGACGCACCAGCCGATCAGGATCACCACCATCACGGTGACCAGCCTCATGATGTGAAGTGCTTTTTCGCTGGATTCCGAGACGCCCTTGGTATTTTCCCACCAGAAATAAACGGTGACGACGATGGCGAAACTCGCGGAGATTCCATCCACCGTATGCGGCGAAAAAGCGCCGCCCAGGTGAAAGTACTGCGACAATTCGCTGAGCAACCCGGCGAGATATTGGCCAGCGGCGACGCCGCTGATCGGCCCGGTCAAAATGTAGTCGAACATCAGCGCGGATACGCTGAATTTGGCCAGCGTGCCGCCCAGGGACTGCTTGACGGCGCGGTACACGCCGCCGCGAACAAACATGCTGCAGCTTTCCACGTAAACGGCGCGCACCGCGTACGAGAACACCATGATCGCCAGAATGAACCACGGCGCGGTCTTGCCGATGAAGCCTTCAGCCTCGCCGCCGGCATAGTAGGCGGAAGAAGCCAAGTCGTTGAGAACGATCGCCGCGGCTCGCCAGAAGGAGATGAACGTCAAGAGCGCCGTGGTGGCTACAATGACGCGCGGAATACCGTTGCCCCGGCTGCGCGGGGCAGCAGGGCTAGTGGGAGTGCTGCTCATGTATGGGTGATGATGACCTGCAGATTAAAATGCTCGCATTTTTTATACGCGAAGTCTAGCTGAGCGGAAGTTTAGTTGATATTTATTTTGAGGATTATCAGCGCGCTGGCTGCGCGTATTCTCTTTTGCTGTGTGGATCCGGCGCGAGAATTCTGGAATGCTCCGTCCTTCGGAAATAGCCGATGTTTACGGCTTCATCGAATCGACGAGTTGCGATTCTCGAGCAGCAATTTCGTCCGGGAGCGGCGCGTAACCCAGGGCGGAGCATTCCTTCTGCCCGGAAGACAAGACCCAGTGCAGCAAATCCACGACCGCAGCTTTCTTGGCGGCCTCGTTGAATGCTTGCGGGAGCAGAAACCACGTGAACGTGGCGATCGGATACGAATCCCTGCCGGCGGCGTTTGTGATGGAGATGCGAAAGTCCGCTCCCATTCCCGCCGAGGTTCCGGCCGCGGTGAGACTCGGCAGGTCGGCTTGAATAAAGCGGCCGGCGGAGTTGCGCACCGAACCGAAGTTCAATTTGTGCTGGATGGCGTAGATGAACTCGACATACCCGATGGAATTAGGAGTTTCCTGCACGCGCTGGGCGACGCCTTCGTTGTGTTCGCCGCTGCTGCCCACGGGCCAGTGCACCGCCGGGCCAGTTCCGACCGCAGTCTTCCACTCCGAACTCACCTTGGAGAGGTAGTCGGTCCAGACAAACGTTGTGCCACTTCCATCGGAACGATACACCACGGCGATCTCGGCATTTGGCAAGGCAGCGCCATGATTGACGGCGCGGATTTGCGGGTCGTTCCATTTTGTGATCTTGCCGAGATAAATGGCGGCTAAAATCTCGGGTGTAAAGCGCAGATCACGCTGCAACCCCGAAACGTTATAGACCGGAACGACCGCCCCCAGAACGGTGGCGAAGTGAAAAGCTTTTCGCCCTAGTAGCGCCAGCATTTCGTCGGACAGCGGCATGTCGGTGGCCGCGAAATCCACTTCACCCTTGCCGAAGCGTTGAATGCCGTTCTCCGAGCCAACGGCGTCGTAGTTGATGCGAATGTCCGAGTGTTTTTCAGCGAACGCGGCAAACCATTTTTGATAAATGGGCGCGGGAAACGTGGCGCCGGCGGCGGCCAGCTCCGTTTGCGGCGGGCTCTGCGCGGCGGCTTGCGGTCTAGCAATCACAAAACTCAGGACGGCAAAAACAGAAAGTCTCGCAGCCAAGCGGGAAAGGGGTCTCAATGCGAAGCTCCTTTGGCGGCGCTGTCCTGCACTGCTTCCTGAAATTTCTTAACGAGATTGTCGGCGAGGTCCTGGGTCACCGTGCCCCAATGAAACTTGCGGGGTGTGACCAGGTAGGACCACAGTGTCTCGGCGTCTTTGCCCTTCACTTCAATAGACAGCACGCCGCCGTAAATCGCGTTCTGCGCGTACGGAGACGGGCGTGCGCTCGTGCTGTAATAGCCTTTTATCCAAATCTCGCCGCTCCCGCTGATCACTGCGTCGGCTCCGGCTTGCGTTGAGACGACCTCCACGCCGCGAACGTCGCGCAACCGTTTCACAAGAGCCTCGCGCAGTTCGGACGAGCCCTTCTTTTCACCGAGCGAACCGACATAAATTTTCTTGATCTGCGACAGGGAGGCGGCGGTCTGGGCTGCGCTGACACTGGCGCAAAACAGCGAAAGAGTCAGAGTCAACCGCAAAAGGACAACGGCGATGCCTCGCAAGCAAACCGTCCATTCTCCGCTCATAATCCGGCGTCGAATTCTACGTACACAGTATTACAGGCAGATTACCAGTGAAAGTGGATCAGGGAGCTGTCGAGGTTTCCCGGGTCGCCGCGAGATTGGCCGAGGTATCGTGGAGGCCGATTTCTGCGGGAGATTTTGCGAACGATCTTGTAGACTCGGCGCAGCAAATCCCAGGCGAGGCTCAGACATGAAGCGCGCGGCCATCGGCGTCCGGATGCATTCCGGCTGGGGTGCGCTTGTCGCGGTTTCCAACAGCGACGGCAGCGTGGAGATCATCGAGCGGCGGCGCATCGAGGTTACTCCTCCAGGAACTGCCGGCGCGAAGCAGCCTTATCACTTTGCGGAGAATCTCGAGCTTCCAGAAGCGGAGAAGTTTCTGGCGAATTGCTTCGTGGCTTCCAAAGACCTCGCGTTCGCCGCTGTCAGGGATGTTGTCGGCGGATTGCGCGATCGGCAATGTCGTGTCGTTGGTTCTGCGGTGCTCCTGGCATCAGGCCGCGCGTTGCCGCCTCTGGCAAAGATTCTTGCTGCACACCCTCTAATTCATACGGCGGAAGGTGAATTTTACCGCGAAGTCTTCACGAAGGCATGCGGGGCCCTCCAAATTCCCGTGACCGGGATTCGAGAGCGCGAGCTCAAAGACAGAGTCGATACGACATTCGGGAAAGCGGCGTCTCGGATCCGGCAGCAAATCTCCACTTTCGGTCGCGCGCTCGGGCCACCTTGGACCCAGGACCAGAAAACGGCGGCGCTCGCCGGATTACTGGTCCTGGCCGAAAAGCAAGAGTGATTTCCGGCAATCGGCGACGGCCGATGTCATTTTGGACTAGTTGTTTTGCACTATTGAGAGCTTTTGGCCCGCGATGGTACTTTCCCGCAATGTCGAATCGTCCGGGGAGAGTTGCGCTTCCGTCTCCCTGCGCAACCGCAAGCGTCGAATTGTTCTTGTCCGCCTTTCAACTCGCCAAGACGCGTAGCCCGCTGAACGCTACCTTGATATATCAAGGTAAAAAAGAGCCGAGGTCGAAAAAGCAAAGAGGTGCTGGAATTTGAGCTCATCGGTCCGGCTCCGTCCAGTTGCGTTCATCGCGGCCTTGGTCGTGATCTGGCAAATCGCCGTCAACCGCCACCCGGGTCAACTTCTCCCGGGCCCATTGGAAGTGGTCCGTGGCATCGGCGACCTCTTGCAACACGGACTGCTGCTGAAGTATGTGGTGGCCTCGCTGTTTCGCGTCACTTGGGGCTTTCTCCTCGCGGCCGTGATTGCCATCCCGCTGGGATTGACGATTGGCTGGTACCGCCGTGCGGAGATGGCGTTTAACCCGCTGGTGCAAATCTTTCGGCCGATTTCGCCGCTTGCCTGGATTCCGATTGCTATTTTGTGGTTTGGAGTAGGCGATCTTGCCTCCATCTTCCTGATTTTCGTGGGCTGTTTTTTTCCGTTGCTGCTTACGGCCATCAGCGCGGTCCACAATATCCCCGATCTTTATGTCAATGTGGGTCGCAACTTCGGCCTGAGCACGGCGGATTTCATCTACCGCGTCGTGTATCCGGCGGTCATGCCGCAGCTCATTACCGGCCTGCGCATCACACTGGGCATCGCCTGGCTGGTGGTCGTAGCGGCAGAGATGATCGCCGTGAACTCGGGACTGGGTTTCTTGATTGTCGACGCGCGTAACGCCGGGAATCGCTACGACCTGGTGGTTGCGGGCATGGTCGTTATTGGGACCATTGGGCTGCTTTTGGATTTAGGAATGCGCTCATTGGAGCGCGTGAAGTCGTTTCGCTGGGGTTATTCGGAGAATTAAGCATGGCGACGCGCGATTCGGTGACCACGTCGGTTTCCGGTGTGAAGTTACGCATGGAACATGTAGGCATGGTGTTCGCCCGCGATGGCAAGAGTGTTTCCGTCCTCGAGGATATCAATCTCGATGTTCGCGACGGCGAATTCATTTGTATCTTGGGGCCCTCGGGATGCGGCAAGTCCACGTTGCTAAACGTAATGGGAGGTTTTCTTTCCCCGACGAGCGGGTCGGTCTCGATCGACGACGAGACCGTCCACGGACCAGATCCGCGGCGTATTCTGGTTTTTCAGGAACGCGGAGTGTTCCCTTGGCTCACGGTCGAGGGCAACATCGGATTCGGGCTGTCGAAACTATCGAGCTCGGAACGCCGCCACCGCATCGCGCACTACGTTCAAATGACGCGGCTGCAAGGCTTCGAGCAAACCTATCCTTCCGACTTGTCGGGGGGCATGAAGCAGCGGTTGCAGGTGGCCCGCGCTTTGGCCGTCAATCCCGACATTCTGTATCTCGATGAGCCTTTTGGAGCGCTGGATTCGGTCACGCGTTTCATCATGCGCGGAGAGTTGCTGCGTATCTGGCAGACGGAGCGCCGGACGATCATTTTCGTCACCCACGACATCGACGAGGCGGTGCAGCTCGCCGACCGCGTGGTGGTGCTAAGCTCGCGCCCGGCGAAAATTCAGGACATTCTCACCATCGACATCGCGCACCCGCGAAATCTAAGTTCCCCGCGTTACCTGGAACATCGCGACGATCTGTTGAAGAAGATTGGCCTGGCATACGCGGTATGAAATCGCTCGCAAAACCCGGCGGATGGGAGAAGTTCTTCTGGCCCGTTCTTGCGGCTGCGCTGCTTCTGGCGGTCTGGCATTTCTCGGTGATCTGGACAGCGACGAAAGTTTTTCCTTCTCCCCTCAGCGTGGAAAAAGGGTTGGCAGAGTTGCTCCGCAAGCATGTACTTTGGGCGGACATCGGCGATTCCTTGCGCCGCGTCGCGATTGGGTTCGGGACGGCGGTGGTGATCGGAATACCCCTGGGCCTTACACTGGGCTGGTATCCCGCGGCAAACCAGGTACTGAACCCGGTGCTTCAGATACTTCGTCCCATTAGTCCTATCGCTTGGATTCCGGTGGCGATCATCTTCTTCGGCATCGGAGATCGTGCGGCCATATTTTTAGTTTTTCTCGGCGCGTTCTTTCCGATCGTCGTTGCGTGCGTCAGTGGCGTGTCCAACGTGCCGTCCATATTTCGGCGCGCAGGCCGCAATTTCGGTCTATCGCCCGCGCAAATCCTGGCGAGAGTGGTTTTTCCCGCCGCACTGCCGCAGATCCTCATCGGCCTGCGAATCGCCTTGGGAATCGCATGGCTGGTGGTCGTCGCGGGGGAGATGATCGCGGTCGACTCCGGACTTGGCTATCTGGTGATCGATTCGCGGAACTCGGGCAAGCGCTATGACCTGGTGGTGGCGGCCATGCTGCTGATCGGTGTTATCGGATTGGCGCTCGATATCGGGTTTCGCCGGCTGGAAAAGATACGCTCCGTTCGATGGGGGTTCCGGTCATGAGTCTCAAGAGCAAAATCGCGTTATTCACGGTCGGTTGGCTGGTGCTGATCTCCGGCTTGCACGCGTACCTGAATGTGAATTGGGCGGCGGTGCTGAATGACTATCGGCCCATGGAAAAGAGAAAGATTACGGTGGCGTATCTTCCGGTCACCTGCCAGCTCACCTGCCCGGTGACGGACTACATTTCTAAATTCTCGGAATCGGGCGAAATGTATCTGCCTCGAATGTTTCAAGGCTTTCCGGAGATGAAGGAAGCGCTCATTTCCAACCGCGTGCAGGCCGCGTTCATCGTGGCGCCCATGGCGCTAGCCCTCAAGGCTCAGGGAGTTCCGATCAAGGTCGTATACCTGGGGCACCGCTACGGCAGCGCGGTGGTGGTTCGGAAGGACGGCCCGATCAAGACATTTGCGGATATGCGCGGCCACACCATCGCCATTCCCAGCCGCTTCTCGGACGAACGTCTCCTGCTTTTTCGGGCGATGAAGGTGTTTGGGGTCAAGCCGAGTGAAATCAAAATGCTGGAGATGGCGCCACCTGATGTTTCCGGCGCCCTCGCGGCCCGAGCCATCGACGCATTTGTGATGGGCGAACCGTTTCCGTCGCAGGCGGAAATGGCCGGCTTCGGCAGGATACTGTTCCAGGCACGCGAATATTGGCCGGACTACATGTCGTGCATTCTCGTCGTGCGCCAGGACCTGATCGACACGCGTCCCGAGGTCGTACAAGTGCTGGTGGACGGCATCGCCCGCTCGGGTCTGTGGCTGGACACCAGCAAACCGCACCGCGAGGACGCCGCCGATTTCGTGGGCCGCTTTTACTACAACCAGAAACCTGCGCTGCTGCGCTGGGCGCTGACCAAGCCGCTCGACCGGGTGACCTATAGTCCCCTGGCTCCGCGGAAAGCGGACTTCGATATGGTGCGCGATCTGATGATCGAAACCGGCGTCCTGGACAAGAGATTGGAGTTCGGCGAATACACGGACACGCGCTTCTCTGACAAGGCCAGTATTGAGACGCCGTGGAGATACGAACCCGGAATCTCTACGGCCAGGTAGGCTTGCAGTCAAGCGCGTGCGGTTTCCAAGGAGGAACGCAAATGTTTCGCAGACAATTTTTTAAGCTGATGACCGTTGCAACCGCCGGTGGCCTGGCTCCCTTGGAAGCGGAGACCGCCGGATTAAGAACTACCGGAGCGAGCAAGACGGTCGTTTATCGCGTCAGAGGGTTCAGTTGCATCACGTGCGCCACTGGCCTGGACACTATGCTCCGGCAAGAGAAAGGGATCATTTCGAGCAGGTCAACGTATCCAGAAGGTGTTGTGACGGCAGAGTTCGATTGCAAACAGACAACCGAGAAAGCCATCGCGGACTTCATCACCAGCCTCGGCTTCAGCGTCGAGGATGAACGCAAACGGTAACCGGTCGCCGGAAATTAATGGTCACCAATAACAAATTGCGGATCGGCTGAAGGATTTGGTGCTTAAGGTTTCGGAACGTGACCAGCGGAGCCTAGCTCAATATGCCGGCGCAGAAGATCGGCGACGTCTCCGAATTTATCGTCCAAGACATTTAGTTTGTGCGTGACGTTTTGAATTTCTCTTTCCGCGCGACGATTCACGTCGTAGTCCAATTCACCGCGAACACGATCTTTCGAGTCCTGCCGATTCTGGCTCATCATGATGACCGGCGCCTGGATGGCCGCCAGCATCGATAAAAACAGGTTCAGCAGGATGAACGGATACGGATCCCACGCGGCCCCTCGCAAGATGACGTTGGTGATCACGTACGCGAAGATCACCGCAAAGCTGATAATGATGAACGACCAGGAGCCGCCGAAGTGGGCCACGGAGTCGGCGATACGGTCGCCAAAGGTCAGGTCCTCCTCAATAACCTCGTTCGGATTGCGGCTGGCGCGGACACGCACAAGCTGCTGCGATTGGTGAAACTGGCGGCCCAGCACCGTCAGCATGTCCATGCCAGCGTGGGGTTTGCGCTCGAGCAGGACGTTAATGTCGCGGCGATCGACCTGGATGCAGACACTCTCCTCGATGGCCGTGGCGTTAGTCTGGTGCGGGGTCTGCTCGAGCATGGACGCGAAGCCGAAGAACTCGCCGTGGGAAGGTTCGTCGACGACTACTTCCTGATGATCGTCGTCTACGGTGGTGACGCGGACCTTGCCGGAAACCATGACGTAGGCATGGCCATCACCATCGCCGATCTTGTAGATGCGCTGGCGCGTGGCGAATTTCTTGATTTCCACCTGGCTGGCCAGGACGCCGAGCTCGTCGTCGTCGAGGAGCGAAAAGAGTGGTACGGCGCGAAGACTTTCTGGACTGGAAGCCATCGAGGCACCTCATCTAGGAGAATGGTGGAAGCATTCCACAAGTTTGAGGCGGTGGGCAAATGGGTCCGGATTTATTTGAAGGAAGGACGGACGTGTCCGTCCTTCCTTCGATTTTTCCAGGGACTGTTCTGCAGGGAGGATCAAGCGCTCGGGGTCTTTGGCGTGGCTTGTTGTGTCCCACATGATTCGTCGGGTCGGGATGTCTTCTGAGGTTGCGGGGTTCTTGCCACAAATTTCTTGACTGGCCGGTCAAGCCTAAACGGCTGATATTAAAAGAGTTCGATTCCTACATGGGAGAACTTAGGGCGCTTGAGGAAAAACAGCTTTCCGGACGCAATACTCAATGAGCGAATGATACCACAAAGATAAGATAATGTCAAGTGTAACTTTTACACGGTTGGCTGGCGGGGGGAACAAGGACGCGGGGTCACTCCCGCACTAGGGATGCGAAACGGAATGGCGGCGGATTGCATGGGGCTTTCCGAGACTCAAGTAGATCCTTCGAGGCTCTGGGACGGGCACGGCGTGCCGTGCCCCTACCGGGTCATTGATTACCCGCATAAACCCTTCGAATCTCGGAGTGAGCGCCGGAGCTATTGGGTGCGGAAGGATTGGGCGCAGGTCGCGCAGGGGCAGATGGTGCGGAGATGGTCGTAGCTGTAGATGCCGGTGGCATGGCCGTCGGTGAAAGTGAACTGGATGGCGTAGTTTCCGACGGCGTTGGCGGATTTGGCGGTGGGCTTGGGTTTGAACATGGGAAGAACCGCGGCAGAGGCCGGACCCGCGGCGGCGAAGGTGGTTTTCTTTTCGCGCTCGTCGTTGCAGGTGGCGCAGGGGCATGCGTCGCGGAGGTAGGCGAAGTCGTAGTGGCTGGCGTGGCCGTCGGCCCAGGTGATGTCGACGCCAGCGCCGGTGGAGACGTGGATTTTTACGCTGGCGGGCTTTTTTCTTGGATCAAGAGGAGTGGGCATCGGAAGAGAGTTGACAGTTCACAGTTTACAGTCGAACGGGTGAGAAAGAAAAAAGATAAGGAAAGAAGGAAAGAAGGAAAGAAGGAAAGATTTAACACAGAGGGCACTGAGGTCGGAGCACAGAGGTCACGGAGATTAAAAGGCGGAGAGATTACCGCGATCGGCAAAGCGATCCAGCCGGGCAACCCGAATACATAAACCCTCGGAGAGATTACTTTCGACTTTTAACTGTTGACTGTCGACTTGTTGGTCGGGGCGCAGCATTGACCTGGGGGGATGGGGTTGCCGTGAGGGCAAGTTTTGGGATGGCCCAGGAAGGTGCAGATGCGCTGGTCGAGCTCAGGGCTGATGATGTGTTCGAATTTGCAGGCCTGGCTGTGGGCTTCGGAGTCGTCCACCGCGAAGGTGTCTTTGAAGAGGCGTTCGGCGAGGCGGTGGCGGCGGACTACATCGCGGGCGCGGAGTGTCCCCGCTGGCGTAAGCGCAACGTGACCGTTCTGCGTTTGCACGAGTTGCAAGTCGGACATGCGGGAAAGGATGCGCGTGGGCGATTCGTCGGTGATTAAGGGGAGACTGCCGGCTGGGCCGGTGGCATGGAGACTGTCTACGCGGGCGGGTTGGCCCTCTTCGCCGAAGACCCAGATTTGCTCGAGGAGATGATCGAAGCGAATCTCGTCGTCAGCGGTCGGAGTGCTGCAACAGTCGGCGGTGTTGGCCAGCGGGCAGAGCAGCGGATGATTGGGCCCGTGCTGCGTGCTGTCGTAATGCAAATGGCCGTGCTGCAGCTCGATACGGCGATCGGCTTGGCGGGCTATGTCAGGATCGTGGGTGACCATCAGGATGGTGTGGCCAGCGCGGTGCAGCTCGCGGAAAATTTCCATCACGATGGTTTCGTTGGGTTCATCGAGGTTACCAGTGGGCTCGTCGGCCAGGATGAGCTTGGGCTGATTGATCAGCGCACGCGCAATGGCTACGCGCTGCTGCTCGCCGCCGGAGAGCTGCGCGGGGAGATGCGTGAGGCGGTCGCCCAGACCCACGCGGCGGAGGGCTTCCGCGGCTTGGGACTCATCGGTGACGCTGTGGAAATATTGGGCGAGCATGACATTTTCCACGGCGCTGAGATATGGCACGAGATGGAATTGCTGAAAGACAAAGCCGATTTTTTCGGCGCGATAGCGGACCATCTCGCTTTCACTGAGTTTCGAGAGATCGACACCGTCCACGATGACGCGGCCGGAGGTAAGGGTGTCGAGCCCGCCGAGAACATTGATGAGCGTGGTCTTGCCTGAGCCGGATGGACCCATGAGGGCGACCCATTCGCCGGGATCGATGCTGAAGCTAAGCGCATCGACGGCGCGCAGGGCGCCGTAGGTTTTGGTGAGGTTGTCGATGGCCACTTGCGGGGTCATTGGGCGCACCGGGGGAGAAGAGGGGATTGGCCACGGAGGCAGAGAGGGCACAGAGATCGGAATGCGGCGGTGCAAAAACGAAGTTGGGCGCGGATTGCGTCTTGCCAAGCTGGGGCGGGCCCTTCGAAGCTCAGGGTAAAGCAATACTGCGCCGCCACAGGGAGGGCGCGGGCACAGCCGTGCTGTGCCCCTACGGGGGATTGGTTAGCCCGACCGAACTTTGCTTGCGGCGACATCATTCGCCTCGAAAAACCGACGCTGGACGAATGCCCGCCAGCCGGCGCAAAGGATACGCTCCAGCCAGGGCCACGACAATCGTCAACGCCACAGCTACAGGATACACAATCAAGCGCGGCTGCGCCGCCACGCCAAAGACCGCTTTGCCCAGTCCGATGGAAATGAGGATGCCCGCGGCGGCGCCAAGAATTCCTCCGACGAGACCGAGCACGGCGGCTTCCGCGAGGAAAAGGCGCAGCACGCGGCGAGTGGCGCCGCCGATCGCTTTCATCAAGCCGACATCGTTCTTGCGTTCCATGGCGACGTTGGTCATTGCGGCCATGACGCACAGCGTGGTGAGAATGAGGACCACTGCGACCGTGGCGGTGAGCAGGCCGCTGATACGAGTATAGATCTTGGCTTCGGCCTCGGTGAATTGGCGAATGCCGTGGACGTCGGCGTCAGGGAGTATTTTCTGGAGATCGGAGATGTAGTTGTTGATGGCGTCGGGCGTGCCTGGGGCGGTGATTTCAATGAGGCTGACTCTGCCCGGCAAAGCCGCGAGACGCTGAGCGACAGCCAGAGGCACGATGACTTGATTGTCCTCGGATCCGCCTGTTGAAGGCAGGACGCCGCACGTGCATTTTTCTGTGCGATCGCCGCTGCGCAAAGTAACTGATCCGCCGCCTTGTTCGAGCAAAGAAGCAACGTGAGGATGGATGTTATTGGCTGCACTCACGCCGACGAGGCAGCGCGGTTCGTAGACGTAATACCCAGACTGATAAGAAGCAGTTGGGCCATCTGCGATGAGTGCGGGAACGTCATCTCCCGACACGCCGGCGACAACGACGCCGGCGCCCGTATGCGTATCGAGGGCGTCGGCAGCGACATAGAGCACCACGTGAACCCCGACTCGTTGCGTTTGCAAATCCCTGGGAATTTGCCGAACGATCGATTCGTCGAGAGTTGCCGTCGTCGAATTTCCGGAATCGCGCGGGGCGACGATTATGTTTGCGCCGAAGGTGCGGAATTCGGTAGTGAGGCGGCGCTTAGCATCAACTTGAATGTTGAGCAGCGCTGCAGTAACAGCCGCGCCGGCCCCCAAGGCGAGAAGGATGACAACCAGTCGGCCGCGGTTGGCGATGAGGAGGCGGCGGACGATGCGCCAGAACATGGGGCGAGAGTTCGACATGGCTCAATCATTCGCCTCGCAGGATGGGCGCTGGCTCGTAGCGCGAGGCGCGGCGCAGGGGAATGGCGCTGCCGAGAAGCGTGACCGTGGTGGCCAAGCCTACGATGACGACGAGAACCAGCAGGGATGGTTGCGGCGCGACGCCGAAGATTTTTTCGCCGACAAGACGAGCGAGGAAAATGCCGAGCGCGTAACCCGCGGCGCCGCCTACGACCGCAAGCAAAAGTTGTTCCGCGGCTAACAAAAAACCGACCATGCCGGAACCTGCGCCCAGAGCTTTCATCAGGCCAATCTCGCTGCGGCGTTCGATGACCGACGCGGCTGAAGATGCTCCTACGGCAAGCGCGGCGGCCAGGAGTGCGGCCAGCGTCACCAGCCAGAGCAAGGTGCGTACTCGCGTGAGGATGCGGCCTTCACCTTCAGCGACGCGCCGAATCACGCGCACGTCGGAACCGGGAAGAACTTGCTTGATGGAGTAGGCGATCGAAGAAACGTACGGGCTGCAACTCCAGCGCTCAAGCTCGTCGGGTGTCATCGTCGACGGGTTGCGCCGTGCAAAGTCGTCTTCGGGCTTGGTGAGCGCGCTGACGTAGAGGTTTCGGTATTGGTTCGGTTTATTGGCGAGTTGCTGGGCGATACTAAGCGGCACGATGATCGCGTCGTCCTCCAGGCCACCGGTATCGAGGAACCCGACGGCCTTAAGGACCAACGGCGGTTCGCTCGGGCGATCAACGACCAAGTAATCGCCCAGTGCTGAGCCAGGAACATATTTCCCGTCGACGTTCATGCCCAACTTTTGGCCTAGATTCTTTCCGACGACACATTCTTGGGCGCTCTCGGCGAACCAGCGGCCCTGTGATATGCGCCACCACGGATTTGTCTTCGCCGCGCCGGTCTCAAATCTCGAGCCGTCGGACAACGGGACGGCGTGACTTGCCCAGGTTCCAATCACTGGCACACTCGGCCACGGAGAGCTTCGGGCGATGTCGGCAAGGAAGCCGTGGGTCGCAATGGCTTTCGCGGACAACTCCAAAGTCGGGGTAAAGGCGATGATGTTGTTGTGCCAGAAGACGGTTTTGATTTTGGGGAGGTCGGATTCGAGGAGATAGGCGCCGGCGTTTACGGGGCGGTAGTCTACGCCGCCGATTTCCAGCGGGAGTGAGTCGGCTTGCGGGGTGACGAGGAGGTTCGCCCCCAGGCTGCGGAATTCGTGGGAGAGGCGGTCGCCTACGTCGAGCGAGACGCTCAGCGCGGCGGTGGCTACGGCCATGCCTAGTGCCAGCGCGGCGCCGGTCAGGAGCTTGTGGCGCGGGCGGCGGGTAAAGGAATCGGCTACGAGACGTAAGAACATTTTAGTTGTGGAGCGGGGCTAGCTACTTCGGAATCTCGTGGGTGGCTTGCGTTAGGGCTGAAATATCCAGCACCAAGTCGGCTCCCTGCACCTGCGATGGCACGCCGATGGGATTGCAGCCGCCAGCTTGGCCGATCGTTGGGACGTAGATCGCGGAGCCGCAGTGGCGACAGATTACGTTCTGGCCGTCCTGGCGATAGCCTTCGGCGCCGCAGATGCGGCAAGCGTCGAGAGCGGTGCCCCAACCGTCGGGCTTCTTAATGATCATGAAACGGACCGCTTGCCCGCCGCCGATATCGGCTGCGAACAGGTGCATCGTGCCGTCCTGCACGTCGCGAATCGGAATGCGCACTTGGCCGTTCTGCGGGGTGACCTGGGTGACGCTGGGAGCTGCCATATTCGCGCGGGCGTAGATGAAGTCCGCGGTGAGCGCCAGGATTACAATCAGGCATGCCGAAGCCGCGGCAACCATCCAGCGGCGCTGGCGGCGATTTTGCGCGTCGAGCAGGCGCTTCTCGGCTTCGCCCGAAGCGCGCGTCGCGGCAGTGGCATGCGACGCCGATTGCCATTCGCGAAACACCAGCAAGGCGGCCGCGCCGAAGATAAAGATGAAAAAGAACAGCTCATTGCGCACGATGGGGCCGATTATCGCCATTTCCGTCTTGCTGGAAGGCAGCCATTGCGCCTCGCTCAGCTCATGCAGTCCGCTAAGCGCCAGTTGAAACACGACCAGCATCAGGATGACGCTGGTTGCGGCAAAAAACCGCTGCAAGGGAATCCGCAGAGTGCCTTTGAAGAAAAACAAGCCGACGGCCACGGCGGCGGCGATTCCCACGATGGTCCCGATCCAGGTCTGCAGACCCTCGGTGGATAGCTCGACGGCGCGCAAAATCAGCGCCAGCTCCGCGCCTTCCCGCACCACCATCAGAAATACGAAGAGAAAGATGCCCCAACCAGCCGCCTTGCCTGCCCGAACCGCATAAGCTTCGACCTTTTGCTCGATTTCTTTTTTCAGGTGGCGCGCAACGCGGTTCATCCATACGATCATCGTAACAACGAAGGCGGCGGCGACCAGCAGCAGCACCCCCTCGAAGCCATCTTCGCTGATCTGCCAGCGTTCCAAGGCGATGGCCACGCCCAGGCTCAGCGCCACCGCTGCCGCGACGCCATACCAGACGTAACGCGCTAGATAAGCGCGGCCGGTTCGGGATAGATAGACGAGTATGATGCCAACCACGAGGGAGGCTTCGACGCCTTCACGGAGAGCGATGAGAAAAGCCGAGAGCAAGACAACTCCAGTTGTAAATCAGTTGCAAAACCGACTTAAGTTTACCTTTATTAGCTACTTCCGTCAACCGGACCACACTGGTCCTATATCTTCACGTTAGAATACTCTAGCTATGCTTTCGGCCCAAACTACTTATCGAGCCGCTGCGGTGCTGTTCTGTTTGGCGCTGGTTTGCGCGGCCTTGCTGGCACAGACTCCGTCTCCAACCGGAGCTCCCTCGGGATCTCTGACCGGGCCGGGATCGCCATCGCAGTCGCCCGTTCTCGTGGACACCAAGCGCGCGCAAAAGGCGATCGAGCGGGGGGACAAGGCCGAGGCCGCAGGGCGGTTGGACGAGGCTCTGGCCGCGTATGACGAAGCGGCGCGGTACGCCCCGCAGGACGCCGCGGCATTGGGGCGAGACGCCGCGCTGCGCTCCAAACTCGTGCGCACGCACACGGATAACGCCGAGAATCTGGCGCTCGCGGGAAATGTCCCCCAGGCAATCGACGAACTGCACCTTGCCCTGCACATCGACTCCAGCAATGCCGTCGTTGCCGAGCGCATGGCGCAAATGGAAGCGATGAAGGATGACGATGTCGCTCCACGGCGGCAATCCATCGAGGGCCTGCCGCAACTGAAGACGCAAAAAGGGAAGCACAACCTGGACTTGCGCGGCGACACGAAGAGCGCTTACGACCAGGTCGCGCAGATTTTTGGCATCAAGACGGCGTTCGACCCGGACCTGCAGTCTCGCAACGTTCGACTGCGCGTGGATGACGTGGACTTCGCCACGGCAATGACCCTGCTTGCCGAGCAAACCGGAACATTCTGGCGTCCACTCACCGCCTCGCTGATCTTCGTGACTCCTGACACGCCAGAGAAGCGTCGACAATACGCTGTGCAGGCCGAAGAGACGTTTCCGCTCACGTCCTCGGTCGCGCCCGAAGAAATGACGGAACTGCTCCGCGTTCTGCGCGAAATCACCGGCTCGACGCACATCGAGCTGGATTCGCACAGCCGCACCATCACCATTCGGGATACTCCGGAAAAGCTGGCGTTGGCCGGCGAGTTAATGAGCCAGGTTGAGAGAGCACGCGGCGAAGTGATGCTGGAGGTGGAACTACTGGAAGTGGACCGGGACAAGGCGTTGCAGCTCGGCATCACGCCCCCAACCTCAGCGCAAGCTTTTCTGATCAGCCCCAACGATATAAGCGCGCTCAAACAAGCTTCCGATCTGTCGAACGCGCTGACCATCCTAGGTCAGCTTTTCAGCGCGCAGGGGGTGAGCAGTATTCCTGGATTTACTCTCTTCGGCGGCGGTAATTCCACATTCTTGCTGACTCTGCCGACCGTGGCCGCAAATTTTTCCGATGCGCTCACCTTGGTGCAGAGCGGCACGCAGGTCTTGTTGCGCGCGCAGGATGGGAAGCCGGCGACCTTCTTCGTCGGTGACCGCTATCCGATCACGCTTTCGCTACTTTCTGGAAGCCTGGGCACAGGTACGGGAACGAGTGCGACCTCCAATCCCAATTCTATCCTCGGTGCGCTTCCCACTTCGACATCGTTCCCGGAAACCACGTTCAACGTCGGCAATAATCCAGTCGCCCTCGCGGCGGCGGCGTACAGTGGGGGCACGCTACCGGACCTTGCCGTGGTCAATCAGAACGACAACACGGTCAGCGTTTTGCTGAACCAGGATCTTGGCAACTTCGTGGCCCAAGCGAATTCGCCGTTCACGCTTGCGAAGAGCGAGACGGGTCCGGTTTCGATCGCCACCGGCACATTCGGGAATACCGTGGTCAACTCCAGCGGAATCACCGTGGCGCCGGTCGATCTGGTGATCGCCAATTCCACTTCCAACAACGTGACCGTGCTGCTGGGAAATGGCGATGGCACCTTCGTCGAAGCGCCAGGTTCTCCCTACCCTGTTGGCACGAATCCGAGTTCCGTTGTCGTCGCGGATTTCAACGGCGACGGCGATCTGGATTTCGCGGTGGCCAACAAAGGCGACAACACCATTTCCGTCTTCAAAGGAAATGGGCAAGGCGGATTCACACCCTTTCCGGCGTCTCCCTTCGCGCTGCAAAACAGCACCACCAACAGCGAAAAAGGCCCGATCGCGATGGCGACGGCGAACTTTAAGAACACGACGCTGCCCAACACGACTGCGCCGGAAGTCGATCTCGCCATAGCCAACGAGACCACCAACAACGTGACGATCCTGCTGGGCTCTCTCGACGCCAACGGCAACGTGCTGTTGACCGAGCCGAATAGTTCACCGATCGCCGTGGGTAACACACCGGTTGCCATCGCCGCCGCGGATTTAAATTCGGATGGCATACCGGACCTGGCGGTGGTGAACCAGGCCGACAACACCGTTTCCATCGTTCTTTCCAGCGCGAACGCAAACGCTACCTTCAGCTACGCCTCTGGTTCGCCGCTTGCGACGGCTACTACGCCCGCGGGCATCGTGATTGCGAATTTTACGGGCGGCAATGTTCCGAGCCTGGCGGTGACCAACGAGGGGCAGAGCACGCTGGGTCTTTACCTCGGTCTGGGAGGGGGTACGTTTTCGAATCGTCTGGAAATCGCCACACCCGCGAGTCCTTCGGCGATCATCAGTGCGACTTTAACGAGCAGCGGCCTGCCCGACGTGGCACTTACCGCGCTCGGCACGACCACCAATCAGGGCGTGGTCACGATATTTCAGGACTCCTCGAGCTTTTCGACCGGCACCACGCCGACACAAACGCCGTATCCCGGCGCCGAATATGTCGATCTCGGTGTGAAAGTGAAGGCTACGCCGACGCTGCATCAAAATCACGAGGTTACCCTACAATTGGAGTTTGAAATTCGCGCGCTTTCCGGAGACAACATCAACGGGATACCCATCATCTCCAACCGCACCTTGAGCCAAGTGGTGCGCGTGAAGGACGACGAAACCACATTGATCGGCGGCCTGCTGAACAAGGACGAAACGCGCGCCCTTGCGGGGCTTCCCGGCCTGGCCAACGTGCCTGGCGCAGGCCTCGGGTTCGGCACAAAAAACAATACCTTGCAGGAGACGGAGTTCATGATCCTGGTTACGCCGCGGCAGCTGCGTTCCCCGGTGCGCCAGGCGCGCAGCATCCTGGCCGGACGCGGCGATCCGACCGCTCGCGGTTCGGTCGGCGCCGGCGTGCCGGAGCCTCCGCCGGCGAATCCGCCTCCGAACCCCACTCCTGCGCCCGCGAACCCAGGTGCGGCTCCCCCGGACTCCACTACACCGCCTCCGAATCCCGCGCCTACGCCGCCACCTCAACCCTAAGTGCGAGACGATAGGGAGCGGCTTCACAAAGAAATCAATTGTCAGTTTGTTTTGGTTAGAGGATAACCGACGAGGCTTTCCAGAATCCGCAGGGGCGAATGCTCCGGCCGCACCATAGCGTCGCGCGAAATGATGAACGTTTGCTCCAGTGCGTATTGCCCTTGCAGCACCGCATGGCTCACGAAATCCGTAAACACGATCCACGTGGAATGCGGCGGAAATTCCCACCGCTGTTTCGGGCAGCTTTGCTGGAATTGGCCGTCTTCTTTCATCGCGTTGTGGCATCGATGCATAAAGTCGTCGTAGGGCGAGCGATTCGCCCCGGGCAGATGTGCGGCTCTGGCGATGCCGCGCAGCGTTTTCGCAAATGCGTTCGAACTTGATCGTTGTGGAATTCCGATCATTTTCGCAAACTGCGGCCCGATTACGTCGAACGTTTGGCTCGTGATCCAGACGCGATGCTGCGCCGGGTTGATGTTGGTGAACAGGCGCAGGATGCGGTCGCCGTTCGTTGGACGCGTGGGAAAGGCATCCACGTGCGGCAAATCATTGCGCGCTCGAAGACGCGCCGGGCGTCCTTGTTCTTCCAGCGGGCGGTAACTCGCGAAATCCAGCTTCCATTTTCCGGCGTACGGAGGGAGCAATTCGCCTAAAAACTGCGTCGCGCGTTGCGAATAACCCGCAACGATAGCGCGCAAACGATCGATGTCAGGGCCCGCGGCAGACTTGTCAAGGCCGGTGATGCGGTTTTCCGCCGGACGATACGCGATGTTCTTGTGGAAGCTTGCGTCGGTTTGCTTGCGGCTGAGAAGAAATTTCAAGTCGTCGTCAGGAAAGGCGAACGGCGTCCGCGGAAAAAACAGAATGTTGCCGGCTTCGAGCTCGCCGCAAAGAGCACGGCCGCCTTGCGGCCGGCCTTCGGCGGTCACGGCGACCATCCGGCTCATTCCCGGGACCGAATTTTGCTCCAAAGACGAAGCGGTTGACATTGCAACCCCACAGAAAAACTATAACCAGCAGGATGAGGGCTTACAAGTAGCACCGGCACTTTGCGTCTGTGCGGTAATGTCAGGGCGCGGTTTCAGCCGTGCCATACGCGTCACCGGCTCAACCGGCTTTAGCCGTTTAAGCGCCATGACGACTGACAAGGAGACCTCAGGCTAACGGCTCGAAGACCACGACCGGCTGATAGGTGCGCGGCACAACCGCTTCAGCAATGGCGATCAGCTTGTCCTGCTGATTGAAGACGCGAAGCCGCGGAGGCCGCGGCTCGCCACCATCAAGCTCCGATGTCGAACCCGGAGGCGGCTCGACGCGTCCCGGCTGAATCTGAGACACCAGTACGTTGAACTTCGTGCCGTGCCGCACCCGGCGCTCCACCACCGGCAACACGTTCGCCCGGGGAAAATTCGGCAGTAAGCTTTCCAGCTTGATCACATAGTCGGCAAACTTGCCCGCACGCGCGCCTTCCGCCAATTCCTCAAGCTTGATCGCCTGATCCAGCGAAAACTCTCCCACTGCCAAGCGCGTAATCTCTGCCAGATGGGCCCCGCATCCAAGCCGCTGGCCCATCTCATGCGCCAAGGAACGAATATACGTGCCCGAAGAGCATTCAATGACGAACCGCGCAATGCTGCCTTCGATCTCGGTTAGCTTGTACTCGAACAGTTCGACCTCGACTGCTTTGAGCTCGACGATTTGCTTTTTTCTGGCCAGCTCATAGGCGGGGCGCCCATGAATTTTCTTTGCCGAAAACGACGGCGGCATTTGTTCGAATCGCCCAATTCGCTCCGCGGCCAATTTTTCCAGGACCGCGCGATCGAGAGCTGGCGGTGCATCTGGTCCTTGTGCTTCACCGTCGGAATCGTAGGTGTCGGTGGCGAAGCCAAAACGGAAACCCGCTGCGTAGCGTTTGCGGCGCCCGGAATAAAACTGTACCAGCCGGGTCGCGCGTCCAAGCAGCAACACGAGCACACCGGTCGCGAGCGGGTCCAATGTTCCGAGATGCCCAATCTGACGGAAGCCCGCCAGGTGGCGCACGGCATCGACGACGTCATGCGACGTCTTGCCTTTCGGTTTGTCAATCACCAGCGCGCCGTCAAACGGAGCAGGGCTCGGCTGTCGTGGCATGCGTAAGATTCCTCGATGCTCTGTGGGTGAAACAAAAAAAGAACGCCGGGCGAAAACCCGGCGCTACACAAGTCGTGTAGCGTTGCCCTTTCCGGACGTCATCCTTGCACTACATTTTACAACTTACGGCGCTGCGGGCTTGTCCTTCTTCACTTCTTTCAATAGTTGTTCAATGCGCTCGACATGCTCCTGCGAAAGGTCCAGCGTGAAATGCAAGTCCGGCAACCGCCGAAGTTGCAACCGCTCTATGAGCTCGCCGCGAATGTAACCCGAAGCGTGATCCAGCGCCTTGATCGCGTCGGATTGTTCTTTGCTGGTGCCGCGGACATTGACGTAGACGCGCGCATGCTTCATATCCGGCTGCACGCGGACTTCGCTGACCACCACCGATCCCTCAAGCCTCGGATCTTTCAGCTCCCCAGCCAGCATGGCGTTAATTTCGTGCGCGATTTCCTCGCCCACGCGTTCATGACGGTGATTCGTGGTTGGACTCATTCGGGGTCCCCCGCCGCGCTCGATGCGCCGCACTTCCTAAACGATCTCGAATTTCTGTCCTATCAAAAACGAGCCGAGGATTCGATCGGCCTCGTCTAGAACTTTTTGCAGCAATTCCTGAACATACCGCTCTTCATTGGCTAGCGTTACAACGCCTACCACCGACCGTTGCCACAAATCGTGATGATCCAACTCCGCGACGGCCACATTAAACTGCCTTCGCAGCTTATCCTTCAAGCTGCGAATCACCTGCCTCTTATCCTTCAGCGATTGCGCGTCCGGGATGTGCAGCTCGAGGGTAAGCAAGCCGACCGGCATGAGCGGCTCCAGGAACCGTGCTACGTCTTATCTGCGCGCCGCTGGCGCGCCGGTTTGCGCGGCAGCTTCCGCGGCGCTGAGTTTCGTCACCTGGAAGCATTCGAGAATGTCGCCGACCTTGACGTCGTTGAAATTGGCGATGCCCACGCCACACTCAAAGCCGGTGCGCACTTCGCTGGCATCGTCCTTGAAGCGCTTCAGCGAGCTGAGCTTCGAAGTATAGATCACCGCACCCTCGCGCACGACGCGAACCTGCGAATCGCGCTTGAGTACCCCGTCGACGACGTAGCAGCCCGCAATCGTGCCGGAACCCTTGACACGGAACGTGTTGCGCACTTCCGCGCGGCCCACATACGTCTCCTGGACCACAGGTTCGAGCAGGCCTTCCATCGCCTTCTTAATCTCGTCGGAAACTTCGTAGATGATGGTGTGCGGCCGAATCTCGACGTGCTCTTGCTGCGCGAGCTCCGCCGCTTTGCGGTCCGGACGGATGCCGAACGCGATGATGATCGCGCCGGAAGCCGATGCCAACAGCACGTCGTTTTCGGTTACCGCGCCGACGCCGGACCCGATGATCTTCAGCTTTACCTGGTCGTTCGAAAGTTTCGGCAGCATTTCGGTGAGTACTTCCACCGAGCCCTGCACGTCGCCCTTGATGACGATGCCGAGCTCCTTGACCTCGCCAGCCTTCAATTGTTCGTGCAACTGATCGAGCGTGATGCGCCCGCCGCTGGAGCGTGCCATGGCCGCGTCGCGTTGCTTCGATTGCCGGAACTCCACGATATGGCGCGCTTTGGCTTCGTCGGTAACCTGGAAGTTGTCTCCAGCGTCCGGGATTCCCTGCAAACCAAGCACTTCCACCGGAGTCGATGGAGGTGCGTCCTTGGTCGGCCGCCCGCGGTCATCGAACAGCGCGCGCACCTTTCCAAAGACGGATCCGCAGATAAAGAAATCGCCGAGTTGCAGCGTGCCGTTCTGAATCAGAATCGTCGCGACCGGGCCGCGGCCTTTGTCCACACGCGATTCCAATACCGTGCCTGTAGCCGGAGCGTCGGGATTCGCTTTCAATTCGCGCAAATCCGCGACCAGCAGTAGCGTTTCCAGCAGCTTGGGAATGCCTGTTTTCTGCTTCGCGGAAACTTCCACAAACTCCGTATCGCCGCCCCATTCGGCTGGCAGCAAGTTCAAATCCGCAAGCTGGCGCTTCACGCGTTCGACCTGTGCCTCGGGTTTATCGATCTTGTTGATCGCCACCACGATCGGTACATTCGCGGCTCTCGCGTGATCGATCGCTTCTTTCGTCTGCGGCATGACGCCATCATCGGCGGCCACAACGAGCACCACGATATCGGTTACCTTCGCGCCGCGCGCACGCATGCGCGTGAACGCCTCATGGCCCGGCGTATCCACAAACACGACGGCGCGATCGTTGACCATTACTTTATACGCGCCGATGTGCTGGGTGATCCCGCCTGCTTCGCCCGCCGCAACATCGGCTTGGCGAATCGCGTCGAGCAAGCTGGTCTTGCCGTGATCGACGTGGCCCATCACCGTAACCACCGGCGGCCGCGGCTTCAGATTTTCCTTGGTCTCTTCCTTGGCAACCTCCAGCACCATCTCTTCTTCGAAAGAGACCACGCTGACCACGCCGTTAAACGCTTCCGCGATCGTAGTCGCGGTCGGCACGTCGAGTGCCTGGTTGATGCTGGCAAACACGCCGCGATCCATCAAAGTCTTCAAGAGTTCCTTGGCGCGCACATCGAGTTTTTCGGCCAGTTCGCGAATGGTAATGCCTTCCGTGATGGCCACGTCGCGAGGAGCACGCGGCTCCGGCGGTGCGATGACGGCAACGGCCCCGCCACGACCCGCGCCGGGGCGCTGGCGCGTTGGGTGTAGCTTGCGCTCGCCTTCTATTTCGCGCTTGTCCGCAGTCGGACGCTGGCGCTGCGGCGGCTTCCTGGTATACAGCGGTTTGCCCGGCTCTGCCTTCGTCGGGGCCTTGTCCGGCAATGGCGGCAGCATCCCGGGACGCCCCGGCATGCGCGGGCCCGGACGTGAACCTGTCGGTATCGGACCACGTCGCTGCTCAAAAGGTCTTGCAGGCTGGCCGCCTGGCCCACCGGGTCCGCCCCCGCCCGGACGCGGCGTAAATGGGCGTCCTTGACCGCCCGATTGCAAAGGACGCATCGGCTGGCCAGGTCGAGGTCCGCCTTGGCGCTGATGGCTTCCCGGAGTCGTGCCAGGTATAGGCCCGCGATTCCCGCCAGTGGGCATGGGTGGACGAGCTGGAGGAGGCGTTGCTCGGGCACCAGGAGCGGCCGCAGCCGGCCTCGTGCCGGAAGCAGCGGCTGTGGGACGCGCACCAGCAGATTGGCCGGCGGGGGATTGCCCAGGGCGTTGCGGTTGCAAAGGTCGTTGACCAGGAGCCGGTGCGGCAGGCCTCTGTGTGGCACCCGCCGGTGGTGGTGTCGAAGGTCGAAGTGGCGCGCCGGGCTGCGGAGTTGGAGGCGCGACGGGCCGCACGGCAGGTGCAGGCGCTGTCCCCACGGGAACCTCGGTAACAGGCGCTGGAGCCGGGGCTTTCGGGGTAGTCGCCGCAGGTGCCGCCGCCACGGGTGCCGCTACAGGCGCTGCCGCCGGCGCTGGTGTTGGAGAAAGCGCTGCTGGCGCAGCGACGGGCGCCGGCGGAGCCACTGCCGCGGGTCTTGGTGCCGCTGGCGCAACAGGTGTCGGCGCTGGCGGAGCAACTGCAGCCGGCGCACCCGCCGGCCTCATCCGCGCAGCTCTCGCCGCAGCATCCTTCGCGTCTTTATCCGCTTTAGCCTTTGCTTCCGCTGCTGCTTCTGCGTCGGCAACTCCCCGCAGGTGCGCGCGTACTTTCTCGGCGACATCCACCGGGATCGAGCTCGAGTGCGTCTTCTTTTCGGTGACGCCGTAGCCCGCCAGAAGGTCGATAATCGCTTTCGCTTTGACCTCGAGTTCGCGGGCCAACTCGTTAATTCGTACTTGGTTTGGGTCAGTCGTCATGCGTTCCTAAGATTTCGCCTCTTCTTCCGGGTGCTTTCCTTCGCCTTGTTCCGCAGCCCCAGTGTCATCGGCATTCTCGTTCGCCGCGGGAGATTCCGCTTCCGTTTCGTCGTGCGTTTCGGGAGCCGCTTCCGCGGTTTCCCCGGCTGTCTCGGTTTCTGTGTTCTCCACCGCGGCGTTCTCAGCGGAAACCTCCGCCTGTTCGCCGGACGCAGTTTCCGCCGAAGCCTCAGCGCCTTCGGCTGCTTCGCCCGTGGCCACAGCCTCGCCGCCGCCCTCGTAGAAGCGGTTCACGGCCTGATAGATCTTGTCCACCATCTTCTCGCCAATGCCTGGAATCTCCATCAACTGTTCCGGCGTCATCCCCGCGAGCTTTTCGACGTTGGTAATTCCCGCTGCCTCGATCTTTTCGATCGTTTTGGCGCCGACACCCGCCAACGCAGTGAGCGGTGTTGTCGGCGCGGTCAGAGCGGTCATCTGCTCCTCAATTTCGCGCCGCTTTTCTTCTTCGCTCTTGATGTCGATGTCCCAGCCGATCAATTTGCTTGCGAGGCGAACGTTCTGTCCCTTTTTGCCGATCGCCAGCGATAGTTGCGAGTCCTCGACGATCACTTCCAGCTTGCGATTTTCCGGGTCGGTGATCTGCACACGCGTAACCTTCGCCGGGCTCAGCGCCTTCTGCGCAAACGCCACCGTCTCTTCGCTGTACGGAATGATATCGATCTTTTCGCCGCGCAATTCGCGAATGATTGATTGCACGCGCATGCCCTTCATGCCCACGCAAGCGCCCACGGGATCGACGTCTTTGTCCCGGCTCGCCACCGCAACCTTCGTGCGTTCGCCAGCTTCGCGCGCCGCGTGACGGATCTGCACCGTGCCGTCGTAAATTTCCGGCACTTCCATCTCGAACAAGCGCTGCACCAAACTCGCATCCGCACGCGAAACGATCACCTGCGGCCCTTTCGCCGCACGATCCACCATCTTGATGACTACGCGCAGGCGCTCGCCGATGTTGTAGGTTTCCAGTTTCGACTGCTCGCGTTTCGGCAGCCGTGCTTCCGTCCGACCCATATCGACAATCAGGTCCGGCCCCTCCGCCCGCTTCACGATTACCGTCACCAGTTCGCCCACGCGCCCGTGATACTCGTTGAAAATCGTATCGCGTTCCGCCTCGCGCACCTTCTGCAAAATCACTTGCTTGGCGGTCTGCGCGGCAATCCGCCCCAGCACGTCGGTAGGCTTAGCCGCGATGATCTCCGTGCCAACCTCCGCCTCCGGATTTTTCTTCTTCGCCTCCGTCAGGCTGACTTCCTTTTTCGGGTCGGTCACTTCCTCGACGACGATGTGCACCGAGAACACATCGACCTGCCCGGTTTCCTGGTTGAACTTCGCGCGCAGGTCCTCTTCCGTCTTGTAATACTTGCGTGCCGCCACCACCATCGCATCCTCAATCGCAGACACTACGATCTCCGGCTCGATGTGCTTCTCGCGGCTCAACATCTCAATTTGCTGATAGAGCAGATTCGCCATTTCCGTTCGTTCCTAAAATGCCCCTATGAATTGATTTCCCGACAACTTCTAATCTGGCCATGTGCGCCCAGACCATCTGAGCGCCCTTCTGACTTCCAGCCTCTAGCTTTTATTCTGTTACCACTCCACGACCAAATTCGCCTTCCGGATTGCTTCCAGCGGCACCTCAACAACCCGCGCGTTCTTCCCCTCCAACTCCATGCGAACTTTCCCGTCCGCAATCCCCGCCAGCCGCCCCTCGAAGAAGCTCTGTTCGCCAATCGGCTCGCTGGTCGTAATCTTCGCCAGCTTTCCCGCAAACCGCTCGAAGTCCGCCCGCTTCCTTAGCGCCCGGTCCAACCCCGGAGAACTGACCTCCAGCACATACCCGGGTCCTTCGATCAACCCTTCCACATCCAGAATTACGCTCAACTGCTGGCTGACCCGCTCGCAGTCTGAGTGACTAATGCCGCCGTAAGGGTCGCTCACGACCCCATCTGGACTATTAGCAATTTCCGCGCCGCTCGTCGTGCCTATCGCAGCAGGGACGCGGTCGATATACACCCGCAAAAACCTCTGCTTTCCGATCTTCCACTCGACATCAAAGATTTCCAGACCCTCCGAACGGGCCACCCGCTCGGCGGCGCCCCGGATTTTCTCCAGATTCACGCGAAGACTCCCCGGCCAATGCCGGTATCAAGAGCACTGCAACCGGCCAACAAAAAAGTGGGCTCGCGCCCACTCATCGTGCGACCCGCTTCAGAGCGAAACAGCAGTATATTCCCGCAGCACGGTAAAAGCAAGATACGGGCGGCGGAGCCTCGCGGCCTTTTCAGCAGCCGTCGGCTGTGGCTTTAAGGAAACAGACAGTGCGGAAGAATCCTCACTCCTAATTCCGTCCGTAGTATAAGTGTCTTGAAATCAATCCAGAAGCGCAGGCCTTCCAATTGCTCCCCTGCGAGCCGCCTTGACGCCACATCGCAAGATCCTCGATTACGTGGCAGCCGCCGCCCTCGGATGTGCTGCTTTGGCTATCTCTTCGCGCACGCATGCGGTTTTCGCACGCGCTCACACCAATAGCGTGCCCGCCGTGATTTTTTGGGCCTGGGAGCGTCCCGAAGATCTGCGATTCCTGGATTCCCAAAGAGCGGGAGTCGCCTTTCTCGCGAAAACCATTTATCTCCCGCCTCGCGACTCAAATCCGGAAGCGACCCCGGCGCGAATCGTCGTGCGGCCGCGTCTGCAACCGCTGCTAACCGCTCCCGGCACAGCGCTGATTGCGGTCGTAAGGATCGAGACACCGTCAACGAAGCGTTCTGCCTTCCCTTCTGCCGTGCCACACATCACCTCGGAGATCCGCGAAACCATCGCCGACGAAATCGCCTCTCTGCAAAATATCCCCTCCATCCGCGCGATCCAGATTGATTTCGACGCCAGCACCAGCCAGCACAATTTTTATTCCGCGTTACTCCAGGACGTACGCGGCAAGCTGCGACCCGACATTTCGCTGTCCATCACGGCGCTCGCCTCGTGGTGCATCGGCGATCCTTGGCTCGCCCAACTACCAGCAGGCACCATCGACGAAGCTGTGCCCATGCTCTTTCGAATGGGTCCCGACACCGCGAACGTAGCCAAGTTCCTCAACTCTGGCGAGAACTTCCGCGTAGCCGCTTGCCAAAACGCTCTCGGCGTCTCCACAGATGAGCCCATTTCGCTGCAATTACTTACGAGGCGATTCCCTGGAATGCCCGCGAACTGGCGCGAAAAGCGAATTTACGTTTTTGCCCCGCGTGCCTGGACGCCATCAGCCGCGGATTCCGTTCTTCAGGAGTGGAAACAATGAGGACTCACAGCGATCCTATCCCGATTGCGCGCGCCGCGCTTGCCGCGTTTCTGACCTCCGCGCTCCTGCTTCCCGCGCCTTTCGCCTTCGCCTGCATGCCGGCCCTGCCGGAGCCTGTCTTCACCGACGCTGCGGGTCCCGATCTTCCGAACGACGACTACGCTCGTGGCAAACTCGGCCTGCTGGAACACACCTATCACCATCAACCGCTGTACGTCGCCTATCGCAATCTCAGCGGCAAGCCCTTCACCGAGCCTGAACTCAAAGCTCTCACGGAGCCTTCCGTCGAAGAAGCGCTCGCCGCTAAAAATTGGATAGGGGCATGGGGAGACGCTCGCGCCAAAATTCTCGACAAGGTGTCTGATGCCCGAGAATACGGCGGAGGATACGGTTGGTCCCGGCACGTGCCTGACTCTGATAGTTATCTTTACTATTACAATTGCCTGAACAGTGCGTTCGAGAATGCCGTTCAAACTTTACACAAACGCGTCGAGCAGTTCGGCGCGCAGAGCGCTGCTGTCAAAGATTGGCTCGCGGCCCAGGATCAGGTCTTCGAAAATTGCGGCAGTGCCAGCTATCCGCCGAAGCCCACGCCTGTGGTCATTCCCGCTGCTGCCCGCTCCACCGATCCAGTTCTCATGCGCGCCGATCGCGCCTATCAAATCGCCGCAGCCTACTTCTACGCCGGCGAATACGATCAAGCCCGCTCGGCCTTCGAAGCCATCGCTAAGGATCCGGATTCTCCTTACCGCGTTCTCGCTCCGTATCTGGTCGCTCGCACTCTCATCCGCGAAGGCACCCTAAGTGCGGGCGCCGGCGAAGATTCCTTCGATCCGCGGACTCTGACCGAGGCCGAGACCAAATTGCGAGCTATCCTTGCCGACCAGAACCTCGCCGAAATCCACGATCGCGCACAGCGGCTGCTGGCCTTCGTGCTGATTCGCCTGCACCGCCAGCAGCGCTTCCGCGAACTCGAAACATCTCTGTCCAACCCCGGCGAACCGAAAACGTTCCAGCAGAACCTGACCGACTATCTCTGGCTTCTCGATCGTCCCGTCCTCTCGAAGAGCGTCGAGCTCCCGCCAGCGGCCCCGGGGCAGCCTGCCTCGCGAGGGATCGCGCCCGACGAAGAATCGCGTTTGAAGCCTGGCGACCTGACCGACTGGATCTTCACTTTCCAACGCGTCGATGCGGATGCCTACCAACATTCCGTGCAGCTCTGGCGGCGAACAAAATCGCTGCCCTGGCTAGTCGCCGCGCTAGCCAAAGCAGACACTAACGACAAAGATGCCGCTGATCTGTCCGCGGCCGCCGCACAGGTCGCTCCAGATTCGCCCGCCTACGTCACCCTCACCTTCCATCGCCTCCGGCTGCTCGAACAGTCTGGCGACTCCGCTGGCGTGCGCAACCAGATCGATAGACTTCTCGCGCAGCCCAACTTGATTGCCTCGCGTTCCGCCATCAATCAATTCATCGCCCTCCGCATGAAGGTGGCCACCGGCCTGCCAGACTTCCTCCACTTCGCAGCGCGCATCCCCAGCGACCTATCGGACAATCCCAACCCCAATGCTCCTTTACCAAATATTCGTTACTTCGACACCGATGCCGCCATCATCCTGACCGAAAGATTCCCGCTGCGCTTACTGGCCGACGCCGCGAAATCCACCTCGCTGCCCGCCGAATTGCGCCGCCAGATCACCATCGCTGCGTGGACGCGCGCCATCCTCCTTGACGACGATGCCATCGCTCGTGACCTCGTTCCCACAGCGCACGATCTCATCCCCGAAATAAAAGAGGCGCTCGCAGACTACGCAAACGCCCCCGATAGCGCGTCTCGTCAATTTGCGGCGGTCTTCACGATCCTCCGCAATCCTGCACTCCATCCGTTTGTCGCCCCCGGATTCCCGCGCGAAAATCCTTACCGCTTCGAGGAACTACACTTCGACAAGATCGACTCCCTGCGCGATAACTGGTGGTGTTCCTGGACGCCCAGCCCCGGCGGCGTTTATTTCGGTCAGGACTACTATCACATGCTCCTCCGTCCCAGCAGCCCACTCCAGGAGATCTACCCAGACGGCAAAATCGGTGATCCCGCATTTCTGACCGGCGACGAGCGCGCCATCGCCGCCAAAGAGCGCGCCGAACTCGAAGCCCAACCCGCTGCTCCTAACTGGCTCGGCAAGCAAGCCCTCGACTGGGCCAAATCTCACCTCGACGATCCTCGTGTCCCCGAGGCTCTCCACCTCGTAGTCCGTGCCCGCCGCTACGGCTGCTCCGATCCCACTCCCGAAAACTATTCGAAAGCCGCGTTTACACTCCTCCACAATCGATATCCCGAAAGCGATTGGACCAAAAGGACTCCCTACTGGTTCCAATGAATACCGTGAGACCGTCGGCTAACCCCTATTTGGTCAACCCACATGCTACGGACCGGCTGGGATGTACCTTAAGTCCATTGACCTCGGTGGTCACGCAAAGCTATGGTTTCCAATCTAAGGATTTCGATACTGCCTGCCGTTCCAGGAATTCAAATGGCCAATAGGCCTCGCCAGTCTCGCATCGCTCGAATCGCCGTGTCCGTGGCCTTGCTGGCCGGCCTGGTTTGCGGTCCGGCAATTGCCCAAAGAGCGCCCCAAAGTGGTGGACAAAATGGCGGTCTGCCTCCCGATATGCTCGTCACCGTTATCGTCAGCGTTCGCGAACTCGGCGGCACGCCGATCGAAGGCAGCGCTTTCGTTAAGCTTTCGTCCGACTTTAGCGGCGTCCACTTGACGGCGCCCACACGGGACGCCGGAGCTGCCACCTTTCCAGCCGTCCGCGCCGGCGACTACCAAATCGAAGTTAGTTCGTCCGGCTACAAAACCACCACCGAACAAGCCTCGATCATGCCCAGTTCCTCTTCCTATAACGTCTACGTCTATATCTCGCCCGAGTCTGCGCCGGGATCAGAGAACGTAGCTCCGACCAAGACGACCATGACCCCGCGCCTGCAATCCGAAATCGACAAGGGCCTCGACAAAATGCGGCAGCAGCAGTTCGATGCCGCGCGCTCGCACTTCGACAAGGCCGCGAAAATGGCTCCGGGCAATCCAGACGTTCTATATCTTGTGGGAATGCTGGAATATTACCAGCAGCACTACGATCTGGCGCGCACCAAACTAGAAGGCGCTATCGCCATTAACCCGTCGCACGAACGGGCGCTGGTGACCCTGGGGGAGATTGAACTTCGCAGCGGACAAGCCTCGCTGGCCACGGAGACACTCGAAAAGGCGTACGTCGTCAACGGCGCGGATTGGCATACGCATTACCTGCTCGCCTTTGCTTACGCCGAGCAAAAGGAATTCGAGAAGGCGCGAACGCATGCGCAGCGCGCCGCGGAGTTGGGCAAAGATCACGGCGTGGCGGCGCGCATCTTGCTTGGCCGCATCCTCGCCACCGACAACAAAATTCCCGAGGCCAGACAAGCATTTGCCGGCGTGCTTCGAGATTTCCCGAACGATCCTGGCGCTAAAGATGCCAAAGCCGCTCTTGCCGCTCTGGACAAGGCGGTGCTGGTGGCGGCTGCGACTCCTGCTGCCGACAATCTACAGCCGGCGGCATCGGCTCCAGCGGCGGAATCCACATCTCAGCCTCTTCCCGCTCCTCCGGCGGTGATTCGTCCCTGGGCGCCGGCTGATGTGGACGCCAAGGAATATGCCCTGGCGCCCGACGTGGCTTGTTCGACGGATCAATTGGTTCAGAGAACGCAAGCGCGCACCATGAAGCAAATGGCCAATTTTGAAAAATTCATGGCCACCGAACACATTGAACATCAGGATGTCGACACCAACGGAAATCCTGGACCAGTGAAATCCAAGGACTTTACCTACCTCGTTTTCATTCGAAAGACCGGGCAGAATTCCTTCTTCCTCGACGAGGAAAGGGACGGAGGCGAAAACCTCTCGCAGTTTCCAACATCCCTGGCCTCACGTGGCTTGGTGGGGCTTGGCGTCTTTCTGTTCGATCCGGATTATCAGAGCGACGTTACCTTCAAATGCGAAGGGCTCGGCGAGTGGCGTGGACAAGCCGCGTGGGAAATTCGATTCGAGCAGCGCAAGGAAGTCGAGTCGCGCCTGATGACGTGGAGAAACAGCCGCGGCACTTTCCCCGTCGCTTTGAAGGGCCGCGTGTGGGTCGCCGCTAACAGCTACGATCTACTGCACATTGAGACGGACTTGCGCGAACCGATCCCGCAGCTAGAGTTGGATCGCGACCATCTGATCATCGACTACGGACCCGTGAAATTCGAACACGGCAAAACTTCGCTATGGTTGCCCTGGTATGCCGAGCTGTACATGCAAGTACACGGCAAGCGCTACCATCACCGGCACACCCTCACCAACTATGCCCTCTTTTCCGTGGACACCAATCACCAGATCAACGCACCGAAGGACGCAACGAAAGAGGATTGAACCGTCAAGGAAAAAAGAAGCGCGTCGTGGCTGCGTCCCCGGGGCAAGCCACGATCCAAAGCAGGTCCATTCGAGAACGACTCAACCAATGTTTCAGAAAGTAGAGGAAGGGATTGCGCAAAAGAAGAACGCCTCGGAATCTCTCCCGAGGCGTTGAACAGAAATGGTTCGCGCCGGCTTTATCGTTGCGGACTCGCGCCGGTTGCCGCCGCCTTACTGCTGGGGCTTCGGAGCGGGAGGCGTTGCAGGCTTTGCCGCGGGCTTTGCGGGAGTCGCGTTGCCGGCCTTCACCGGATACGCGCCATCGTACAGCCTTATGATGTCCTGAGTAACGTCGATGTTGGTGGAAGCAAACAGAATCGGCGTGTTTTGCGCCGATGAATCGAGAATCACTACGTATCCGTTCTCGCGCGCGTAACGGTCCAGCACGTCCACCATTTTCCGGCCGATGCGATCGAACACTTCGCCCTGCGCGGCGTTCACGTCTTCCTGGTATTCGTCCTGCTTGCGCTGGAGCTGCCGCGCCATGACTTCGCCCTGGCGCTGCAACCGCGCGGACTCTTCATCGCTAATTTTACCTCTACCGGCCTCGAGGCGCTGGCGCAGGTCGTTGATCTGCTTGTTCAGGCCCTCGAGCTCATTCTGGCGCGCGGAAAATTGCGATTGCAGTTCGGCGCCTGCTTGTTTGCCCTCCGCAGTGCTGGCGATCGCCTGCCGGATATTGATGACGCCGGTCTTCCCGGTAACCGCGGCGCCAGCGGCAGCAGTGCCCTGTGCTCGAATAGCGACGGTTGAGAAAAGGCACGCAGCGGCGAAGGCGGCTGCTCGAAGCAAGGTGCCGCGTGACCGCGAAGCGGTGAAAATTCTCGAATTCACTGTGATTCTCCTTGTCAACAAATTGACGCTAACAAATAGGTGTTAACGAATGACGATTGGCTTGAACCGCTTCCTAGCGGGTCATACGAGCATTACACAAACTTCGGAGTATAGCCGAGCCGCTCGGCCCCCTGCAATCAGAAAGCGCGGTGGAACCAATCGCTGACCTGCCTGGTTCACTAAGATGGCCGTCGGCGGCTGCGAGTTGGCTGGCGCACAATCGCGCCGATTCGCGTGCGCTCGTTCGTTTCCGCGCCCACTATCCGGTTGCTCTGCCCGCTTGCCACACCTACTAATTAGGCAGTGGCACGATGAGCAGGCGATTATTGGCCTGATCGGTGATCACCGCCATATTGGTCAGCGGATGAATCGCCGCCGCGAACTGAGTCGAGCCACCGACGCTCATGGTGGCTTGCGTCTTCAGCGACTGCGTGTCCAGCACCGAAATCGTGTTGCTGAGTGAGTTGACCGTCAGCAACGTTCCGGTATTCGGGTTCACCGCCAGGGACGTGGGATTGATGCCCACGTTTACCGGTGTGGCGGTGCCGGTGTCGGGATCGAATACATAAATGATATTGCCCTGACTGCCGGTAGCGTAGAAAACCCCCGGAGATATGCCAGGACCCGACGCCGTGCCCGAAGTAGTTGTCGTAGTCGCTTGCCCGGCGGGATCGAAGACGATGCCGGTCGGAGTGGCCGTCGTGGAGGCAGCGGTAACGGTCGTACAGGTCACTGGGGTGTTGGTGCTGACGTCAACGGTATCAAGAGCACCGGTCCCAGTTCCAGTACCCAATTCCAGAGCGGTAATGACCGCGACGCCGATTCCGGTAGAGGTCGTGCTGGCGCAAGCGGCACGATTGGGATCAATCGCAATCGCAATGGGCTGCTGGTCAATCCCGAGGGTGTTCACGGTTGGAGTGGTGCTTGAGGAAGTGATAGAAGTGAGGTCGATGGCACTAATGCTGTTTGAACCGGTGTTGGCGACGATGGCCAAGCCGGAGTATTGATCGATCGCGACGCCGGTAGGGTTCGTGCCGGTGCCGGGGCTGGACACCAAGGTTGCGGTATCCATATTGACGATAGAGGCTGTGCCAGACCCATTGTTGGCGACCACCGCGTATCCAAGGCGCGGGATCACATCAATTCCCTCCGGCGAACTGCCCACCGAAATCGTGCTCTTGAGAGGTGCGCTGGCGCCGGGCGTCAAGTCCACCAGAGAGATGCTGCCGCAACCGTAGTTACTGACCGCCGCAATATTGCGGGTGGTGTCGATAGCGACGGCGCCGGGCTGCGGCGTAGAGCCGGCCGCGCAAGCGGGCGTGAGATCGACGGCCTCAATGACCGAGAAATCGGTCGCATTGGATCCGACGCCGCCAACCACAACGTCCAAAGCATAGTGCCGTGGAACGTTGAGGAAAGAAGTGGGTATGGTGGCGGTGATTTCCGAGTTGTTCACCACCGTGACGTTGGTCAACGGAGTTCCATCCAGACGAACCTGCGCCCCAGTTCCGGACTGAAAACCCGTCCCAGTGATGGTGATGCTGGCTGCGCCGCCCGCGACCGGAGTGGAGTTGGTGGTGAGCACTGCCTGCGGAAGAATGGAGTTGGGAATACCGGCGGAAGTCACCATCACGGACTCGATATGCACGAGCTTGATCGGCGTGGGGCTAGCGGCGTTGCCCAGAAAAAGGACGCTGATGTTGTTGCTTCCGGAATTGACTGCGAGTGCGACGTTATTGGCGGCGTCGACAGCCAGAGCGCCTGGTATCGGCAGAGGCGTGGGCTGGGAAGAACCGTTGGGAACGTTAACACTCCCATTGCCGTTGGTGGTGCCTCCCGAAGGCGCAGCCGGAACGATGGCGATGCGCTGGAGTCGCACAGGATCGATGAGAGAAAACTCGTTACGCGTTGGATTGAACAACACGGCGGTATTGGTAAACGGTTGAAAACCGACGTTGGTGTCGCCAATCTCCCCTTCCGCCGTGATGGTCGAGCCGAGGACCACACCTTGGTCCAACGAGAGTGAGGAAACGGTCTGATCCAGAGTATCGATGAAATCGACTTGCGCGGCAGTGGCGTTGGGATCGGCAATCATCGCGGTTCGGCTAATGGGATTGATGGCGACGCCTTGCTCCGTTTGGGAGATGCTGTAAGTCAGATAAGCAATGCCGTAGCTGGCCTCACCGACGGGAGCGGCGACCGTTCCGCCGGTCACGCTATCGTTAATCGCGGTTTGCGAATATTCGAAATCGTTGGCGTCGATGACCGTGATACCGGAAAAGGTGCCGTTAAAATTGCTATTTGTGGTGGAAACACCGCTGATCAGGATGGTACCCGGATTGGCGGGGTTGATGTTGTGAGGTGCAACGGTGGAAATGGTGACGATGTTAGCGGCCCGGGTAGCGCTGGCAATGCCCACGGACGCGGATTTATGCGTAAGATCGACCACCGAGAGGTTGCCTGCTCCGCCCGGCGTGACATAGGCGAGATGGACGCGTGGCTCGAGCGCTACTTGGGGATACTGGCCGGTGTTCAAGGTGACCGAGGAAGTCACACACGGCGGGGCCTGCCCGGCCAACAAGCATTCAGAGGTATTCGCACTGTTTGCAGGGTTGATGTCGGCGATGAACCCGATGTTGGTATTGGCGTACGCGATGACGGCCGTGTGCGAGAACGGATCGATGCCGATCGAATAGGGAAACGGCGGTGGCGTCGGTGGCGTGGTCGGCGCGCTGGTCGGAATCAATGCGGAAAGACTGATGGTCGCCAAGGGTGTTGTCGAGGGAGTCTGCCCAGGCGCCGGGATGGAGAGCAACTCGACCGTTCGGTCGACATAATTGACCACCGCCGCGATGTGCAGCATGTCGTCAACCGCGACGCCTGTCGGGACGTTGCCGACAGGAACGCGGCCGCTGATGAGCGTTGGATTGCCGCCATTTAGATTGATGTATTCGACGCTGTTGGTGCCGGCCTCGGCGACCACCGCAACTTCCAGGACGTCATCGATCGCGATGGCGCTTGGTGTAGCGGTGGCACCACCGGAACCCGGTGCCAGGGAAATCAGCTTGCTAACACCGGCAGGAGTATTGACGCCGCCGGGGCCATAGTCTGGAAACACGGCGATGTTCGTGACCGCCGTGGTGGGTGAAGCATTGTTGTTCGTGACGCTGATGGGATACAACCCCGGCGTGGGCAAAGCCGGCATGGTCAGCGAGAGCTGGCGCGAAGTAGGCTCCGCGATATTAATTTGATTCCCACCAAACAGCACCGAAACCAACGGAGCATTCGGCGAGCCAAAATACCCCCCATCGAGGGTCGCTGCGCCGCCCGACGGAGACGTGGCAGCCGTTTGCGGCAGGCTACTCGGCTGGCTGGACACCAGCACCGGACGCTCCGGCACCACCGTAATATTGAAAGGTCCGCCGCTGGAATCCGGAGTACACGTGGTCTGACCGATGGGTGGATTGCAAATGCCAATCACGTGAGTCCCGGCGGTAGTCAATTGCGCAGGCAACAGGCGGGCGCGCGCTCCCGTGGGAGTGGAACCCGAAACAGGCGGCGAGACCACCAAAACCTGAGAGCTGGGCAAGGCCGTGCCGTCGTAGAAAATGCTGGTCAGGGAATTGACGTTGGTCGCCGCCAAGTAGATGTCTTGCAGCACCCCGCCTTGCGGGGCGACGGATGGCGAGATGCCAGTGAAGGAGATCACCCCAGTGGGAACCACCGTAACGGTGGAGAAGCCGACCTTGGTGGCGTCTACGATGGAGATCGCGATGACCGAGAGGCTTTGCGGAGTCGTGGTCGTTATGCTGGTGGGAGTGTTGGCCGTGGGCACAGCGGTGGGAGCGGTGTAAAGACCGTTCGTGCTAATGGTGCCGCAGGTCGGGCTGCAGGTGGTGAGTTCCGCCAGGGTAGTAGTGGACAGGGGCTCCTGAGTTAGTTGCCAGGTGACATCGTTGGGTGTGGTGTCATTGGTCAAGCTGGCCGTGAACTGAAAATCCTGGCCGGTTGGAACGGCGGCGTTTGCCGGATTAATGGTCACCGTAATGCCGGAGTCCAGGGTGACCACGCAAGTGTCGGTCTTCTTGGTATTGGCTTGCGCCGTCGCGGTGATGGTGATCGTGGGCGGGGAGACGATCGTGGTCGCAGTAGGGGCTGGGCCGGTGATCTTGGCGGGCGCGGTGTAGGTGACGGTGGTGTCTTGGATGTTGGTAAGCACGCCTGTAGCAGCAGTGCAGGGAGCGGCCGCGCTGGTGGTAGAACTTGTGGTGCCATTGGAGGCGGTAGTAGTGGTGGTGGTGGTATAAGTGCACGTCCAGTTCACGTTGACATTGGTAGCCCCCGCGACGGTGGCCGTCAGATTGAGAACTTGAGTGGTCACCAGGCTCGCACTCTCTTGGCTCATGGTCACCGTCACAGTATTGGCGCCACTGCTGCCGCAGCCGTCGAGCCAAACCGACGCCAACGCGGTAAACACGGCAAAGCAGCTCGCCATCTTTCGCAACTTCATTAACCCTGCCTCCTACGCGTGAACCGCTTCGCGGTCACGGGATACGACGCGACGCATTCTGACCGTACTCATCAGGCCGATCAGGGCCGCGTTCCGTTAATCTTTTCACGAACTTTGGGACCCATCCCGCCAGGCGGCGAAACCCAGCGACCCCAGCCGCTAGAAAGTCTTGCCCACTGTGAAACGGAAAGTGGTCTTGGGCTCAAAATAATTCAAACGCCCCGGATTCACGACGAACTCCTGCAACAGCGGCAACACCTGAGTGTTGTAAACCTCAGCCGGCAGCGAACTTTTCAAAAGCGCGAGTTCCGTCGGATTAATGTAGTCCGGGGGCGAAATGATCTCCGAATGCAGCCGGTTAACGTTGTACGCATAGTAGACGCGGAAAGGCGCCTGGACAATGGGGAGCTGCACGCCAAACTCAATGCCCGTAGAACCCCGCACCCGGAAATTCGTTCCCGGAGCAATCGCCAACTGGCTGTTGACGTTGGCGGCCGGGAACTGTTGTTCCAGGCTGGTGAGCCCGGAAGGGTTCAGCTTCAGGGCGCCTTCTTTCAGGATGCCATCGGTGCCCCCATCCAGGAACAGCGAAGCAGTGACCGGGCCTACAATGGGAATGCGGTACTCAATGTTTCCAGAAGTCTGCGTATCGCCACCCGGCAATGTCGCGGTGTAGGTCAGGATCGGCACGGTGAACGAACGCTGAAGAGGGCTACCGCTGCCCGACAGCGTGGTGGGATCCGTGAACGTGAACGTTTGCGACGTGGCCGTGGGAATGAAAGTGACCGGTGAGATCGAACGGATGTCATACCCGCGAAGATCATTTTCTCCGCCCATATAGAACCGGCTGAACGGCGGAACTTCCCCCCCGCCATACCCAGTGGTGTAGGCCGACGTGAAGTGGAATCCCAGGACATTTCGTTTCTTGAAGACCGGACGAAACTGCGTATACGAGAACACGTTGGTGACGGATTTGACGTTGCCGCCCAACCCGGAAAAAGCGACCGAATAGAAGTAGCTCCGGCCCTTCCTGGGGTTCTGGGGGTTATCGATCGTGTTGTGCGTTACAGAGGGTGTGACCGTGCTGGACACAATGCCGTCGAGCGCGCTCGGCCCAGCCACGCTGCGGAACTGCAACTGCTCAAACAAAAGTGTGGACGCCGCGTTAAATGATTCAATGTTGGTGCGCGTCAGGCCGTAGGTGAGGGAAAACCTGGTGAAAGAAAGACGCTTGACCGGGTAGCTGGCAAACACCGTAAAGCCGGTGGAATTTTGCGTGTAGTTCTGGACGTATTGCGGGTTGATGCTCACCGATTGGCCCAGGGCGATGGCTTCCTGCTTGGCTTGGTCAAAATTATAGCGGCTGTCGAAGATGGTGAAGCCGGACTGAATGGGGCGATCGAACAAGTAAGGTTCGGTGAATCCAAACATAAAGCTGCGTTGGAGGTCCCCGAATTGCGCCGAGAAGGTCAATGTTTCGCCCAGACCTAGAAAATTGTTGGTCTGATAGGTCAGTCCGATGAACGTTCCGGCCAGCCCGCTGACGCCGCCCTGCAGCCCGATAGACTGTTTGCCCTTTTCCTTAAGCTTTAAGTTGAGATCTACCGTGCCGTCCTTGGTGTTGCGCTTGATTTCGACGGCCTTATCTTCTTCGATGCGCTCAAAGTAGTTGAGCTGGTTCAGGCGAAGAATGCTGATTTCCCAGGCGCGCTTGTTGAACAGCTGGCCCTCATCCAACAGCAGTTCGCGGCGGATGACTTTGTCGCGGGTGGTGGTGTTGCCGGTAAAGTCGATACGGCGGACGTAGTACTGCTTTTCTTCGGTGAAGCGCATGGTGACGTCGATGCGTTTGGCGGCATCGTCGATATCGAACTGCGGCTCGGCAGTGAAATCGATGAAACCGTATTGGCCGTAGGCTTTCCCGTAATCCTCGATGGCTTTGCGGACTTTGGCTGCGGAAAAGATGTCACCCTGTTTCAGCGGGAAGACCGTCTTGAGCGCTTCCACCTTGAGCGACAAAGCTTTGTCCGGGTCGGCGCTGACGATTTTCAGCGTGCCCATCTTGTAGCGTTCATTTTCTTCGATGGGGATGGTGATGTTGACGGCTTTGCCCTTGGTGCGACCGGTCAAAGGCACGCCAAGGCGGTAGCCTTCCGTGTCGATACTTTCGAGGATGGGCTCGCCTACGGAGACTTTGAAGTAGCCGCTGTCCTGATAGAGACCGCGAATTCCAACTTCGATATCTTCGATTAGCTTTTCCCGGTCATACGTCTTGCTCAGGACGTTGATTTCCGTGATGTACAGCGGAATCGAGTAGGGCCGATCATTGTGCATGGCTCGAATCAGCTTGCGATCGCTGAAGGCGTGATTGCCGGTGAACTTGATGCGGCCGACCTTGACCTTGGGGCCTTCCTCAATCTTGAAAACCAGGATGACGGCGTTGCTGGAGGCGATCCGTTCATACTGTGGCGTGACCTTCGCGAACTGCCGGCCGTGTTCGCCAAGCAGCTCTTTTAGAACAACTTCGGCCTTCTTGATGCGCGTGGGGTCAAACTGGCTCTCAACCGTGAGCCCCACTTTCTTCTCTTTGAAGCGATCGAGGATATCGGATTCTGAAATCGAATGGATGCCGTCATAGCGGATGCGCCGGATTACCGGCCGCTCTTTCACGTCGAAGATAATGTTCTTATGATTGGGGCCGTCGGGAGAATCTTCGACCCGTAGTTTCACGTCTTCGAAGAATTGCGTGTTCCACAGAGCTTGAAAATCGCGTCGCAGGGTTTCTTCGTTATATGGATCACCTTCGCGGCTGAAGATGCGGGCCTTTAAGGTGTCGCTGCGAATACGGCGGTTGCCCAGGAAGATGATGCGATCGACAACGGCGGCGGGGGGCTGCTGGCCAGGATTCGTCTGTGGCTGGTCTGGCGATTGGTCCTCGAAAAGGGAGGCTGAAACTTTCGCCGACCCCGGGGAATCCAATCGGCTGGCTGGCTGCGCATGAGCAGACTCGTCCCACGTGAGGTTATCAACCGCGGCAGCGGGCCGCGCAGACGCGAGGAATAGCACAACACCCGCGATCCACAGGAACCGAACGCGCAGAAGCCCAAACGGCGAACAAACTCTTATTTGAGCGGCCAATGATGTGGTCAAGGCCGCGCCCCCAAACCCAAGTTGTTCTTCTCCCGCCGTACCCGGTGTGGGCCGGCCGTGATGTTGGCCCCGACGAGGTCAGGGCCGCCATGCGTTGTGTCTGATTCGCTAGTGGACGACCGGGGTTGCCTCACCTACGGGTCGGAACGCAAGACCTTCCCCGGCGACATAGATCTGAAGAGTCGCGGGCCTTGTGATACCACCCTGAATGAGCGCTTCCGAGAGCGGGTCTTCCACATACTTCTGTAAAGCGCGCCGCAATGGCCGCGCCCCGTAATTGCGATCCGCGCACGTTTTTTCGAGGATCCACTGACGTGCTTCCGGTGAGACCACGATCTGCACCTGCCGGTGGATCAGCGTATCGTTGAGCTGCCCCACGAGCAAGTCGATAATGCGGAGCAGGTCGTCGTCGCCGAGCGGATTGAAGATGATGACCTCGTCCAGCCGGTTCAAAAACTCCGGATTGAACGCCCGCTTCACCTCGCCCATAACCAGGTCTTCCATGCTCTTCATGCCGGCCTCGTCGGTGCCGGACTGAAAGCCCATCGAGGTTCGCTTTTGCAAGTGCCGCGCCCCGAGATTGGAAGTCATGATGATAATGGTGTTGCGGAAATCCACGGTGTTGCCGAGGCCGTCGGTCAGCTGACCGTCTTCGAAAACTTGCAACAAGATGTTGAAGACGTCGGGATGTGCCTTCTCGATTTCGTCGAGCAAGATGACCGAGTAAGGCGTGCGGCGCACGCGCTCGGTGAGCTGGCCGCCCTCTTCGTAGCCGACGTAGCCTGGAGGCGCGCCGATCAGCTTCGAGACCGAGTGCTTCTCCATGAACTCCGACATGTCGAAGCGCACCAGCGATTTTTCTGAGCCGAACAGGAATTCGGCGAGACGCCGGGCGACTTCGGTCTTGCCTACGCCAGTCGGGCCGAGGAAGAAAAAGCAGCCAACGGGACGCAGAGGCGACTTGAGGCCGGCGCGGCTCCGGCGAATCGCGCGGGCAAGTGCGGTAATGGCTTTGTCCTGGCTGATGACGCGCTTGTGCAACTCCGGTTCGATGCGCAGCAGTTTCTGCTGTTCGTCTTCCTTAATGGAGGTCACGCCGATGCCGGTCCAGCGAGAGACCACTTCTTCGATGTCTTCGCGGGTGACGATGCCGGTGGAAGCGTCGTCGAGCTTGTAACGCTCACGAAGCGTGCGGAGGTTTTCTTTTTCCTTGCGCTCTTCTTCGGAATAGAAACGCGCCTTTTCGAATTCATGGGCGGCGATGGCGCTTTCCATGCGGTGCGTGATGAACTTGACGCGCTTCTGGACTTCGCCGACTTCTTCCGGGACGCTGGCCTGGCGCAGCTTTACTCGGGCGCCGGCTTCGTCGATCAGGTCGATAGCCTTGTCCGGGAGGAACCGGTCGGGAATGTAGCGATTCGAAAGGTAGACGGAATAGCGCAGCGCTTCGTCGGTGTAGCTGACGGCGTGGAATTTCTCGTAGCGTTCGCGCACGCCACTGATGACCTGGATGGCTTCTTCTTCGTTGGGTGCGGGCACCTTGACGGATTGGAAGCGGCGCTCGAGGGAGCGGTCCTTTTCTACGGACTTGCGATATTCGCCTGGCGTGGTGGCGCCGATGCACTGGATTTCGCCGCGAGATAGCGCAGGTTTCAGGATGTTCGCCGCGTCGAGGGAGCCTTCGGCAGACCCGGCACCAACCAACGTGTGCAGTTCGTCAATGAAGACGATGGAGTTTTGGCTCTCCATCAGTTCTTTCATGATGGTCTTGAGGCGCTCTTCGAATTGGCCCCGGTATTTCGTGCCGGCGACGATCAGGGAGAGGTCGAGAGACAGGATGCGCTTGTCGGCAAGGAATGGGGGAACGTCGCCGTCGGAGATGCGCTGCGCGAGGCCTTCGACGATGGCCGTCTTGCCTACACCTGGTTCGCCGATCAGTACGGGGTTGTTCTTCGTCCGGCGGCAGAGAATCTGGATTACGCGCTCGACTTCACCTTCGCGTCCCACCAGCGGATCGAGCGAGCCTTCAGAAGCGGCTTGCGTCAGGTCGCGGCTGAATTCCGCGAGCAGCGAGGTCTCTTTTGGACGCGCTGCGGCGGTCTTTTCTCCGGACGTGCGCGCCAGTTCTTCGCGCAGCGTGGAGAGGCGCAAGCCGCGCTCCATTAGAATCTCGGCGCCGAAGCATTTCTCTTCGCGCAGGATTCCGAGGAGCAGATGCTCGGTGCCCACATGCTTTACGCCCAGCCGCTCCGCTTCTTCGCCCGCCATATTAAGGATGCGCTTGCACTCCGCGCTGAGCGGCACTTCGACGGAGGTCGAAATGCGCTCACGGATGGTGATGCGAGCTTCGATCTCTTTGCGGATCGATTCAATCGAGCCCTGCTGCCGCAGGAAGCGATTGGCCAGCGCTTTGTCCTCGCGCATCAAGCCGAGCAACAGATGCTCGGTCTCGATGTACGGGCTGCCGTACTGGCTGGCTTCGTATCTAGCAAAGAAAATAACGCGTCGCGCTTTTTCTGTATACCGTTCGAACACGATTAGCTCGCTTCTCCCCCTGGGGCCCCGCTCGCAGAGACCGAAGCCTTGCGAGTACGCAGAACGCCGTGTTCCAAGTCCAGAATTCGGTCACATCGCGCGGCGAGCGCCAGATTGTGCGTCGCGATCAGCGACGTCAACTGGTACGTGCGATGCAACCGCTCTAATAACTCAAACACGGCCCAAGCATTCTGCTCGTCCAAATCTCCGGTAGGTTCATCTGCCAGCAGCACGGCCGGCTCGGTGACGAGCGCCCGAGCAATCGCCACGCGCTGCTGTTCCCCTCCGGAAAGCTCCCCTGCGCGGTGATCGGCCCGATCCGCAAGCCCGACCTCCGCTAGCCACCTCCGCGCCGTTGCCAGCGTGGAGGTGAAATTCTCGCCGCGCAACAATAGCGGCATAGCTACATTTTCCGCAGCCGTAAAATCCGGCAATAACTGATGCCGCTGCCACAAAAATCCCACGCAGCGATTTCGAAACTCCGCTACCGCAGCCTCTTGATTCGTTTCAATGGCTTTCGTGCCGAAGTATACTGTACCGCTCGTTGGCGTGTCTAGCGCAGCGAGCAAGTGCAGCAAAGTGCTTTTGCCCGCTCCCGATGGCGCAACAATCGCGACCATCTCTCCGCGCCGCAAACTCAGATTCGCGTCCGTCAAAATCGCCAGAGTTCGGTCACCCGAACCGTAAGACTTCTTCAAACTTCGAGCTTCCAGAACCACAGCGGAATCCGGCGCCCATGCCGAAGCGCTTAACCTTGTTTGATCCGGATTGGGTTCGCTTTGCGTCATTCTCGCTGAGATGTTTCCGCCTCGTCGACTGCTAACTATCAGCTATTAGATGCATTAAGTGCAATTGAAGTGCCGTGACCGGGGTCACCGAAACGTTGGCTCCATAGCCTAGGTTGTTCCCATTTTCTGCAGTTCCTTACCTGCGCCCAATGGGCCTAGTTGTGATTCAATTTGGAACGCCACTAACATCCTTAATATCTGTGAGTTAAGATAGGAAAGCCGCTGAATTGGGGACGAGGGATGTCCCAATTCCGACCTACCTGCCCCTGAGCCCACTATTACAGCACCCGGCGCTCCAAAGCCGTGCTCTTTCCAACGCCTAAATCGTTCTTCTATTGAGCCATGATTGTCCGAGGAGGTTACTCTCCGTCCTCGGTCCCTGGCATCCGGCGTTTACTCATAGCGAAGAATTTCGACAGGTAGCAACCGAGCTGCGGCTCTCGCTGGGAGCATGGTTGCTCCAATCGAAATGCCCATAGCCGCGACGGTAATCCAGATTCCGTCCCAGACGCTCGGATGAAAGGGAACATACGGCACAGCGTAAACTTGTGGGTCCAGCGGGATTAGATGAAATGCCCCCGCGATCCATGCAAAAGCATATCCAATACACAGTCCGCAAAGCGTTCCGGTGGCTCCAATCACCGTTCCTTGCCACAAGAAAATGCGGCGGATTTGTTCGCGGCGCGCGCCCATGGACATCAGCACGGCGACGTCGCGAGCCTTGTCGGTCACCGTCATAGAAAGCACGACCAGAACGTTTAGGCCAGCGACGAACGTGATCAATCCGATAAAGATAGCGGTGACGAGTTTTTCCAGTCGCAGCGCGCGAAACAGAGCGCGATTTTCCTCCACCCAGGTGCTGGCCGCGAAACTGGGTCCAGCCTCTAGTTCCAGGAGCCGGGCGATTTCGGTAGCGCGCTCGGGTTTCTCCAGGCGGAATTCCAGCTCATTCACAATGTCGCCGGTCCCCGAAAGCGCCTGTGCGGCGGCGAGGGTCATAAAGCACCAGCTTTCGTCGTAGTCATAGAAGCCGGAATCGAATACCCCGGTGACGCGAAATCTTCGCGTGCGCGGAATCATGCCAAATGGCGTCAATCGCCCTTGCGGGCTGGTAAGCGTCACGTAATCGCCTGGGGTGATCTTCCACTCCTCGGCGAGCTGTTTGCCGATGAGTAATGCGTCGATGCCGTCAGCGTCGCGCGAGAAGTCCAGACGACCGGCAATGATACGTTGGAGGGCTTCGTCGTTCCGGCGCTCGCGCTCTGGGTCGACGCCTTTGGCGACAACCCCTCTCGCATCTCCGCCAAACGATAAAAGCGCATTCTGATACACGGATGGCGTCACCGATCTTACGCCGGGAATGGTCGCGAATTTCGTGGCCAGCGCTTCGTAGTCATGAATGCCGCCAGTCCCCGGCCTGGCGAGCGAGATGTGAGCCTTGACTCCGAGTAACCGATCCTGAAGCGTTTCACGGAACCCTGTATTCATCGAGAGCGCGATCACCAGGGTCGCTACGCCCGCGGCAACACCCACCACGGAAAATGCCGTAACCAGACGCAATACCGCCGGGCGGTACGGCGACCGCAGGTACCGTTTAGCAACGAACCATTCAAATCGCATGGAGGGAAGTAAGGATACGTCACGCGCCGTGCGCTTCGGAAGCAGACTCTTCGCGACCTTCCGGCCGAAGCAAAGGAAAGAGAATAACGTCGCGGATGGAAGGCGAATCCGTCAGCAACATCGTCAGGCGGTCGATACCAATACCTTCTCCCGCCGTGGGCGGCATGCCATAACAGAGCGCGCGAATATAGTCCATATCGAGTTGCTTCGGAACCTCATCGCCTCCCTGGGCGATCTGCGCCAGGAAGCGCCGCTCCTGCTCGGCAGGATCATTCAACTCCGAAAAGCCGTTTGCGATTTCCATTCCCGCTACATATATCTCGAACCGCTCGGTCAGCGTTGGATCCTCCGGCTTTTGCTTCGAGAGAGGTGAAATGTCGGTCGGAAAGTCGTAGAGAATGGTTGGCTGGACCAGATGGTGTTCCGCCATGGTTTCAAAGAGCAAGCCTGTCCATTCGCCGTCACTTAGCGTCCCTTTGGCGGCTGCGTAAGCCGCGCCGGTCTTCTTCGCCCAAGCGTTGTAGCGCTCCGCAGCAGCACGCGGACCCCCGGGCACCGCGAGGTCGGCCGTGGTTGGAGTTGGACCGGCTTCCTCCGGCCAGAACCTGCCGATAGCTTCTCGCATCGACAGTCGCTGCATTTTCGCGAAATCTAGCTCCACACCGCCGTATTTCACAATCGTCGAGCCGGCGATGCTCTTGGCCACTTGCGCGAAAAGCTGCTCATTCAAATCCATCAAGTCCCGATAGTTGCTGTAAGCCTCATAGAACTCTAACATCGTGAATTCAGGGTTGTGCTGCGTCGAGATGCCCTCGTTCCGGAAATTGCGATTGATCTCATAAACGCGGTCGAATCCGCCGACGGTAAGCCGCTTCAGATACAGCTCCGGAGCTATCCGCAGATAAAGGTCGATGTCCAGGGTGTTATGGTGCGTGACAAAGGGACGCGCCGCGGCTCCGCCGGGGATAGGATGCATCATGGGCGTCTCCACTTCGATGTAACCTCGGGCATCGAATAAGCGCCGTAACTCCTGAATGACGCGGGCACGAGTAACGAAAACCTGGCGCGATTTCTCATTGGCAATCAGATCGAGGTACCGCTGCCGGTAGCGCAGCTCGACGTCGGTCAGCCCGTGCCATTTCTCGGGCAGCGGCAGCAGCGCTTTGGACAGGAAGGTGATTTCTTCCACCCAAATGGACAGTTCGTCCGTCCTGGTTCGAAACAGATGCCCGCGCACGCCGATGGAATCGCCCAGATCGAGCAAGTGAAAGAGTTGGAAGCCCCGTTCCCCGACAACATCTTTTTTTACGTAGATCTGGATACGCTTCCCATCTCCCTGTAGATGCGCAAACCCCGCCTTTCCCATGAGCCGGTAGGAGACAATGCGGCCGGCCACGCGCACTTCGCGCTTATTTGCCTCCAGCTCCGGCCCCGGGGTCGCCTTGTAGTGTTCGACCAGGGCGGCTGGCGTGTCCGTCCAGCGAAACTCGCGCGGAAATGGGTCGAATCCCAGCGCCTGGATCTGCTCCAGTTTCTTCTGGCGCTGCTCAAACTGGTCGCGCGGCTCAAATTGCACTGTGGAAAATCCTCTCTGACGTAATCGGAGGCGAGTATAGCGGCCACCGCCCGCGAAGCGCAAGAAATCGAACTTTCCCGGCTCGGGCCAATAGTGAAAACTCCGCCAAATCTGCCTATGAAGGTCGCAACCTCGAAGAGCTCCACCGAAGGACAGGGCGGTACTAGTATCAATAACCAAGAAGAGTAATCTTATTAATCAGTTAGACACACGAGGTATCTCAAGAAAAGTGCGCCACATCCTGTGGATTTTGCTATACTCCCGAAATCGGGGGGCCTATCCAATTGCAAATCCGCGCTCTTCCTTCTGTGCAAGATGACTGGTGCGCTTGGCTGCCTCAAGAGAAGGCCCAAGTTTTCAACGAACACGTTCAACAGCTGGAATCCGTGTACATGATGTTCAGCATCGCGCTGAACGAAGCCATCGAGTTTCGCCACACGGGAATGCTGTCAAAATCGTATCAGGCTGTGTGCATGACCCCAGAGTTAGCCGGTCGTCTGTCGAGCAACTTGAGCGCCCTGCTGCGCGGCCTCGGCGGACACGCCAAGCACTACGGGACGGTCCCCAATGCCGCCCCACTCGATCCCGCCAACTTTCAGGGATCTAAGGAACAGCGCACTGCCAGAATGAGCGACCTCCTCAGCCGGGTCCTGCTGACGCAACGTTCCCAGTTCCTTCACAAAATCGGCACACTGGAAGAAATGGTCGGAGATTTAGGCAAGGACTTTCGCTTCACTGTCGAAAATCTTTCCAGTGGCGCCTCGGTTAATCCCGAAGCGGATTGGCGCGTCGTGGACGCCGCACACTATGATCTCAACACCTGCCTGCGGGAGGCCATCGTTCTTCTGAAGTCTTTTTTGGTCGTTCTGCCTCAGGACCAGTTGGGGCCTTTCCAGAAATCAGTGCGCGCAAAGGCGCAAGGCTCTGGTCCTTTCACATCCTCGGGCGAGCGCCTAATCCGCCATAGACGTATGGCGGCAGTCGGGGGAGAATAGGCAAGCCCACCGATTGGCAGGCGAGTCTGCCTGTTGGCGCGGCCAGCGGGCTTACTAGGGGAAAACGCCAATCACCGCGTATTTCTTTGGCACCGCGGGTTCATAGCCGAATACAACTCCAGGAGGTATCCGGTGCATCCGAACCGTTGGATGCGCCGTTATAGGACCGTTGGCCCGAAACCGACCAAGCGATCCCAGCGTGTCGATCCCGTCTCAGCAGCCTAAACCTCTGACTGAAGCGGACGCCATCCGTCTGGCACAAGCCGGGGATGCCGCGGCTTTTGAGTTCCTGTACGAACTCCACGGCCGCCGCGTCTACGCCCTTTGCCTTCGTATGGTGGGTAACCCCTCGGATGCGGAAGACCTGATGCAGGAGGCTTTCCTGCAGCTGTTCCGCAAGATCGGCACCTTCCGCGGAGAGTCGGCCTTTTCGACTTGGTTGCACAGGATGACGGTCAACGTGGTCCTGATGCGCCTCCGCAAGAAGTCGCTTCCAGTGGCGTCATTGGAAGAGACCACGGAACCCGACGAAGAGACCGGTGGCCCGAGGAAGGATGTCGGGGCAGCAGACTTACGGTTGAGCGGCGCAGTTGATCGCGTGAATCTGGAACGCTCTATCGACAAACTGCCACCCGGCTATCGGACAGTGTTCGTTCTGCACGACGTCCAGGGTTACGAACACAACGAGATTGCCGGGATTATGGGTTGCTCGGTAGGGAACTCGAAGTCCCAGTTGCACAAGGCGCGCACCAAGCTGCGGGACCTGCTGCAGGAAGAAGTCCGGGAACAGGCTCGGCAGGTGCGTCATGCAGCAAAGACGCAGACGGGGCACGGCGGTTGAGCTACAATACGAAGAGTTTCGGGGTGTTGTCTCAGACGAAGATGGGCCGCGCGATTCCTCGAAAATCGAGCGGGCAAGCCTCCTATCGTCTCGTCTAGCGGAGTGAACGGCCATGCAGTGTAAAGAAGTGGAAGTAGTCCTTGAACAAGAGGGTTGGACACCTCTGCCGGAAGCGGCACGCGATCATCTCGCCGGGTGCAGAGCCTGTCAGAACTTGGTGGAAGACTTGACCGCCGTTGTTGCTACGGCCCACCTCCTTCCCGCCGAAGTTGAACCTCCCGCACGTGTTTGGGTTTCCCTGCGAGCTCAGCTCGAAGAAGAAGGAATTATCAAGTCGGAAGCCGCCGAGCATGTTTCCTGGTGGCACGGGTTCTCGGATCTGTTCCAGACCCGGGCGTTAGCTACTGCGGCTGTAGGTGCGCTGGTGATTGCGGCGGTCGCGCTGCAACTTCAGCATCCTGCGCCGGCCACCGAAGCGCGCAACGTTTATGACGACACAGCCACGGTTCTAAACGCCGACGAAGCCAATCTGGGGCAGATGGAACTTGGCACCTCTGTCGTGGACGTCTCTCTTCGTCAAAATCTCGATATCGTTGACAAGTTTATTGCGGACTGCGAACAACGCGTGAAAGAAGAACCTCAGGATGATTTGGCGCGGGAGTATCTGACCGGTGCCTACCAGCAGAAGGCCGAATTGTTGTCTGCGATGATGGACCGCCGGGGGAGCGTAAACTGAAATGAGCGCGCAAGCGATGGGTCGGAGGATTCTGCCGCTGGGGCACGGCGTATTCACCGCCGGATTATTCTTGTGGGTCATGGCGCCGGCGATGGCCGCGACGCAGCACTTCGAGAAGCATTTCCCGGTGAAGGGTCATCCGGTCGTCTGCATCCACAACATCGGGAACGGCCGCATTGAAGTGAAATCCTCGAAGAACTCTGAAGTGATCGTCGCGGGCACCCAAGCATCCTCCAAGGTCAACCTCGAAACCGAGAACGCCGGCGATCGGATCGACGTTTCCGCAAATGTCGTCGATGTGAACGCCCAGCCGGACGAACTTGAAGTCAATTTTCAGCTTACCGTGCCGGAAGAAACTGAGCTGGAATTAAAGACGCAAACCGGGTTGATTTACGTCGAGCAAGTGATGGGCGACATGACTCTGCAAAGCGTTGCTGGTGACGTCCACTTGAAAGAAGTGTCCGGCTATATCGTGGTTCGGACCACTCACGGCTCTCTGGTCTGCGCGCAGTGTGCGGGAAAGTTGGATTTCAATTCGGTGAGCGGCAGCGCCCAGCTTTTGCAGCCCGGCCTTACCAACGTGAATTTGTTTACCACCTCGGGCAACATCCTCTTCGACGGTGATTTCATCCGCACCGGTATTTACACCATGCGCAGCGGCAAAGGCACCGTTGAAGTGCATTTCTCGGGAAATGATTCCTTCGATTTGAACGCGCAAACCGCCACCGGGACTGTGGACAATCAGGCGCAAGCTTTTCTGAAGCCCGACTCCCACGGCATGAAGCACATGGCCTCAAAGTTCACCAAAGGACTCTTCGGCACCGTCGGCAGCGGCTTGGCGAAGGTCGAACTCTCTTCCTACAGTGGTACAATCCGCATATTGAAGCGCGATTAGCCGAAATTTTTCGCGCCGCAAGCACGTTCGCAGAGCTGTCCGTTTGAGCGGTCGACCACCGGTTGAATGGCGGACCTGCGCGTTCGATGTGCCCTCGATCAATGACACAACCACTAGCTCCCCGGCCTACTCCACCACGCGTTCAGATGCTTTGCCTGGCCGGGTTCATGGGTTCCGGCAAAACCACCGTCGGCACATTGCTCGCGCGTCAGCTTGCTTGGCGCTTTGTTGATCTCGACGATCGAATCGAAGCCGCCGCGGGTTTGCGCATCCCCGAAATGTTCGAGCGCCTCGGCGAGCCGGCCTTTCGCCAGATCGAAGCCGACCAACTACGTGCGGCCCTGGGGCGTGTCTTCGAATTCAATGAATCTATCGTCCTGGCGCTCGGTGGCGGCACGTATGCCCAGCCCGGCGCGCCGGAATTTCTCCGTGCCGCGAGTGTTCCCGTGATCTGGCTCGACTCGCCGGTCGAGGTCTTGCTCGCCCGCTGTATGACCATGACCGGGCGGCCCCTTTTCCGTGACGAGAACAGCTTTCGCGCGCTGTACGCCCAGCGCTTGCCCTCCTACCAGCTCGCGGAGCACCGTGTGGACAGCTCCGGTGATCCTGCTGGCGTGGTTGCCGAAATATTAAGCCGCGGTATCGTCGGGACTGTCGCGAACGGAGCACATTTGGTCGTCGAAAAGCCGCGTCCCTGAAAATTCTCTGCTCTGCCGCGCCATCAGCCAAATATAGCCCGTGCCTTTCTGAGCGCATTCGGCGAGGATGCGTTCCAAGCCTCTCCGCCGGGTGTGTCACACTCGAACTGTCGAGGGGAGGGAACCATGCAGAAGCAGCTCGCCGATTTGAAACCTAAGATTTTCACATACATGATGGCGATTCTCTTCGTGTGCACAACCTTGACGATCGCAGCCCAGAAAAAGGGCGCTGCCTCTGCGCCGTCGACCCCTTCAGTTTTTGCCCAGGACAAAGGCAAATTCACCATTCAACTGAATGGCAAGTCCGTTGGGCACGAAGAGTTCGAACTTGCCCCCGCCGGCGGTGGTTGGCTGGCTCGCAGCAAGACCGACATCACTCCCCCAGACTCAGCGACGTCGCGTATCACTGGCGATCTGACGTTGCAGCCCGACGGCGCGCCAATCAGCTACGACTGGACCTCGCAAGCCGAAAAAACGAATGGTGCGCATATTCTCTTCGCCAACGGCGTGGCGAAAATCACCCTTCAGATGCAGGACGCTCGGCCATTCGAGCAGGATATGAGCTTTGGCTCTCCGCTGATCGCTGTCCTCGACAACAATCTTTATTACCAATACGCGGTGCTGGCCCGGGTCTACGATTGGTCCAAGGGCGGCACGCAGAATTTTCCTGTTCTCGTTCCCCAGGAATTGACGCCGGGCTCCATCACGCTGGAGTCGGCGGGTTCGCTCAGCGCTGGAGGCAAGTCTTACGATGGCCTGCGCGTGGCCACCTCCGATCTCGAAGTGCTTCTGTACCTCGACTCCAACCACCGCCTGATGCGCCTGGAAGTGCCCTCAGCCAAAGTTGCCGTAGTCCGCGATTAACCACAAAACGCAAAAGCAAAGGAATTTCAACCCGGCAATCATCCATCATCTTGTAGCGCGCAGGACTCCATCACCCTGAGCTTCGAAGGGTGCGCCCCAAACGCCCGGCCTTCAGACAATGTGGCCCCGCCACACCATCCCAAAATTAAAAGTGCGGCGCGATCCGAAGATCGAGCCGCACTAGTGTGCTCTGCCTGGGAAAAAACGTTACCGCGCCAACGGACGCTGGAACAAGGGTGCGCCGGGACGCCGCAGCGGATAGCCCTGCGGATGACCATGAGCATGCGTCAATGCATGCCCATTCGAATGGCCCGGCTGCGTGATGTGCCCGTTGCCATTTCCGTTTCCCGACGCGGGCTGCGGCAACCGCGCCGGATTACCGATAGGGCGGAGATTGGTCGCCGGAACCGCGCTGACGTGATCGCTGATCGCCTGGAGCCTCTTCAAAATCGATTGCCACTGTTCCCAATCCAACTGCCGCAGGAACGGCCGCAATCCCTGAATGAAGGGATCCTCGAGCAGCGCCTCGCCATCCGACTCCGGAATGAAGAAGCGGTTCAAACCCACGTTCAGCGCTTCAGAGATTTTCTCCAGCGTGCCGAGGCTCGGCGTCATCTGCCCGCTTTCGATGCGCGACAGATACGACCGCGACACCTTCGAGCGCGACTGCAGTTGGCTCTGCGTCATCGCGCGAGACTCGCGCAGCTGACGGATGCGCTGGCCGATATTCTCGACCGTCTCGCGGTTGGCAAACTTTTCGGGCGTGGCTTCAGCGTTGGTCTCCTCCGCAGGTGCCGGTGGAGGAATCAGGAACTCCAAACGCTGGGGCAATGCGCGCACGCAACGTCGGCAATTTCCCGTGCGCGTCCGGTATTGTACGAGTCCACAAGTCTTGCAGCGAATGACTTCCCTATCCATTTCCAATGAGTTCATCGTCTCTTTTTCTAGTTGTAAAGACACCGGTACTCCTCGCTGACTTTGTCCGGCGTGCGGATAGGAGAGGAACGTCGGAACGTACTTCGGGGGGAAGGCAGTAACTGGCGCGAGGGGGAGTATCGTGCACCCGCGATTTTCTGTCAAGAGTATTTTTAGACTTTTTTTAGGCGCGCATCCCTGTTTCACCCGGTTTACGCCCGAGTTTCGCCTGTTCTCCCGGACAGGGGCGAAACAGGCGAAAGTCCGCGCGTCCGCCACCAAAACGCCGATGCGTTGTAGTGGCCGGTCTTTAGACCGGTCAATCGTTCCCAGGCTCGCCCATTCCACCATTCACTCGCGTCTTCACAATCTTGTAGGGGCGCAGCACTGCTGCGCCCCATCTCGGCAAGTTCGCTGCGTCTTGCGCCGTTGCGGTACACTACTCATTCTTTATCAGGAGAATTTCATGCCCACGCGCGACGACGCCTGGAAACTTCTGTGCGAATACACGCAATCCGAAAGCCTGCGCAAACATATGCTCGCCGTGGAAACCTGCGTCCGCGCCTACGCCCGCAAAAATGCCGCCGACGAAGAATTGTGGGGCATGACCGCCCTCCTCCACGACTTCGACTACGAACGCTGGCCCAACCCCGAGCACGCCGCCGACAAAGGGCATCCCGCCGAAGGCGCGAAAATTCTTCGCGAGCTCGGCTACTCGGAAGAAGCCGTCCGCGCCATTCTCTCCCACGCCGATTATTCCGGCGTCGTCCGCCAGTCCGCCCTCGAGCACACTCTCTTCGCCTGCGACGAACTCGCCGGCTTCCTGACCGCCTGCACCTACGTGCGTCCCTCGAAGAGCATTCTCGATCTGGAAGTGGACTCCGTGAAAAAACGCATGAAGGACAAAGCCTTCGCCCGCGGCGTCTCGCGCGACGACGTACGCAAAGGTGCCGAAGAACTAGGCATCCCGCTCGAAGAGCACGTCGCTTTCTGCATCCAAGCCATGCGTGAAAATGCCGACGCCCTCGGTCTCCGCGGCAACATAGGCGCGCAAACCGCCTCCTCTTGACGCGCGGACTGAAACTATCGGCGCTTCCACCCCCAACGAAAAAATTGTCATTCTGAGGGCATCCGACAAGGATGCCAGCAGAACCTCAACCGCAAGCGCAAAAAAACTCCGACGGCGTCACCCCCGTTCTCAAGCAGATTCTGGAAGCCGGACAATCGACGTCTGCTCTTTTCTCCCTCCAAAAAAAAAGCGTAGAATACGCTCATGGCCAAGAAATCCGATGGTGCCCTGCAAGTTGCGTGCCCCTGCTGCCACGCCAAACTCACCATAGACGTCACCCTGGGCGTAGTGCTGTCCCATGAAGCCCCGCCCAAAGCTGGCCCCGACGTCGATATCACCGATGCCGCCGGCATCCTCGCCGAACAAAATCGCCAGCGCGAAGACAAATTCCGCGATTCCTGGTTCCAGGAATCCAACAAAGAAGACATCCTCGCCAAAAAATTCGAAGAAGCCATGAAGAAAGCCAAAGACGCCCCCGCCGGCAAACCGATCCGCGACTTCGACCTCGACTAGCCCGCCACTCCGGCTCTCCCAAAACTCTGCGCTCTCTGCGAACTCTGTGGTGAATTCTTCTTCAGTCCTGTGAAACTCGGTCGTGCGCTAAACTGTTCCCAGCCATGCCCAAGCGTAAAATCTTCCATCTGCATCTCCCCACCCGCGCGCTCACGCTAGGCAAACGCACGCTCCTGATGGGCGTCCTCAACATCACGCCAGACAGCTTTTCCGACGGCGGCAAATTCCTTAACCCAGCCCGCGCCATCGAGCACGCTCTCTCAGTCCAGAAAGCCGGCGCCGACATCCTCGACATCGGCGCCGAATCCACGCGCCCGGGTTCCGCTGGCATCAGCGCAGTCGAAGAACTCCGCAGACTCCTCCCGGTCCTGCGAGCTCTGCACGGCAAGCTGAAGATTCCCATCTCGATCGACACCCGCAAAGCCAGCGTTGCCGAAATCGCCATAGGCGCCGGCGCCGAAATCATCAACGATGTCTCCGGCCTCAACCACGACCCTCGACTCGCCGAAGTCGCCACCCGGCGCCGCGCCCCGCTGATCCTCATGCACATGCGCGGCGAGCCCGCCACCATGCAAAAAGGTCCGTTCGCCCGCAACGTAATGAACGACGTCACGAAAGGTCTCCGCGCCTCCATTCAGAAGGCCCGCGACGCCGGCGTACCCAAATCGCAACTCATCATCGACCCCGGCATCGGCTTCGGCAAAAGCTTCCAGCAAAATTACGAACTCCTTCGCCGCCTCCCCGAACTGGCCAAACTCGGCCATCCTCTTTTAGTCGGAACTTCCCGCAAAGGATTCCTGGGCCGAACGTTAGCAATAGCACAGCAAGGTCGAGCCCACACAAACACAAAAACCGTTCTCCCCGACCAGCGCCTATGGGCCACTGCCGCCACCGTCACCGCCAGCATTCTAGGCGGCGCCCACATCGTCCGCGTCCACGACGTCGCCGAAATAGTACAAGTAGCCCGCGTCGCCGATCTCCTCCTCAACCCTTGGAACATCTCCGGAAAATAACTCCACTCATTGAATTGAGCTTGGCTCAATCCGCTGGCATCGACTTTGTAGGAGCACAGCACCGCTGTGCCCCATCTCGGCAAGATCCCCCCGCAACGCGACGATCCAATCCTCCCGCTCGATCACCACCGAATTTTCCTGGCGCACCATCCAAATCCTGGTTACAATGCCCTCAGGCATTTTCCCGTTGTGGCGCACACCTCGGTCGGCGCCAACGATGACTGGTGAAATAAGATGAAGAACATCGTCGTACGACCCTCGGCAGTCCTCTAATCCGCTAACCTCGCGGACCTGTCTCTTTTTTAGTTTTCACAATCATTTCATCTACGGCCGCGCCATTGCGTCTGGTTTTTCAGCCGCCTTCGTGCAGAAATATAAGGGTTTTCATGGAAACGCAGCTCACTCTGGAACCAAGGCCCATCCCTATCTGGCAGTCCATCCGCGAAGCCATTCGCGGCTCGCATCAGGACTTCACCGAGGGCAGCCTGAACCGCGCCATTTTGCTTCTGGCCATTCCCATGGTCCTTGAAATGGTGCTGGAATCTCTTTTCGCCGTCGTCGATGTCTTCTTCGTCGGCCGTCTCGGCGCAGATGCCGTCGCCACGGTCGGCCTCACGGAGTCGTTGCTGAGCCTCGTCTTTGCCGTCGGTCTAGGTCTTAGCCTCTCGACCACCGCCATGGTCGCCCGCCGCATCGGCGAAAAAGATCCCGAAGGCGCAGCCATCGCCGGAGTGCAAGCCATCGCCATCGGCTTGGCGTTTTCCCTCCTCGTCGGCGTACCGTGCTTTATCTTCGCGCCGCGATTGCTTCAACTCATGGGCGCGTCGCCGCAAATCGTCGCCACCGGCAGCGGCTACGCGCGCATCGCTCTGGGCGGCAGCGGCGCCATCATGCTGCTCTTCCTCAACAACGCCATCTTCCGCGGCGCAGGCGATGCCGCCATCGCCATGCGCTTGCTCTGGGTCTCCAATATCCTCAACCTCATCCTCGACCCCTGCTTGATCTTCGGCTTGGGTCCGTTCCCAAAACTCGGCGTCACCGGGGCCGCCCTCGCCACCTTTACCGGCCGCAGCATCGGCGTTCTCTACCAGTTTTACCGCCTGTTCCGCGGCACCGAACGCATCCGCATCCTGCGCAGCCAAATCCGTCTGAATCTTAGCGTCCTGCTGCGCCTGCTCCGCGTCTCGCTCACCGGCATCCTGCAATTCGCCATCGCCCACACCAGCTGGATCGGTCTCGTCCGCATCGTCAGCATCTTCGGCTCCGCCGCTCTCGCCGGCTACACCATCGCCATCCGCATCGTCATCTTTATCCTCCTGCCGTCCTGGGGACTCAGCAACGCTGCCGCCACCCTCGTCGGCCAAAACCTCGGCGCCAAGCAACCCGAGCGCGCCGCAACGTCCGTCTGGCGCACCGGCTTCTACAACATGCTCTTCCTCGGCGGCATCGGCGTCTTCTTCATGATCTTTGCCGAGCCGGTCGTGCGCCTCTTCACCAACGATCCCCAAGTCATTCCGCTGGCCGCGTCGTGTCTGCGAATCATCAGCTACGGCAACATCGGCTACGCCTACGGCATGGTCATGCTGCAAGCCTTCAACGGCGCCGGCGACACCATCACCCCCACCTTCGTGAATCTCTTCGGCTTCTGGTTCATCGAGATTCCGCTGGCCTACGCCCTGGCCATCCCAGCCCACCTCCACTCCAACGGCGTCTTCATCTCCATCGTAGTCGCCGAAGGAGCCATCGCCGTAGCCGGCGTAATCCTCTTCCGCCGCGGCCGCTGGAAACTCCAAAAAATCTAGCCGCGGCCGTTTCTCCCTTGTGGGGGCGGGGCTTGCTCCGCCCAGCCAAGGTCACTGCGCCTTGCCAGCCTTCCCGGCACCAACCAATTGAACATCACGTAACGCAGCCTGTCTTCGCATCAAGCCAATCGCAACTCCTATGCGAAACTAAGACGATCCGGTAAGCGAAATGAAACTCGCCCTCCAAGTCATGAAATTCGGCGGCACCTCCGTCGGCGCCGCCGACTGCATCCGCCGCGCCGCCGCAATAGTCCACGCGGCCGCTGCTCGGCAATCCGTGGTCGTAGTCGTCTCCGCCATGAGCGGCGTAACCAATCGCCTCGTGCACTCCGCCCACCGCGCCGAACAAGGCGAGCAAGACTTCATCCCCCAGCTAGCCAGCGAACTCCTCACCCAACACCTCACCGCGCTGGAATCTCTCGTTACCAACCAGCCGGCCCGCGCCAAAGTAGCCGCCGTCTGCCAGGACGTCCTCGATGAACTCGACCGCCTCCTCCGCGGCACGGCTTTACTCCGTGAGCTAACCCCTCGTGCCCTCGACGTAATCTCCGGAATCGGCGAGCGCCTCTCCGCCCCACTCGTCTCCGCCGCCGTCAACGAACTGAACATCCGTGCCGTAGCCATTTCCGCCACCGAATTAATCGTCACCGATCACCACCACGGCCGCGCCGAGCCTCTCATGTCCCCCACACGCATTCGTGCCGAAGCGCGCCTCCGTCCGCTACTCGATCAGGGTATCGTCCCGATTGTCACTGGATTTATCGCTGCCACGCCGGAAGGCGTGCAAACCACGCTAGGTCGCGGCGGTTCCGACTATTCCGCCACCATATTAGGCGCGGCACTCGGCGCCCAGGAAACCGTAATCTGGACCGACGTCGACGGCGTAAAAACCGCCGACCCCCGCCTCGTCCCCGAAGCCCGCACCATCCCCGAAATTTCCTACAACGAAGCCGCCGAGCTAGCCTACTTCGGCGCCAAGGTCCTGCATCCGAACACATTGCGGCCCGTAACCGCCGCACGCGTCCCCGTCTGGATCCGCAACACCTTCGCCCCCGAAAAGCCCGGCACAAAAATCACCGCCGAAGGCATGTCCACCGGCGGCGGCGTCAAAGCCCTCACTGCCATCCGCGACGTAACCCTTGTAACGGTAGGTGGCCCTGGCATAGTCGGCCTACCCGATGTCCTCGCCCGTTCCTTCGCCGCCACCTCCGAAACCCGCACCAACGTCTTTCTGGTCTCCCAATCCTCCTCGCAAAACGACATCTGCTTCGTAATCGCCACTCCCGACGAAAAGCGCACTCTCAAAGCCCTCCGCGACGCCTTCGCCCCAGAAATCGCCGAACAAACCGTAGAGCACGTCACCGGCAATCCGGACATAGCCGTCGTCGCCGTAGTCGGCGAAAATATGCGCGGCATTCCCGGAGTAGCAGGCCGCACCTTCACCGCCCTGGGCCGCGAAAACGTAAACATCATGGCCATCGCTCAGGGTTCTTCCGAATACAACATCTCCCTAGTAGTGCAGAAAGACTCCATGCAAAGAGCCCTAGCCGCCCTCCACAAAGAATTCCGCTTAAACGAAGCCGCACCCCAGGTCCAAGAAACGCCATCCTTAACCAGCAAATCCTGAAGCGCGCGCGTCGCAATCGAAGCGAATCCGTTGTAGGGGCGCAGCACTGCTGCGCCCCATCTCGGCAAGATCGTCACCACCTACTAAGTGGGCTTTTCCGGCGTTTGCACCCGCGAAAACAAAAGTAATGGAGCGGAGAGCAGGAACAGGATTGCAAACAATCGTCGCGTCATTTTCATAAGGGGAAGGATTCTAACGAGGATTGTTTAGAAGCGCACAGAAGGCAATGCCGTGGGGGCGTCAAAATCTGTCGACAAGCTGATTTCGCGCCAGTGGGCCGCGTCGGCTGCGCGCGTCGCCTCGGCTTCGCCGGCGAAGCGAACGGCGTCGCTGCCGATCAGAAGATGTGCAGGGAGACGATCGCTGGCAGCCAGGTGAAGGACAACCTGAGCTACCTTGACCGGGTCGCTGATCTCGTGCCCCCAATAAGACTTCAGCGCCTTGGCAACTTCGCCCACGGACGGTTCATAGTCCGGAAGCAAGTCAGGCGTGTCTTGGTTCGCGCGAACGCCCCAGTTCGTTCGCATCCCGCCCGGTTCGAGCGCGCACACTTTCACGCCAAACGGAGCCACTTCCTGGGCAAGGGATTCCGTAAATCCTCCCACGGCCCACTTCGCCGCGTGATACGGTGAACTGCCAGGCCGCGCCAATCGGCCGCCGACCGAGGATATCTGAAGAATGCACCCGCTCTTTTGCTTTCGCATAATCGGTATCGCCGCGCGGCTCACGTTGACGACTCCATAAAAATTAGTGTCAACCACCGCCTTGAACCGCTCCGAACTCAACTGCTCGAATGGTGCAATATCGCCGTAGCCTGCGTTATTGACGACGACATCGAGACGCCCGAACGCCACCACCGCCATCTGCACGGCCGCCTGGGCGGCGCTTTCATCGACCACGTCGAGAGCCGCTGTCCGAACCTGATCTCCGTATTTCTTTACCAGGTCTTCGAGGCGGCGGGGATCGCGGGCGGTTGCAACGAGTCGATCGCCTGATGCGAGGACGGCTTCAGCGATGTTCCGGCCTAAACCGGTTGCGCTGCCCGTTACCAACCATGCTTTTGACATGAAACTTCTCCTTTTCCTTTTGTCTAAGATGGTTTGATACGCCAAACCTAACGTTGGAGGGTTTGTTTCCCCTGCACCACCGCCAACCCATCCATAATCTTCCCCAACGCCTCATCCATCGAAATCTTCCCATCCATATGCGCCCGCCAAAAAACCGACAATAAACTCCGGTAATCCTGCCAAGCCCCAACCCACAACCTGCGCTTGTCTGCCAAAGGCTCAAAATCGTGCACACCCAAAGCGTCCAGATCCCGCCGCGCAAACTCCCCGGCCGTATAAAAAATCAAGGCGTGCCAAAAATCCTCCGGCACCCCGATATTATTCTTCTTCGCCGCACTCTGAATTGCCTCTCCCAGTTTGCCGCTCCGTCCATTCACAATCCCATGCGAAGCCTCGTGATATAGCATCTCCAGCGCCCCAAATCCTTGATATCCGGCATTCTCACTGGACAAGATCGTATGCACCTGCCCATCGGCATCCGTATTCGTATAAGCCCCGGCCCAATTCGCATACACCGCAACGTCGACTCGAATGGGTTGCGCAGGCCATTCCGCCTCGTACGCCTTCGCCAGTTGCACCCGCATTTGTTCCCCGAGCTTCACCACCAGGGGCTGCGCCAACTGGATCCAGAACAGGTTCGTCGCATTATGCCGCTCCCACCACTGCTGTCTGTAAATCGGAGCAGCCGCATTCAACACTCCGGCCAATTCTTCCCCAATCACGTCGCCCTTGATCGTAGCTGCGCCTTCCATTCGCGCCAGATAAGAATCGATCCGCATCATCAACTCATCCGTCAGCAAATCGCGCGACACCAGGCGATCCCGATAAAACGCCACCGCCGGATCCCAACCGCCTCGATATTCCGGCTCGGTTTCAGCAATCGGTCGCCGCAACCGGTCCGGTGGCAACGCCTGTAAGTAAAGGAAATGATGCAGGTTGATCCAAAACCCGCTATGAAACTCGAACATCCCAGCAGTAACCGGCTGAACCGCCGTAATAACTGCAGGCGCCTGCGCAAAGCTCCCGCCACAAAACGTGCCCGCGATCATCAGACCCACCACAAATCTGGCAAGCCGCCGCCAACTCGCTTTCAGTATCAAGACCAGCTTCCTTCCTTTTCTTCCTTGCTTCCTTCCTTCTTTCCTTCCTTCTTTTTCCTTGCCTCCCTCTCCCTTCCCCCCTTCCTCCTTCCTCCTTCTAACCTCTAACCTCTAACCTCTAACTTCCGCCTTCAGCACCAATTCGAATACCGGATAGTTTCCCGCCACCCCGCGAAACGCCTCCGCCGGCGATCCCGCCGCCACTGGAAAAAACTTCTGCACCGCCGACGCGTATCGATCCAGATACGTCTTCAGCAACTCCGGTTTGTCTCCGTCCGCAATAACCCGCAACCGGAAGCTCCGCCGGAAACTCCCTCTCTTCAGCGTGATCTCTCCCACTGCCTCTGCGTTCCGCACCCACTGCGTCCGCCCCCGCGGCGCCACCAAAATCTGTTTCCCGCCAACCTCCATCAAGTTCACCGGCGTCGAGTAAATCCGTCCCGTCTTCCGCCCCCGCACCTGCAACAAATAGATGAACTTGGGCCCAACTCCAAGCCCTGCCAAAAATCCCATAACCTGGTTGAACAACGCTTCGACGCGGCTCGGCGCGCGGAACTCCGTTGCGTTCTGTCCGGTTGTCATGCCGGTATCTTACTATGCGTGTCTTCGGGTCTCTATTGCTCAGTCTGCCGGCGCCGTCACGACGGCGGCCTCGGGAAACCCTCGCGTCATTCGAATAGCCATAAAGTTATTACTTGACATCTGGTAAATAGTGTGCTATGCTTTTTTGTGTTAGCTCAATTTATCGTTCGAACAAGCCGCTCACTTTTTCCAAACTTCCGCGTCCTTCCCGCGAATTCCCACAACCCCTTTAGAATCCGCACTTCCAAGAAATGCGCCCGTAACCCCTTTGTAATCCGCACTTCCAAAACAAAAGACTTAAAGTCCTTTAGAATCCGCACTTACGAAAAAAGGCGGGGGGAGGGGCGTAATATGTTAACCAGAACTTGTCGCATCGCCGTTCCTAGCTGTCTTCCGGGCCAAACACATCCTGACCGATCGTCAGCCAACACGCGGGCCAGAACTCGCCTCCTGCGCTATACTTCGCCCGCCCCCATGGCCAACCATTCTGCAGCTCGGCAAATCCCTCCATCAAGGTGCGGTGTATTGCGCCGCGGCCATCTTCTTGTTACCTCATTACTTCTTTACTTCCTTACATTGCTCCTGTCCGAGCTTTCGGCCCATCCACTCCACCAAGGTGCGGTGTAATGCGGCTCTGCGCTCTTCTCATTACTTCATTACTTCTTTGCTTCCTTACTTCGCCTCTGTCCGCTCAGCTCCCGCCATTGAAATCCGACCCGCTGGCCAAGTCCTCCTCGTCCGCCCAAGCCTGCACCGCTACCGAAGCCTCCTGCGCCGAAGCCGCCGCCAAGATCCTCCCCCAGGTCATGGGCCCGTCGCCCATGGAAGAAAATCTTCGCCGCCTCACCGACGAAATCGGCGGTCGCGTCACCGGCTCGCCCGAAATGGCGAAAGCCATCGATTGGGCGCTCGCCGCATTTCGCGCCGCTGGCATCGAGGTCCACACCGAGAAATACAAGCTCGCAAGTACCTGGAGCGAAGGCGACACGCGCCTCGAACTCCTCGGCCCCGAAAAATTTCCCGTGCGCTTGGTCGCTGAAGGCTGGTCGCCCGCAACGCCAACCGGCGGCATCGAAGCGAGCCTCATCGATGTTGGCTTTGGCACCACAGACGATTTCGCCAAAGCCGGCAACTCCGTCAAAGGCGCAATCCTTCTGGTCTCCACAGAGATCGGTTCCACCTGGAACGATCTCTTCAACGAATACGCATTGCCGCCGGCCATCATCAATCGCGCGCTGACCGGTGGCGCCTCCGCGATTCTGTGGATGGGCGCGCGCGAACGCCTCCTTCTCTATCGGCATACCAACGTCGGCGACGGCCAGATCGATGTGATTCCACAAGCGGTGGTCGCGCGCGAAGACGCCATGCATCTCGCACGTACCATCGCCGCTTATCCCGGCAAAGTTCGCGTGCACTTCACGATGCCGAACAAGATTGGCGGTCCCGTCGACCAATACAACGTCATCGGCGAAATTCGCGGCCGCGAAAAACCCGACGAATCCGTGATTCTTGGCGCCCATCTCGATTCCTGGGAGCTGGGCACCGGAGCGCTGGACAACGGCTGCAACGCCGCCATGGTCATCGAATCAGCTCGCGCCATCCGCGCCACCGGCCTGGTCCCGCGCCGCACCATCCGCTTCGCCCTCTTCACCGGTGAAGAACAAGGCATGGTCGGCTCCTGGCAATACGTCGCAGCCCACCGCGCGGAAATGGACAAAATTCGCGGCGTCATTATCTTCGATTCCGGAATCGGCCGCGTCAGCGGCTATTCGCTAAGTGGCCGCCGCGACATTCGAGACGCTCTGGAAGAAATCCTGAAACCGCTTAGCTCCTGGGACGTAAATCGCCACACGTTAGACGGCGACATTGGCACCGACAACTGGGACTTCGTCCTCGACGGTGTCCCCACGATGATTGCCAATCAGGACGAAGCCAACTATCTGCCCAACTATCACGCCGCGTCCGACACCTTCGACAAAGTCGATATCCGCGAACTGAAAATCAACGCCGCCATCGCTGCCGTAACCGCCTGGGGCGTAGCCGACCGCGCCGAACCCCTGGGCAAGCGCCTCTCCCGCGCCGAAATCGACCAGCAACTAATCGACACCGGCCTCGACGAAAAAATGAAACAACAAGGCGCCTGGGAATCCTGGCAAAACGGCACCCACGGCCGCAAACCGTAGCGTGTAGTGGCCGATCTTCAGATCGGTCCGTGAGGGAATTAGAATTGCACCGAAAGGAGAAAATCAAACTACGCAATAACGCCGAATTCGCACCATAGAATCTCTATCGCGTGCCTTCCCGGTATACTGGAAGCGTGATGACATCCGACCGTAGCCTTGAAGAAAGAATGCCGGGCGAAATCCGCCGAACCGGCATTCTAGGAATAGACTACGGCCGCGCGCGCATCGGTTTAGCGCTGGCCGACGCCCAAACCGCGCTGCCTCGTCCGCTGGACACGCTGAAGCGCATCAACCGCAACGAAGACATGCGCCGCCTACGCGAAATCGTGCGCACCCACGGCGTCATGCAAATTGTCGTAGGATTGCCGCTGCGCCTCGACGGATCGCGCGGCGAAATGGCCGAAGAAGCGAGCCGCTTTGGCGAGCGCGTCCGCAAACAACTCGGCATCCCCGTGGAAATGGTGGACGAGCGGCTGACCAGTTGGGAAGCGGAACGCCTTCTCGAAGACCACTCCGGCAAGGCTTTTCACGACGATGCCAAGACCTCGCACAAAAAGCGCAGGGAATCGACACGCGCCTCCGTGGATGCCATGGCTGCCGCGGTAATCTTGAAGGAATATTTGGCGCGTGAGCAAATCGCCGGGAAAAGCATCTAAGGTATGTTGGTATCGGTAGTGGTCGGAATCTCGTTGACGGGGAAACGCGGCTAACTTGAGAACTCTCGGAAGACTTATAGTGCTCCTGTTGATCGTGGCCGCCGCCGTTGGCGCGTATTTGTGGTTTAGCGTCGAGCGGCCGTACCGTGGGTTTCCCGCCGAGGGCGTGTTCGTCGATCTGCCGCACGGTGCGTCGAGCCGGACCGTATCGCGTTTGCTCGCACAAAACGACGTGGTGCGCAGCGCCATTGCGTTTGAGATTTATGCGCGGCGGCATCCCAAGCGCCGATTGCAGGCCGGCGAATATTTCTTCGATCAGCCGATTTCGGGTCACGATGTATTCTGGCGAATTGCCGACGGCCATATTTACGAGCAGCCCTTCACGGTGCGCGAGGGCGAAACGATGTTCGACATCGCGCGCGACCTGCAAGCTGGAAAATTCATGAGCGCGACCGAATTCTTGACGGCCGCAAAAAATCCCGAACTAATTCATGATCTCGCCCCGGACGCTAAAACTTTGGAAGGATTTCTGTACCCGGCCACGTATAATCTGCCACGGCATCCCGCGGCCAATGAATTGACGGCGGAGATGGTGAAAAAGTTCAAAGAAGAATGGTCGCGAATCCGCTCGACGGCGCAGATCGCGCCCGCCAGCGGACTCACCGAGCATTTGGTTACACTGGCATCGCTCGTCGAACGGGAAACGCCGAAACCTGAAGAGCGGCCGCTGGTGTCAGGCGTATTTGAAAACCGGTTGGGCAAAAATATGCGGCTGCAATGCGATCCCACCGTGATCTACGCGCTGGAGCAGACCGGCCAATACAATGGCACGCTCACCGGGGCGGACTTGAAAGTCGATTCGCTCTATAACACCTACGAGCACTCCGGGCTGCCGCCGGGCCCCATCGGCAATCCGGGAGAAGAATCTCTACGCGCGGCCATGACGCCCACGAAAACGTCTTTTCTTTATTTTGTGGCGAACACGCAAGGCGGCCACTTTTTTGCCGCGACGCTCGAGGAGCACAATCGTAACGTCACCAAGTACCGGCAACTTTTGAAGGGGCCCGCGGCGACTCAGCCTCCGGCAACGCCGGAGCCGTCCCCGCCGACCGCAAAAAATTCCGAGCGCCCACAGCACCGAGGCGCAACCCAATGAATGACTCGCTGAAAACGAAAAAAGAACTCATCTTGCAAGCGGCCCGCGAGATCGGCGCACAGCAATTCACGCCCGCGGAAATCGACCAGTTGCGCCGGCGTCTCATGGCGGAATACGGCGAAGAAGGCAAAACCGGGAACGACTACATCGCCGACGTTCTGAAAACCGCCGGTATCAAGGTCGCGCTTTCCCTCCAGGAAGAAGCCGAGGATCAGTACGAAGAGGAATTTGAAGACCTGCTGCACTTCAAGACGCTGGAAGACGCCGAAGTCAGCATTATGCGCCTCGACGAGCTCATGCGGAAGTTCCAGGCCAAAGGAGAACATGCTGCTGCTGGGCGGGTGCTGAACGTCGGACGTCTCGGGAAGCGCCGCGCCGAAATGATCGCGCGAAATCACAAGGTCGAGCCGCAGAAACGCGCGGAAAAAGAAGAGATCGCCAACTGGTTCCGCATCTGGCTGGAAACGCCCGACGTTTTCTTTGATTGGCTGGATGTCCGAAAACAATCGCCAGAGTTCCAGGCAAAATTTCCGCCCGAAGAACAGGAAACGGAGCCGGTGGGATGAGCGCGACCGGCAATGCTCCGCTCGGCAGCGGAGCACTCGATCTCCCGCCGTTCTCGCTCGACGTAGAGACACTCGATCTCGGCGCGGAAATTAAAGCGGTCGGGCTCGAACTGTTGGGAACCGAAAGCCGCGAGCCGGTAAAGGGCAAGGAAGCCGCGGCCATCTGGGCCGCAACGTTTCCGGCGCTGGCAGCCAACGAGGCCTTCGTGATCGATTTCTTCAGTCACGTGGACCGCGTTCGCGACTTCTGCAAAATGTACGAAATTCACTTCCGCGAAGCCGCCGAGCGCTGCATCGTTCTTCGCCAGCCGACCGAAACGCAACTCGAGCAAATCTTCGAGCGCTTCGAGGGAGAAACCTTCGGCGTCCGCGCAGGCGCCGCAGTCGAAGAACCCGACGCCGCCCTCGAGAAGGCGCTCTCCCACCGCGGTCTCGACGCCTACCAAACCGCCTACGAGCGCTACACCTTCTGCGCCGTCTGCGAACCCGAAGACGGCTGGGTCACCCTGCTGAGCAAAACCCTCTGGCCCACCGAAGTCATCCGCCGAGTCCGCCCCGCCGTCCAGCGTTTCGACGTCTACATCGCCCGCCCCCACTAACGATCGAAGGGTGTTCACATGATCGGTACGTTTCGCACGAAATGCGTCGAACAGGATGCCCCTCGTCTAGAGGCCCGCTATTTCTGGCGAATATGATCGTGAGAATTGACCGAGAGACTAGTTCAGGGTGCAGCATATCTTACTCGTGACGCAGGGCGACCATGGGATCGACGCGCATGGCGCGGCGCGCGGGCAAGTAGGCAGCAATCAAACCGACCGCGATCATTATTGCGGCGGCAACGGCAATTGGAAGAGGGCTGGCTGCTGGCAGGCCGGGGATGAGGCTGGCGGCTACGCGTTTTCCCCAGAACGCAAGGGGTGCTCCGATAGCGAGACCAGCGCAGACCATCCACAGGGCGCCGCGAAGGACTATGCGCATAACGTCAGTCGCTGCTGCACCGAGCGCCATGCGAACGCCGATCTCATGGGTGCGCCGCGCGATCGTGAACGCGAGTAGGCCGTACAGGCCGATGGCTGCGAGCAGCGCGGCGAGCGCGCCGAAGGCTGCGGAAAGCATGGCAATCAACCGCTGTGGAACGATGGTCGAATCGATCTGCTCGTTCATCGTTATCGTCCGAACGATGGGAACCGTCTTCAACACAGAGGCTTCGGTTTGGCGAACCGCGCCGACAATTCCGCCGGGATCGGTTCTCGTGCGGATCGCCAGCTGAGAATGCTGAGAACCTACGTAGCCCTGTTGAAGAAGGTCAGGATAGATCGTAGGCGGCGCGGCTTGCTCGAGATCGTTGTATTTGGCGTCGCGGACGACTCCGACCACCTCATAGGTCCTTTCGCCTTTCGTCAAGGTGATATGGCTCAGAGTGATGTGTCTTCCGATGGGGTTTTCGTTCCCAAAGCAGTCGCGAGCAGCGGTCTCGTTGATAATTGCGACAGAGGAGCCGGCCTGGTCGCGTGCGGAAAAATCGCGACCGGCGAGAAATGGCGTGCCATACGTCTCGAAGTAGGCCGGGGCAACATAATTGATGAAGACCTGGGTCTGCTTTTCCGGATGGTCTTCCGCAGATGCGAAGCTCGAGGCGGCGGGGCCCTCCATTGGACTCATGTTACTGAAGGTGGCCGAGTTTACGCCGGGAATGGCGTCCAGCCGCATCACCAGCTCTTGCGACAGGCGCGAGAAATGCGCAGCGTCGTAACCGCCGTGCGCGAAATCGAGCGTGACCAGCAGTAGCTTATTGCGCTCGAATCCCAGATTCAGGTTCCGAAGCTGCCGCAGATCTTCCACAAACAGGCCCGCCGAACTCATAAGCACGAGGGAAAGCGCCACTTGCGAAGCAACGAGGCCCTTGCCGAACAGCCGCCGCGACTTGGATTCTCCGATGCGCGATGCCTGCTGCAGCGCGGACGCCGGTATGGTGTTCGAGGCGCTCATAGCGGGTGCCGCTCCGCACAGGAGTCCCGTGAGTAGCGCGATCGCCAGAGTGAACAACAGCACGTGTGCATCTGGGTTTGTCAGAGCCTCAAAGTGCACCGGCGCCCCCACGATGAACCTGCCTGATGCGAAGACGCGGATCAGCGCGTGAGCTGCAAAGTAGGCCACGAAGATGCCAACGGCGCATCCGACCAGCGACAGCAACAGCGATTCGGTGAGCGTTTGGCGCAGCAAGCGAGCGCGAGGCGCTCCGAGGCAGGCACGCACGGCCATTTCGTGCTGGCGCGATGCTCCGCGGGCCAAGAGCAGCCCTGCTAAATTCGCGCAGGCAAGGAGCAGCAGCAGGCCTACCGTTGCCATCAGGACCGTTAGCGGTGTCGAGAGCATCTGGCTCAGAGGCGTCGTGACGCCGTTTGCCGCGGGCTCAATTCGGAGTTTCATTTGTCTGACGAATGGCCCCGCGTCGGGGGCATTCACAACCGTTTGGGAAAGCACCGCCATTTCCGCTCGGGCTTGTTCCAGGGAAACGCCGGGTTTCAGTCGCGCTAACAATCCGAATCCCCATCCGGGAGAAGGGCCAAGCGATATAGGCCACCAAATGTCTTGCTGCGCTTCGTAACTGAGCCCGTAAAAGCCGCGTTGCGCCACGCCGACGATGGTAACCGGAGCGTCATCGATGACGATTTTCTTGCCGATGACGCGAGGATCGAAATCGAACCGGGACTTCCAGAATGACCAGCTCACGACGGCTACTGGGGCGTGATCGCCCATGTATACGTCTTCGGGGCCGATTAGGCGACCTGCCGCGGCCCGCACCCCGAGCGCTTGAAAGAAAGTTCCTCCCACGGCTCCGCCGAACACGGTCTGCGGCTGCAGGTTATCCGCGCTAACGGTGAAGAAGTTCACAGCCCCGACGATCAGGTCCGAGAAGACATGATTGCCCTCGCGTATGGTCTGGTAGGCGTCCCACGAGAAGCCGTTGAACCCAGGTTCAGGCTCGCCGGGATAGTGGTGGAGGAGTTCGACGATCTGCCCTGGATCGCGCACGGGGAGCGTGTGCAGCATTAGGCCATTCGTCATGGTGAAGATCGCGGTGTTCGCGCCGATGCCGAGGGCGAGGGTGAGTACGGCGACTGTTGTGAAGCCGGGGGCTTTTCGCAGCATACGCAGAGCGTAGCGCACGTCGAGGAGAAGGGAATCGAACCAGGCTCCCGCGCGGTTGTCACGGACCTGCTCTTTCACTTGCTCGAGACCCCCTAGTTCGATGCGGGCTTGGCGGCGCGCCTGTTCTCGGCTCATGCCTACGGCGATTTTTTCCTCGGTGAGCAATGCCACGTAGGAGCGGACTTCTTCGTCGAGGTCCTGGTCGGCTTGCTTTCGGCGGAACAGATTTCGCAGAAAGCTGGTCAGGTGCGGGAGCGCGCGCATGTGATTTCTCCTTTTACGAAGTTTCGAGGGCGCGGGCGATGGCCAGGGATATGCGGCCCCAGCGTTTGGTTTCGGTTTCGAGTTGGCGGCGGCCTGAGCCGGTGAGCTTGTAGTATTTGGCCCGGCGATTATTTTCGGACTCGCCCCAGGTGGAGGTGAGCCAGCCTTCTTCTTCCATGCGGTGCAGGGAGGGGAACAGAGAGCCGGGCTTCACCTGAAAGGTGCCCTTGGTAATCTGCTCGATGCGGCGGGCGATGCCCAGGCCGTGCATTTCGGTGAGGGCCAGGGATTTCAGGATCATCATGTCGAGGGTGCCTTGCAGAAGGTTCGTTTGGTCGGGAGGCAAGGGAGGTCTCCTACAGTAATTCTATAGGAGAATGGAACGGCTCCTACAGAGTGTCAATAGGAAAAATCAAAAGAGAAGTCAAAAGCAGATCCCTCGCTTTGCCTGCCTGCAGCAGGCAGGCTCGGGATGACAGGTTTGTTGAGGCCCAACGGTGCGGTGACCGGTCTGAAGACCGGCCACTACAACGGCCGTTTTCCTCAACCGTGCATTGTGCCGCGACGGTAACTGTGGAAAAGGCGGCGGCGCCTTCCGCAAGATTGCGAAAGGCGCCGCTGGAAGAGAAGGTCAGGGCATCGCTGGGATGCCCCGATGTGTGATTGCTTACTGGACGATCAACGTCAAGTTGGAGGTTCCTGTGGTGCTGCCCGACGTGGCAGTGACCACGATTGTGTAGGTGCCCGCGGGCGTTCCGGTCTGCGGGGGAGGCGGAGGAGCGGAGCTTGATCCGCCGCCGCAACCAACGAGTAATGTGGCCGCCACGATGGGCATCAGCACCAGGCAGGCGGAGAGCGCCACGCGAGCGACGCGCAGGCGCCCCGCAGGACTCTGCGTTGTGGCCAGCAGGGCGACGATCAGCAGGAGCACAGCCAGCACGGAGATAGGCAACATCGGGATTCCAGTTGGCAGCTGCATTCTGGTCGCCGGTTCGGATTGCGGAACAAGCAAGCCGTTGGCGGTAGTGGTGAGGGTGACGGGAACAGCTGCCGGTGTTCCGGCGGTGACTGCGACCGCGGTGGTTGGAACATTGCAAGTGGCGGCCGTAGGAGCGCCAGAGCAGGCAAACGTTACGCTAACGTTCTGATTTGCGCTGATCTGCAAGCTGTAGGTGGCGGTCTGGCCAGCCGTGACGGTTTGCGACAAGGAGCTGCCAGAGGCTGCTCCGAGGTTCAGCGTGAGCGCCGCGGCGGTGGCGGTGCCGCTCAGGTTGATGGTTTGTGAGCCGGTGGAAACGTTGTCGGCGACGACCACCATGGCGGTGCTGGTGCCGGCGGCCGCGGGTTTGTAGGTCACGCTAATGGTGCAAGTCGCGGCCGCAGCCAGAGTCGCACCGCAAGTGGAAGCGGGCGAGAGGCTGAAGTCCGAAGCGTTGGGACCGGCGATGGTGATGGCGGTGGCGCCAAACGTGATGGGCGCTGTGCCGGAGTCCGTCACGGTGATCGCCTGGGCCGCGGATGAAGTACCCGCGCTCTGGCTGGCGAACGTCAGGCTGGTCGGATTAAAGCTGATGGCAGCCTGGATTGCCGTGCCGGTGATGGGCACCGTCTGCGGACTGTTGGCGGCGGTGTCGGTTACCACCAGGTTCGCCGTGCGGCCCGCCGGAGTCACCGAGGTCGGGTTAAATACGACGTTGATGGTGCAGCTGGCACCCGCGGCGACGGCTGCCGGGAGGGTGCCGCAGGTGTTGGTCTGCGAGAAGTCGGTCGCGTTGGTGCCGGTGAAGCCGATGCTGGAAATGGTGAGCACGCCGGTACCGGTGGCGTTGCTCACGGTAACTGGAAGCGCGGTCGAGGCGACACCAACGGTTTGCGGGGTGAACGCGATGGGGTTGGGGGTCACCACGGCCACGGGCGTGCCGACTTGACCGGTGCCGCTGAGTGCCACGGTCTGCGGGTTGCCGAAGGCGTTATCTGCGATCGACAGGCTGGCACTGAAGGGGGCGACTGCCGAGGGCGTAAACGTCACGGAGATGGTGCAGTTGGCGCCTGCCGCCAATGTGGCGGTGCAAGTATTGGTCTGGGCGAAGTCTGCCGCGCCGGTGCCGGTGATGGTGACGGCAATGCCGGTCAGGTTCGCGCCGCCGTTGTTGGAGAGCTTCACGACTTGAGCCGTCGAAGGAATATTTACCGGCTGAGGCAGGAAGGTCAGGCTAGTTGCGTCGAAGCTCGCGACCGGAACCGCCGAAACGTTGGCGATTGCCGAGACGCTGCGCACGCGATTGTTGCTCCCGTCGCTGATGAGCAGGTCGCCACTGCCATCGATGGCCAGACCTTGAGGAGTGTCGAGCTGCGCGGAAGTAGCCGCGCCGCCGTCGCCTGCGAAACCCTCGACGTTGGTGCCGACCACGGTGTAGATGTCACCCTTGGTCTTGCCCGCGGCGGTTCCCGCAACCTGGCGAATGACCTGGTTGCTGGTGTCGGCGATAAAAATGTTCTCGGCGTTATCGACAACCATCGTGTAGGGCGCGTTGAGTTGCGCGCTGGTCGCCGGGCCGTTGTTGCCACTGTATCCGGCAGATTGGCCGGCGACGTCTCCGGCGACGGTGTAAATGTTGCCGGCGGTCATGGCGCCGGTATTGTCCGAAGGAACTTCGCGAACGAGATTGTTGCCGGTGTCGGCGATGAACAGGTTTCCGTAAACGTCGAAGTAGATTCCGGTGGGCTTATTGAGCTTCGCGGCCGTCGCGACGCCGCCTTCACCGCCAAAGGCCCCGGTGGTGCTCTGGGTGCCAACGACGACGTAGGCGTTGCCGGCGGTCAGGCTGCCGACGGTATTCTTCGGAACTTCCCAAATTACGTTATTGGTCGAGTCGGAGAAGAAGACATCGCCGAAAGTGTCGAGAGCGACCGAATTCACGGTGCCGAGCTTGGTAGTGAGTGCGGTTCCGCCGCTGGAGGTGAATCCGCAGTTGGGAGTGCTAGCGGGAAAATCGGCGGAAGCCGTCGGCTCGATGCCTGCGATGGTGGTCATCACGCCAGCCGAGAGTTCGCGAACGATGCAGTTAAGGGTATCGGCGATGAATACGTTTCCAGAAGGATCGACGAAGACACCCTCTGCGTCGTTGACGACGTTAGCCGGAAAGGTTGGATCGGTCGTGTTGTTGTTCAGGAAGCCGCTGAATCCGGGCCCTCCAACCAAAGTGGTCAGCGCGCCGGTCGAAATCGGGCTGGCGACCTTACGAATCAAGCTCTGCTCGCCACCCGCGCCTACGTCGGCGATGATCAGGTCCCCGGTCGAATCGACGGCGAGGCCACCCGGGAAGTCCAGCTCTGCAGCGGTCGCAGGCGTAGCGTTGTAGAAAGACGGCACGCCGTTGCCCGCGAAGGTGCTAATGGTTTCGGTCGTGTAGTTACCAGTAGTGCTGCTGACCAGGCGGATGACGTCGTCTGTGGAATCGGCGACGTAGAGTCCGGTGGAATCAACATAGGTGCCAGCCGGGTTGCTAAAGCTGGCGCTGAGCGCGAGACCGCCGTCACCGGAGTAGCCTTGGTTGCCGTTGCCCGCAACGGTGTAGATGTCGCCCGTGGTCATTCCAGTGCTGGGTGTCTTGCCCGCGACTTCGCGGATCACCTGGTTGCCGATGTCAGAGAAAAACAGGTTCCCATTCGCGTCGACGAAAAGGCCCTCGGGCCCATTCAACGTAGCCGATGTCGCGACGACTCCGCTCGTGGCGGGACCGCTTACCTGCTTGGTTCCTGCGACGGTGTAGATCTCGCCCGCGACCATCGCGAAAGGCGAGGTCTGGGCTGTGGCCGGCACTTCGCGGATGACCTGGTTTGACGTGGTGTTCGGGTTTCCGAGGTCGGCGATGAAGACGTTGTTGCTTGGATCCACGAACACATCAAAAGGACCGTTGAGAGCAGCACCGACCGTCGCCGTGCCGTTGGCGGCGTAGCCGACCGCCGGAGGGTTACCACCGGTGGGGGTCGCGCCTGTATAGAGATAGATATTTCCGGCGGTGGTCCCTGTCAGGCCGACCGGAGGAACGTTGGTGGTGCCGATGACCACGCGGATCGCATTGTTTCCGCGGTCGGCGATGTACAGGTTTCCGTGAGTATCGAACGAACAGCCATCCGGGAAGTGCAGGTTGGCGCTAGTTGCCGGACCGCCGTCCCCGCCGTAGGTGTAGTCGGTCTCGGTCTGCACGCCAGCGACGGTATAAATGTCGCCAACGGTCTTTCCGGCCACTGCCGTCACGACAATCTCGCGAATAATCGCGTTATCCGAGTCGGCGACATAGACGTTGTTGCTCCCGTCGATGCACATGCCGCTGGGGCCGCTCATGGCCGCGTCCACCGCTGGCCCGCCTTCGCCGCTGAACCCAGTCACTCCGTTTCCCGCGAAGACGCTCAGGTGGCTGCTCGTATCCACCTTGTAGACCCGGCCAAAGTCGTTGTCCAGGATGTACGTGTTACCCAGAGAGTCTTTGCGCACGGCCGCAGGAGCGCCGATGCTCGCAGCGGTTGGGCTGACCGCGGCTCCCGCGGGTCCGCCGCCTGCCACCGTGGTGATGGTCTGGGCGTGGACTGAAAGTGGCCCTAAGACTACTGATAAGGCTGAGAATGCTATAACCGGGAGGGAAAGACGCACAAAGTTCTTCATCGATTCTTGCCTTCTTTCGATGGACTGGAGCCGACGGGCTTGGTTTTCGCGCAAGGCGCCGTTCGACTGTTTCTATAGGTTCGCGCGACCGAGAATAAGCTGAACCCTGAAAAAACTCCAATAGTACGGCGGTAGAAACGGCCGTGGTACCGACGACAAAAGCTCCAATAGTACTTTCGGATGGTATTTGTCCAAAACGATAGCAAACAAAAGGCGATAGCTCGGCGCCGGACTCACCCCACCCATGTCGTCTTGGATGAGCACCGGCGCGAAAAGGGCTGCGTCGATAGGGAACTTAAGCGCATCAGTCTGGGTGGAATCGAGGCGGGTAGCGCCGGTGAGGATCCAAGGGCCAAATTGCCTCGGATATCCCTGTCCCCGGCCTCGTGACCCTGCTACATTGACGGGCATCCAAATTGACGGAACCCGGGGTGGTTGCTAGATTGCTCCTCTTGCCTATTGAGAGATCCAAGTCATTGAATCGACGTGCGCTGGCCTGGACGGCTTGGACGGTAGGAGCGGCACTGGCGGCCTTTTCCTCCGGATGCCACGGTGGAGCTTCCGTCAGCACCAAGACCACCGTGCCCCAGAGCGCCAAGCCGGTGGTGCGGGACGCCACTCGCGAAGAGTTACTGGACAAGTACAACCAGATTGCCTTGGGCGTGAAGACCGTAAATGCCACCGTCGAACTGAAGCCCACGGCTGGGTCGAAATATAGCGGCATCATCGAGGAGTATCACGAGGTCAAGGCTTTCTTGCTGGCGGCTCGTCCGGCCGAAATTCGCGTGATCGGCCAGGCGCCGGTCGTTGGTACGACCGTGTTTGACATGGCCAGCGACGGCGAAATGTTTCGCGTATGGGTTCCGTCGAAAAACAAGTTCCTGGTGGGGCAGGTGGCGGCCGAGCGCAACAGCAGCAACCCCATCGAAAACCTCCGGCCGCAGCACTTGCTGGACGCACTGTTGTGGCCCGAGATTCGGAAAGAGGAGACCGTGCTGTTCGAGGAGTTTAATGACGAAACGGCGCGGTACTACGTGCTCACGGTGCTGCGAGGCGGTTACCGGACAGAGATTTTGCGCAAGATCTGGTTCGATCGCGCCAACCTGCAGGTGTCACGGCTGCAGGGTTACGGTCCCAAGGGAGCGCTGCTCTCTGACGTGCACTTGTCGGACTGGGAGCCGCTCGTTGCGGACCAGGAGCATCCAGCGGCGGCGCCCGCTGGCGAGGTCACCGCGTTCCCTCGGGCCATCCGGATCGACCGCCCACACGACGACTACCAGCTGGACTTGCAGGTCACGAAAATCACGTTCAACGTGGACATACCGGCGGATCGCTTCAAGCTCGAGCAACCGGCCGGCAGCGAGCTCGTGACCGTGGGCGACTCCGCGGAGGACAAGCAGAAATGATGGGTGAACTGGTCGCTCGCAATTTGTTGCACCGGCCCCTTCGGACTTTTATTGGGGTGATGGCTGTTGCCGTCGAAGTCGCGCTGGTGGTGCTGATTGTCGGGCTGACCTCCGGGCTGCTTACCGAAACCGCCAAGCGCATCCAGGGGATAGGCGCAGACGTGATGCTGCAGCCTCCGGCGGCTTCCATTTTTCTCGGCTTCAGCGGCTCCCCGATGCCGATCAAGATCGGCCAAAAACTTGAAGAGCTGAAGTATGTGCAGGCGGTCGCACCCGCTCTCCTGCAATTCAATTCCACCGGCGGCGTCGAGGTGATTTATGGCATCGACCCCGAGAGCTTTCGCGCTGTGTCGGGAGGATTCGTCTTCCTGCATGGGCAGGACATGCAAGGACCGGACGACCTGCTTGTGGATGACTGGGAAGCGCGCGCCAAGAACATCAAGGTTGGCGACACCTATAATCTGCTGAACCACGACTGGCATGTCGCCGCCATCATCGAGCACGGAAAAGGCGCGAGGCTGTTTGTGCCCATCACCACGCTGCAGGAACTGGTGGGAGCGCGCGACAAAGCCTCCATTTTCCTGCTCAAGTGTACGCGCCCGGAGCACACCGAAGACGTAATGGATGAAATTCGCGGCGTGCTGCCAGGCTATACGGTGCGGCCGCTCAAGGATTTCCTTTCGCTGATGACTTCCACCAACATTCCGGGGCTGGAAACGTTCATTCACGCGATGATCGCGCTGGCGATCTCCATCGGGTTGTTGGTGATCTTTCTGACCATGTACACGACGGTGATCGAGCGCACGCGCGACATCGGCGTCTTGAAATCGATCGGCGCGAATCGCGCTTTCATCGTGCGCGCGCTGTTGACGGAATCAGCGGCGCTGTGCGTTTTCGGCATCGCGGCGGGTGTCGCGCTGAGCTATGCGGTGCGCGCGGCGTTTCTGGCGGGCTTTCCCACGTTGTCCATCTTGATCACGCCCGAATGGGTCCTGCGGGCCGCGGGGATCGCGCTGACCGGCGCGATTTTAGGGGCAGCTTATCCCGCGTGGATGGCTAGCCGGAAAGATCCGGTCGAAGCGCTTTCTTACGACTAAAGAAGAGCAAGACGCAGCGCAACGTTTGAGGAACACGGAAACAGGATTCGGAGAGGGCGCGCGGGCAGTTCCGTGCGTAACTAGGCAGGGATGGCAAACGCGGCTACAATACGGACACTCTCAAAAAAGCTGATTTTTCCAAGGCAAAACAGCGTGGAGTCGATACTCAAAACGGAAGGTCTGTGGAAGCTGTATCGCGCGGGCAAGGTCGACGTGCCGGCGTTGCGGGGCGTGAACTTTCAGGTCGCTCCAGGAGAATCGGTCGCGGTCATGGGTCCTTCCGGGTGCGGCAAGTCTTCTCTCCTCTATGTTATCGGAGGGCTGGCGCAAGCTTCTCGCGGCCATGTCTTCGTTGACGGCAACGACTTGACCACCATGAGCGACGCTGCGCGCACCAAGCTGCGCCGCCACAAAATCGGATTCGTGTTTCAGCGCTTCAATCTGCTGCCCACGCTCACCGCCAAGGGAAACATCGCCATCGCGCAATTTATTCACGGTGACGGCTTCGATCCGCACCGCTTCGATGTCGTGACCAAGATGCTGGGCCTGGAGGGCCGCCTGCAGCACAAGCCTTCCGAGCTTTCGGGCGGCGAGCAGCAGCGCGTGGCCATCGCGCGTGCCATTATCAATGAGCCGAAAATCCTTCTCGCGGACGAACCAACCGGTAACCTGGACTCCAAGAACTCCGAAATCGTGCTGCAAATGCTGCGGCAGCTGAACAAAGATCTTGGCCAGACGGTGGTGATGATCACCCATAACCCGGAAGCGGTCACTTATTTCGACCGCGTCGTGCACATGCGCGACGGTGTGATCGTTGACGGAATTCCCGCGGACTAAGATGGCTAGCCTGAAAACCATTCTCGGACGAACGTTTTTCTGGTCGTACGAGCGCGGCACGTGGCAATACGACCTCGCCGTCATCGTCATCCTGATTTTCGTTCTAGCGACGCCGCCGAAATGGTTTCACGACGAGCCCCAAGTTGGACTCCCCGCCGCCTCGGGACAAGTCGCGCTGGTAGCCGGGTCGGAACGCGACGCGCGCCAGACCTACCGCGTGGACGCCCGCGTCTTGGCCCCTCCCGAGCAAACGCCGGCCCTGCAAAACGACCTGCACAACGCCTTGAAGAAGGCTTTGCCGGACCTGCGGAACGGCCGATTTTCCATCACCAAGATTGAGCCGGTGCGCGACGAGGCCGGCACCGTTATCGCCTACCAGGTCGAGATTCATCGCTAGCCACGCCCCTCCGGCGCTATACGATGCAAACATTCTCTCGCGTTCGTGCATCTGTCCCTGTGTGCTACGATTAATTCGAGCGGAACTCTTCGGCCAGTCCGTCCGCCTCAGGGGCTCATTTTGACACGCAAATTTTGGCTTGCTGCCCTCATAGGGTTCTGTGCGGCGGCTTGTGCTTCGCGCCTGTGGGCACAGCAAAACGCGGGAACGGCTACCACCGAGAGCGTCCTCGCCATCATGGACAAATCCGCCTCCGATTTTAAGAGCCTCACTGCCGACCTGGAAAACACCAAGTACACCGACGTGGTGAAGGACAGTTCCACGGAAACCGGACGCATCTTCGTGCGCAAGGATCAGAAGATGCGCATCGAAATCCTGAAACCCGATCCACGCACCATTTTGCGCGTTGGCGATTCTCTGTTTGTATACACGCCGAAGATCAAGCGTGTCGAAGAATACGATCTGGGCAAGAACCGCGCCATGGTCGATCAATACGTTCTGCTAGGCTTTGGCACCAAGAGCCAGAACATGCTGAAGAGCTACGATGTGAAGTTGACCGGCGAAGAGCAACTCGACGGCCGAAAAGCCTTTTTGTTGGAACTCACCCCGAAATCGGATGACCTGCGCCGGCAAATCACCAAAATTCAAATGTGGATCGACCAGTCTTCGTGGCTCCCGATCCAGCAGAAGTTCTTTGAAACCGGGGGCGGCGACTACATCCAGTTCCACTATTCGAACATGATGAAGAATCTGAAGATCAACGACTCAAGATTTAAGCAAGACTGGCCCAAAGACGCGACCCGCGTAAAGCCCCGCGGATAGAAATTCAGAAATACAACTTGGAGGTCATAGGCCAGAGCCCCAGGCCTTCTAGGCCCTGCCTTCCGACTTGAGCAATTGTTCCTTCCGCGAAAGACCCCACCGATATCCCGCCAGGTTGCCATCCTGCCGAACCACGCGATGGCAAGGCACGACGATGGACACCGGGTTGGTCGCGCAGGCGCGCGCCACCGCGCGCACCGCCTTCGGATTACCCAACGCACGAGCCACCTGGGAGTAAGTTCGCGTCGTCCCCGCGGGAATGCGCTGGAGTTCCTGCCAAACGCGCCGTTGAAACGCCGTCGCCTGCAGGTCCAAGGGCAGCTCCATACGCGGCGGTTTACCTTCCACGCGCTGCACGATTTCCTTCACCCACCGTTCGAACGAATCACCGGCCGGAGCGAGTTCCGCCCGCGGATATTCGTCCTTCAATTCCTGCACCAGCTTCGCTTCCGAATCGCCAAGATAGACCGCCGACACGCCGCGTTCTGTTGCCGCTACAAGAACCTTGCCTAGCGCCGATTTCGCAATGCTGTAGCCGATCTTCATACCCATTCCTCCCTTTCGATAAGTCGCAGGCGTCATCCCCAGCTGCGCGTTGCTTCGCTCGTACACCCGGCTCGACGAGCCATATCCAGTTTCGTACAACGCATCGGTGATGCTTTTCCCCGCGCGCAAAAACTTCTTGAAGCGCGCAAGCCGCAACGCCTCCGCCAGTTCGCGCGGCCGCAGTCCGGTCACTTGCAGAAACGCCCGCCGAAGCGTCGCGGGGGTGGTGCCGAGCGATCCGGCCAAAGCGCCGAATCGTATGCTGTCTTCGCTCGACTCGGCCAGTCTCTGGGTAGCGCGCTCGACCAGCGCGATCGGTCCGGCCACTTCGTTGGGCTTGCACCGGAGGCACGGCCGGAATCCTTGCTTCTCCGCTTCTTCTCGCGTGCGGAAGAAAACGACGTTCCGGCGCAGTGGCCGCCGTGCCGGGCAGGACGGCCGGCAATAGATTTGCGTCGAGCGTACCGCCAGGACAAACGTCCCGTCGGCGCGCGCGTCCCGCGACATCGTGGCGCGCCAATATCGCGCCGCGGCCGTCGGTGGAATGTTCGATCCTGATTGCATGTTGTTTTGGTTCATCATGACCAAAGTAACTCAAGCAAAAAACCAAATCTATCCGCAAAGGCGCTTCAAAGCAGAATCAGATGCGGCAGGACCAGGTCAGGCTTCAACGGTTTCTGGAATCGCGGCGGCCGTCTGCAGGGCCTTGCGGTGCGGCGCGGTGATAACCAGCAGCACCGCCGCCAGGATGACCGCCGCCGCCAAAATCGTCCGCAGCGTAATCGACTCTCCCAGCAGCAACCATCCCAGAAACAGCGCCACCACCGGATTCACGAACGCATAGGTCGCCACGCGCGTGGCGGTACTGTGCTTCAAAATATAGAGGTAAGCCGACATTCCCATCAGCGAGCCGAAAAAGATCAAATACCCGAGGGCCGCCCACGAACGCGTCGAGATAGCGGCGAAATGCAGCGATTTCACCTCGCCGGAAACCCAGCCCGCAATCCAGAGCACGACGCCGCCCGTGAGGCTCTGCATCGTCCCTACCAGCAGCGGCGAACTCGGCATCTCCCCATGTTTGGAGTAGAGGGACCCGCAGGCCCACGCAAAAGACGCCACCACCAGAATCGCGACCCCGGTCGGATTGATTCTTGACGATCCACCCAGATCTTTCGGACCCACCAGCAAACCCAGGCCTGCGAAGCCCAGCAGCAAACCAAGTAACACCCGAGCCACAGGCCGCGTGCCACCAGGCCGCAGCCAATCCACGAGAACCATCCATAGCGAAACCGTGGCCACCAACAGCGCGGTTACCCCCGAGGGCACGGTTTGTTCCGCGACGCAGACCCCGCCGTTCCCCACGAACAGCAGCAGAAACCCGGTAAAGGCCGCCGTGCGCCAATGCGCCAGCGTCGGACGAATTCCCGTGTGCCATCGCAATAGGGGATAGAACATCAACCCAAAGACCAAGTGGCGCGAGCCCGCCAACAAGAGCGGCGGAAACGACTCGACACCCACGCGGATCGCCAGGTACGTCGATCCCCAGATCAAATACACGGCAGCAAACGCCACTAAGAGAAAGGTGGCGCCGCCGGTCTGAGCGAGCGGCGATGCGGGGTGGGGAGGGATACGGGATCGAGATTGGGTTCCTGTGGTGGACATGGGCCTAAGCGGCGCGAGACGGTAAAACCAATAACGTAAAGCCTAAACACGGGCGAGTACAGCGCCATATTGGAGCGGGGTTCGATCGATCAACGCCGAACTCAATACGCAGCTAGGCTCCGCCACAATTAAGGAGAGTGAACTCGCGGAAGGCCCGAATCCATCCGCAAAAGTGCTTTAAACTCCGGCCGCCTTTTCTTTATTAAGGATCGTCCCCGTCTGTGCGGTACTATTACCAGGTATTTGATCTTAAGACACGCCAACCGCTTTCCACGGGTTGACGCTAGACTGTTCCGATGGCATTTTAACGACCCCACCTTAGTGGGGTCGGAGCGGCTGCAGATTCGGCCGCATGGGTCGGTCGGGAAACGCAGGCTAGGTACAGTTAGCGTCTCTGAGGGCGAGATGAGAGCGACGAACCTCGCAAGAATCATTGAGCCGGTGTCAGGAACCTTGCCCGCGGCATCGTGCGCTGCCGCACCCTTGATAACGCCGCAACTGGAAACTGCCGCGACACGCGTACCGGCGCTCCGAGTTGTACCACTCCTCACCGACACGCAACCCCGGCGCTTTGTTCGGGTCCCCACGCATGCGGTCGGCGTTCATCCCGAGCACCGGGAATATCCGCGAGCCACTCTGCGTTTGCCGCTGCGGCTCCGCAGCGTCAACGACATACTCGAACAATTCCCGGTCACCCTGGTCACCCGTGACATCAGCTCGACCGGCGTTTTCTTCCTTTGCCCCAAGCAACTCGCGTTAGGTACCCGGATCGAGCTGGAAATCGTGCTCGTCAGCCGCCCCATGGGCCGCGGTAATGTAGTTGTCGCCACCATGGCCCGTGTGCAGCGATTGGAGCCTGCCGCCATGCCGCGCTGGTACGGCGTCGCCGCCTTGTTCGATGACATGTCGTTCGATCGCGACGATCGCGTACCTTCGCGATTCCTCAGCCTTTAGTTCCTCAACTGCGAAGCACGGCTCTCGCGATCGATTCTCACACTTGGTCAAAAGTTATGCCCAGGCTGCGCTTCCACGACCATCGCCACCAGCCGATGCCGTTCCATTCTCTGTTAACCTTTTCTTGCGATGCCCGCAGACAAAAAACAAATCCTCCAAGCCATCCTCTTCGACTGGGACGGCACCCTCCTCGACTCCTTCGACGCCGATTCCAGCGCCTACCTGGCCATGTTCCGCGAGATGCGCATTCCCTGGGGGCTCGACGAACTCGCGATCCACTATTCGCCGAACTGGTACAACGTCTATCGCGCCGCCAAAATTCCCCGCACCCGCTGGGATGCTGCCAATCTTGCCTGGCGCAAACAGTACGCCAACCATAAGCCGAAGCTCGTCTCCGGCGCGCGTCGACTATTGACATGGCTAGGCCGACGCTATCGTCTTGGACTCGTGACCAGCGGCGAGCGTGATCGCGTAACCCGCCAACTCCGTTACTTCGGCCTCACCCGCAGCTTTGCGTCGCGTGTCTGCGCCGACGACACCGCACAGAAAAAACCTCACCCTGCTCCCTTGCGGCTCGCTCTCAAACAGATGAGTCTTGAGCCGAAGGCTTGCGTCTACGTGGGCGACTCTCCGCACGATCTGGAAATGGCGCGCCGCGCCGGCGTGCGCTCCATCGCCGTCCTCGGCAAGTTCCCGACGGAAAAGGGACTGCGCGCCGCCCGCCCGGAATTCCTCCTCGATTCCCTCGCCGATCTCCCTGCAATTCTGAATCGGTTGCGTGAATGACCGTCGATGTCTCGGTTACTTCCATGTTCCCGCAATTACAAGGTTGCTGGCCAAAAGCTGCCTTAAGCGCGATGACATACCCTCTGCTCGCATGCTCCCCTTTATGGTCTAATGGCAACTAAGGTAGACGGCTGTCCTAGACAACTATCGCAACGAGCGCTAGCCCACGGATCCCCAGCATTAGCCTCGTACGCAAATCGTGCCTTTTCAGTCGTCCAATGTCCGAGTGAATCATCAAATTTAGTGGAATCGCTGCTCATGTCATCGGCTCCAAATCTGAATCGTAAGAACTCCGCGGCAAGCTCCGGTCGTGCCAGCTCGTCTTCGCGGATTATCGGCCAAGGCGAAATGGCCGACCTGATTCGCGGGTTCGATTGGAGCAACAGCCCGCTCGGCCCCGTTTCAACCTGGTCCGATACCCTCGTGACCACCGTCAACCTGATCCTCGCCTCCAAACACCCGATGTTTCTGTGGTGGGGTCCGGACCTCATTCAGTTCTACAACGACGGCTACCGGCCTAGCCTTCGCGCGGACAAACACCCTTCGGCCGTCGGCCAGCGCGGCATGGAATGCTGGCCCGAAATTTGGCCCATCATCGGGCCGCAAATCGAAGCGGTCATGAGCCGCGGCGATTCCACCTGGAACACCAACCAACTCGTTCCCATCAACCGCAACGGAAAACTGGAAGAAGTCTACTGGACCTATAGCTATAGTCCTGTGCGAGACAAACAGGGCGCCGTGCAGGGCACGCTCGTCGTGTGCAGCGAAACGACCGAACAAGTATTAAGTGAGCGCCGTCTTCGCGCTTTACTCGCCATTACTTTGGACCCCTCTGTAGAAAACGAGCTTCCCGGATCTCTACCGTTGTTTTCTTTCGCGCAATCGATCGTGGAAAAGCTCAACGACAATCCTGCCGACATCCCGTTTGCAGCGCTGTATTTCTTGACGAACGGCGAAGTCGTCCCCGCCGGAGGCACTGCCTCCGCAAGCGCCTTGACGGATCCCCGCCACTGGCCGCTCGTGAACGTTGCCAATTCGCAAGCTCCCCTGCTCATCGACAAGATGGAAACACGCCTCGGCCACATCGTGTGCCAGCCGTGGCCCGAGCCCGTGACACGCGCCTACGTTTTGCCCCTTTCCACGTTGGGGTCCTCGACTCAGGCCGTGGTTGTTTTCGGCATCAGTCCGCGATTGCCCTTTGACGCCAGCTACCAGACATTTTTCGAGTTAATAGGAAACCGTCTTGCCGGCCTGTTGCAGAGCGAAGTTCACCAACTGGAACTTGCCAAAGCCGCCAAGCGATTCAGCAGCCTGGTGGAAGCCAACCCTTTCGGTATGGTCATCGGCGGTCTCGACGGGGGACTCAATTACGTGAACTCTGGGTTCCTGGAGACCCTGGGTTATTCGCAGGCCGATGTGAGCGCGGGGAAAGTTCGCTGGAACGAACTTACGCCGCCGGAATTCGCGGACGCCGACGCCCGTGCCGTTCGCCAGTTGCAAAACTCCGGACGCTGCGACGTCTATGAGAAAGAATACGTCGCGAAAGATGGACGGCGCGTCCCCATTCTCATCGGGGCATCGACCATTGGCCACGCCGAAGGTGAACCTGAAGTCGCGGCCTTCATCACCGACCTCACTCCCCTGAAGGTTGCCGAGGAAGCCCTTCGAAAAGCGAATGACGACTTGGAGAAAAAAGTCGCCGAGCGCACCGCTGCCCTTGAGGCCGAAGTTTCCGAGCGAAAACGTGCCGAGTTGAGCCTCCGTGAGCTGACCGGGCACCTGTTGCGCGCGCAGGACGAAGAACGCCGCCGCATGGCCCGCGAACTACACGATCATGCCGGGCAAGCGCTCGCCGCATTGGGAATGCATCTTTCCGGCCTTCGTAATCTCTCCAGAAATCAAGATCCCAGAATCATCGCCTTGGTGGAGGAGAGCCAGGCGCTCTCCGAAAATCTATCGAAAGAAATCCGCACCCTTTCTTACCTTCTGCATCCCCCGCTTCTCGATGAGGTTGGCCTCGAATCCGCCCTTCGATGGTATGTAGACGGATTCTCGGAGCGCAGCAAGATCAAGGTCGAGCTGGATTTGCCGGCAGAGCCCGGCAGTCTTTCCAAAGAGTTGGAACTCGTTATCTTTCGCGTCGTTCAGGAAAGCCTGACCAATATTCATCGGCACTCCGGAAGCAGTTCCGCGAGGATTTACTTGGTCCATTCGCCGCGCGCCGTCGAATTTGAAATAAGCGACTCCGGCAAAGGCATCTCCCCGGAGAAGCAACGGGAGATGACCACGGCTAAGGCTGGCGTTGGCGTGCGTGGCATGGAGGAACGTATCCGCCAATTCGGCGGCACCTTGCAGATCACCTCAAGCCACGAAGGAACCAAGGTGGCTGTCAAACTCCCTTTGACAGACTGATGCTGCTCGAGAGCCGTCGCCCATCGAATCGAGTTACCCACTTAAATCCTGCGTCGCTGAAACTTCGACCGCCTCGCCACGCTATAATCTCCAGCCGTTTGCCAGGAGCTTGCCGATGGCGCAGGTGATTCGTTCGCCGAAAATCTACGACGTCTGCATTGTTGGCTCCGGCGCTGCCGGCGGCGCCGCCGCGAAGGTTCTGACCGAAGGCGGAGCCGACGTCGTGATGCTGGAAGCGGGCCCACCGCTCAACCCCTCGAAGGATTTCAAGGAACATCTTTGGCCCTACGATCTGCCGCATCGCGGCGCGGGCGTCGGCGGCAAACTCAAGGGCGAGGAAGCCGACGAGTTCATGGCGCCCAACGGTGCGTGGGAAATAGCGGGCGAGCCCTATGTGTCCGCGCCGGGTTCGACCTTTCATTGGTTCCGGTCGCGCATCGTGGGCGGCCGCACCAATCATTGGGGCCGCGTGGCGTTGCGATTCTCCCCCGTGGACTTTAAGCCGCGCAGTGCGGACGGCATGGGCGACGACTGGCCCATCGGCTATGAGGAACTGGCGCCGTACTACGACAAAGTCGAAGCCTACATCGGAGTTTTCGGCTCCAGGGAAAACATTCCCAGCTCGCCCGATGGCGTGTTCCTGCCGCCGCCCAAGCCGCGTTGCACCGAAGTTCTCCTCAAGAAAGCCTGCGACCAGGTGAACGTTCGATGCGTGCCCGCGCGCATGGCGATCCTCACCAGGCCGTTGAATGGGCGCGCGGCCTGCCACTACTGCGGCCAATGCACTCGCGGATGCGTGTCTGCTTCCAACTTCAGTTCCAGCCAGGTGCTGATTCCGCCGGCACAGGCCACCGGGCGCCTCACACTGATTACCAATGCTATGGCGCGAGAAATCGTCGTAGGTAAAGACGGCCGCGCCGAGGCTGTCTCCTACATCGACCGAACCACAAAAACGGAGATGCGCGTGCATGCGCGAAGTTTCGTGGTCGCGGCCAGCACTTGTGAATCCGCGCGCCTGCTTCTGAATTCGCGCTCGACTTTATTCCCCGAGGGATTGGCCAACTCGTCGGGGGTCGTGGGCCGCAACTTGATGGACAGCGTCGGGAGCTGGGGATCGGGCTATTTCCCACAGCTTGAGAATATGCCGCCCCACAACCATGACGGCAGCGGTGGGAATTATCTCCCTCACGTGTATATGCCGTGGTGGAAGTTCGACCGGAAGAATGACTTTCTGCGTGGGTACCACATTGAACCCGGTGGTGGCCGCTTCATGCCCGTAGTGGGTCAGTTCGACGACGTGTGTGACGACTTCGAAGGTTATGGCCTTTCACTCAAGCAGAAGTGCCGGCGTTCCTACGGCACGTCCATCGGCATGGAAGCCCTCGGAGAAAAGATCCCCAATAACGATACATATTGCGAGTTGGATCCCAGCGCCGTGGACGAGTTTGGCATCCCGGTGCTCCGTTTTCATTGGCGTGCTGGCGAAAATGAAATCAAGATGGCCAAGGATATGCAAGAAACTTTCCGCGCCATCGTGGAAGCGGGCGGCGGCACTTACACTACCGAGACGCAGGCCGACGGCCCGAACCCCTACGGCCTCTATGACGGCGGCACCGCCATCCACGAATCCGGTACCGTGCGCATGGGTGACGACCCCAAGACTTCCGCGCTCAACAAATATTGCCAGGCGCACGACGTGAACAATCTCTTCGTCACCGACGCCGCTGCGTTTGTCACCAGCCCCGACAAGAATCCCACCCTTTCCATCCTCGCGTTATCGTGGCGAGCTTCCGAGTATCTTCTGGAGCAAGCCAGAAAAGGGAATTTGTAGGCGCGATATTCCTGTTCCCGAATCCCGGCAAGGAAACGACGAGACTCACTCGTGCCGCAGCGCTGTCAAAGGATCGATGGTGCTGGCGCGTCGCGCCGGAACGAATCCAGACATCGCCGCCACAACTACCAGAATCACGATCGCTAGGACGCCCGTGGATAAATCGGTGGGCGTAACTCCAAAAAGTTGCGAAGAAACATACCGGCTTAACGCGTACGCGCATGGAACGCCCGCGAGCAGCCCGGCTCCGAGCAGGAGCACCACTTCGCGCAAGACCAGCCACAAGACCGATCCCTTCGCTGCGCCCAGCGCCATCCGCAATCCAATCTCTTTCGTTCGCCGCGCAACCGCGAACGCCATCACGCCGTAAAGTCCCAGCGCGGCCAGCACCGTGGCCAGTCCGCCGAACACCAACGACAACGACGCGATCAATCGTTCCGTGCTCAACACTTCGTCCAGTTGCGTTTCGAGTGTCTTCATCTCAAACACCGGCAGTGTTGGGTCGAGCTTCGCAACAATTCCCCGCAATAGCGGAAAGATCGCTCTCGAATCCGTGGTCGCCCGTACGTAAAACACCGCCGACAGCGGAACCGGCGCCTGGTAGAGCGCGAAATACACTTGCGGCCGCACGCCCTCGCGCGGGCCGTCGTACAGCGCATTTTCCACTTCGCCGACAATCTCGGTTTGCAGCTTGGCGCCGGGCCCGCTACGGCCGATGTGCCGGCCGATGGGGCTCTGTTTTCCGAAGAAGTGCTCCGCAAACTTGCGATTCACAATCACAACCGACGGCATGAGATCGGGGTCGCCGCCATCGAACCGGTCGCGGTCGTCGAAGTCCCGGCCCGTGAGCAGTGGCATGCCCATCGTCCGCCAATAACCGGGCGAAACCCAGTTCTTCCCTGCGTTCATGTCTTCGCCGTCTTTCGCCTGATGGCCTTCCACGGAAATATTTCCGTTCCACTCGAAGCCATGAAGCAGCGGCACAACCGACAATGCCGCCGACTTAACGCCTGGTGTTGCTTGTATCTCTCGCAATGCGTTCTCATAGAGGTTGCGGACCTCCGACACGGTGTAGCGGGGACCTCGCGGATCAACCTGAAAGGTGACCAGGTCGCCGATATCCTGCAATCCCGTGCCTGTGCTTTTCAGGCTGATCAGCGTCTTTGCGAACAAGCCTGCTCCCGCCAGGAGCAGAAAAGAGAGCGCCACCTGCGCGGTCACCAGAATCTTCCGCAATCGAGCTGAACTCCGGCCGCCGGAAAGGCTGCCAGCCGCGTCTTTCAGGCTGGTCCAAACGTCGAGCCGCGTCCCCTGAAGCGCTGGCGCCAGCCCAAACAACAGTCCGGTCGCGAGCGCGACACCGACACCGAACAGGAGAATGCGCATGTCCGGCTTTGCGTGCAGCATCAGCAATGTGCCTTCGCTCGGAAACATCGCCAGCAAGCCG
>Ga0187855_10000054_pt1 | contig 96812 bp, 72 predicted proteins | sample June2016WEW_8_10_2_FD_132969 | JGI IMG/M metagenome (GOLD analysis project Ga0187855, IMG submission 132969) | Peatland microbial communities from SPRUCE experiment site at the Marcell Experimental Forest, Minnesota, USA - June2016WEW_8_10 | ecosystem: Environmental > Terrestrial > Soil >... | reverse complement strand
CATCTCGTCACGCGCGCACGGATTGTCGTTGGGCGTGAACCTGAATCCCGACAAGCTGTGCAACTTTGACTGTCTGTACTGCGAAGTGGACCGCCGCACGCCCCCCGTGGAAACCACGCTCGACGTCAATGTCATGGGCGCGGAACTCCAGCGGACACTCAACTACGTGCTGCAAGGCCGGTTGCATGAACGCCCGCTGTATCAGTCGTTGCCGACCGAGCTGTTGCAACTGCGCCACGTGGCGTTGAGCGGCGACGGCGAGCCGACCCTGGCGCCGAATTTTGCCGAAGCCCTGCAGGAAGTGATTCATGTCCGGGCGCTCGGCGGCTTTCCGTTTTTCAAAATCGTCCTGATCACCAATGGCACCGCCCTGGACCGTCCGCAGGTGCTGGAAAGTCTCAAACGTCTCACCAAGTCGGATGAAATCTGGGTGAAGCTCGACGGCGGCACGCAGGATTATTTGAACAAGGTGGACCGGCCCACCGTTCCGTTGGACAAGGTGCTGGCCAACATTCTGGCGGTGGGCCGCCAGCGTCCGGTGGTCATTCAAAGCCTGTTCCCGGCCATCAACGAAGAGGAGCCGTCGCTGGAACAGATCGAACAATTCGCGCAGCGGCTCAAGGAATTGAAGGTCCGGGGCGCCCAGATTTCCCTCGTGCAAATTTATTCCGCCGCGCGGCCCATGTCCCACGCCGAATGCGGACACCTGCCCTTGAAGACGCTGTCGCACATCGCACAACTCGTCCGCCAGGTCACCGGCCTGAAAGCGGAAGTTTTTTGAGGCCGCGTTCGGAAAGCGGAACGCAATGTCGCCGGGTCTCGGATGTTGTCACCGGGTTTTCCTCTCGCCAATCCCGGACCCCGGACGCGAAGTCCCAAACGCTAGGCCCAAAACTCCGCCGTGGCGCGTCATCCCTCCCGCTTGGCCTGTTCCAGCGCCTCATCGTGTCCCAGGGCCAGGGCGGCCTCGATGCGTTTTTGCTCGATGGTGAAGGAGCCGACGGGCAGCGGCCGGAGCGGGCTGAATACCTGGATGCGCACACCCGTTGGCGGGTGCTTCATCAGATCGAGCGCGTCGTTGTAATTGACATTTTGCCGGGCGGTCCAGACCCGGGCCACCCGGGGAAATTTCGGGTAGGCAACCCGCCCCAGCCAGCGCGGTATCGGTTTGAGCTGGAAGGTCAGTTTATGCGTGAGCACCACGGTGATGTCCGTGGCGCCATCCAGGATCGCGCGCCGGACGGGAATGGGGTCCGCCACCCCGCCGTCGGCAAACGGATGGCCGTCCACGAAATCAAACCCCCGCGTCGCGAGGGCCAGGGAGGAAGTGGCGCGGAGGGCGGCAAAGACCCGGTCATCACAAACGCGGAAATAAACCGGCCTGCCGGTGTGACAGTCCGTTAACACGATGAAAAAGCGGGTGGGCGTCTTTTGCAGCGCTTCAACCGAAAGCGGAACGTGTTGCCGGATGACATGGTCCACCAGGTAGGCGAGATCGATGATGGGTTTATGGTGGAGAAAATTGGCTTTGCGCACCACCTTGCTGGCCAGTTCGCGCCAGATGGTCAGACCCGGTTCCCACAGGCCGGCGACAAAATAAGCCGCCGAACAGGCGCCGGAAGAAGCCGCGTAGACGAGATCGTATTGCCGACGCCCGGTCTCATGCAGAAAGGCCAGCACCCCGGCCGCCCACGCCCCGCGCATGGCTCCACCCTCCACAATCAACGCCGTTTTGCGCTGACTTCCCCGTCCGACGATTCCCGCTGTCGGTAACAACATGCATTTCCTTTCACCACTGACCGATTTCCGTTTTCTCCCGGCGTCATTTTTCTTTCAGCTTTCCACCCTCTGGCGCGGCGGAGTGAAGCAGAGACGGCTCCACTTCCAACGTACACCCGAACCTTTGGGACACAAATGATATCTGGCCAAATCCGGACGTTGCAAATTGTGAGTGCAAGCGCCTGCTGTTGGAGACGCCGTTGCACATCACTAAAATCTTGCGCCGGGGTTGACAGCGCGCGGTCGGTGCGTAATGTTTCCGCGGCGGTCGCATTATAACTGAATCCGGGAGAACACCATGTCCATCCGACCCATCAAGCGTTTGATCAAGGCGAAGCCAACCCTCGAAGGCGCGGGCGTGCATCTGCGCCGCGCGTTCGGCTTCGGCAACACGTCCGATTTTGACCCCTTCCTCCTGCTCGATGATTTCCGCAACGACATTCCGGACGATTATCTGGCCGGCTTTCCGTGGCATCCGCATCGCGGCATCGAAACCATCACCTACGTCCTCGCCGGCACCGTCGAGCACGCCGATAGTCTCGGCAATCGCGGGGCCATCGCCCCCGGCGACCTCCAGTGGATGACGGCGGGCCGCGGTATCATTCACCAGGAAATGCCCAAGGGCGACCCGCTCGGCCGCATGCACGGATTCCAGTTGTGGGCGAACCTGCCGTCCTCGCTCAAAATGACCGCGCCGCGCTATCAGGAAATCAAGGCGCTGGAAATTCCCGAGGTGACCGAGGACGACGGCACGCAGGCCCGGATTATTTGCGGCAGTTTTTGGGGCAAACGCGGCCCGGTGGAGGGCATTGCCGCCGACCCGACCTACCTTGACGTGACCGTGCCGCCCGGCAAGCGCAAGCGGTTGCCCGTCGAGAAGACGAGCCATGCCTTCGCCTATGTTTTTTCCGGCAGCGGCAAGTTCTGCAACGCGTCCGCTCCGCTGGCGGTGCCGACCGAAAGCCTCGGCTGGGCCGACACCGCGCTGCCCACGGAGGCTGACAATCGTTCGCTCATTCTGTTTGACTCCGGCGACGACGTGGAAGTGCAGGCTGGCGAGGACGGCATCCGGTTTCTGCTCGTATCCGGCAAACCGCTTCAGGAACCGGTGGCATGGTACGGACCCATCGTGATGAACACCCAGGCCGAACTGCAACAGGCGTTTGAGGAATTGCAAAAGGGGACTTTCCTGAAAAAAACCTGAGCCGACAAAATACTTTGACACGGATTTCACGGATTAACACGAAATAAACCGTGAACCATGTGGACCGCGTTTCCCTGGACGGAACAGGTGTGGACGGCCTGCCCTTTAAGGTTGTTTTCTCAAGCCGGAGGTGAATAAATGAAGCGCGCATGATTCAACGCAACATTCCCCTCGTTCCCGTATGGACGCGTCGCACCCTGATGGTCGCATCCGGCATCGCCGCGGCGGGGGCGGGAATGATCCTCCTGATGGCAACGGCGCGGGCGGATTCGATCGAGGACGGCTTTCGTCATCCGCCTGATTCTGCAAAGCCGCAGATTTGGTGGCATTGGATGAACGGCAATATTACCCGGGAAGGCATCACCGCGGACCTTGAGTCCATGAAACGCGTGGGCATCGGCGGGGCGACGATTGTCAACGTGGATTGCGACATTCCGCCGGGGCCGGTGAAGTTTATGAGCCCGGAATGGCGCGCGATGATGCGGTACGCGGCCCAAGAGGCGAACCGATTGGGACTGGAACTCTGTTTGGAAAACTGCGCCGGTTGGTCCAGCAGCGGCGGTCCCTGGAACACTCCGGAGCACGCCATGCAACGCGTCACCACCAGCGAACTGAAGGTGAAAGGCCCGATGCATTTCAGCGCGGTGCTGCCTGCACCCCCGGTCACACTCGGCTTTTACCGCGACATTGCCGCGCTGGCATTCCGTACCCCAAAAGGCGAAGCCGTTGCGGGGGAACCGGCCGCGATTGAAGACCTTGACGCCAAGAGTGGTGCGAATGGGCAGTTTGTTTTGTCTTCACCCGCCGCTGACCACGCGGCAGCGGACCAGGTCGTGCCCCGCACCAACATCGTGGATCTGACCGATGAAATGCACACCGACGGCCACCTCGAATGGGACGTGCCCGCCGGGGATTGGACCATCGTGCGCCTCGGGCACACACCCACGGGCGTGGAGAATCATCCGGCCCCGGTGGAAGGCACCGGCCTGGAATGCGACAAGTTCAGCCGGGAAGCCCTGGACGCGCATTGGGCAGGGTTCGTCCAGAAAGTCCTCGACGACCTCGGGCCGCTGGCCGGCAAAGGGAAGACCTTGAACAATGTGCTCATCGACAGTTATGAGGTGGGCGGACAGAACTGGACGCCCCAATTCCGGTGGGAATTTGAAAAGCGCCGGGGCTACGACCCGCTGCCATTTCTGCCGACGCTGACCGGCCGGGTGGTGGACAGCCCGGAGGTGTCGGAACGGTTTCTTTGGGACTTGCGGCGGACAATCGCGGATTTGTTTGCCGATGACTACTACGGTCATTTTCAGGAACTTTGCCATCAGCATGGGTTGAAGGCCGCCTTCGAGCCTTACACCGGGCCCTTCGAATCGTTGCAATGCGGCGAGGCGGCGGACATTCCCATGGGCGAATTCTGGGCCGGCGGCGCACCGGACCCGTCCGTCAAACTCGCTTCTTCCGTCGGTCACATCTTCGGTCAGCCAATCATCGGCGCCGAGTCCTTTACCGCGGCGCCCGGCCCGCAACACGGACGCTGGCTCGACGATCCCTATTCGCTCAAGGCCCTGGGCGACGAGGTCTTCTGCCAGGGCATCAATCGATATATCTTCCACCGCTTTGCCATGCAACCGTGGACCAACCGCTGGCCCGGCATGACCATGGGCCAGTGGGGCACGCACTTCGATCGCACCTCCACCTGGTGGGAACAGGGCCGCGCCTGGCTTCAGTATGTCACCCGCTGCCAATACCTCCTCCAGCAGGGCCGCTTCGTGGCCGACGCCGCCTATTTTTGCGGCGAAAGCGCCCCGGTCGAAACCCGCGCCGGCGACCCCGCCCTGCCGGCCGGTTATGACTATGACGACGTCAACGCGGACGTCCTGCTTCACCACGCCGCGATGCAGGACAACCGGCTGGTGCTTGACAGTGGTATGAGTTACCGCGTGCTCATCCTGCCGCCGTCCGACCCGGACATGACGCCGGACCTGCTCCGGAAACTGGCGGGATTTGTCGCCGACGGCCTGGTCGTGGTGGGTCGGCCGCCCCGGGCTTCGCCGAGTCTCGAAGGATATCCGGCCTGTGACGTTGAGGTGCAGGAACTGGCAACCCGGATCTGGGGCGACGGCGACGGCCGGACCGTTACCGAACACACGTTCGGCCGCGGCCGGGCGGTTTGGGGCCGAAGCCTGGTCCAGGTGCTTGGCGACCTGAACCTGGAACCGGACTTTGCATACCCCGCGCCGGACAACGCCCAGCTCGACTACATCCACCGACGCGATGGTGCAACGGAAATTTATTTCGTCTCCGATCAGCGAAACCAGTTTGACACGGTCGAGTGCAGCTTCCGCGTCCAGGGACTGCAGCCGGAACTTTGGAACCCGGAGACCGGCGACATCCAGACGGCGCCCGTCTGGCGCGAAGAAAACGGTCGGACCGTGGTCTCCCTGTCCTTTGGACCATCGGGTTCGGTGTTTGTCGTGTTCCGCGCCAAAGCACAGGGCGACCATCTCGTCGCCGTCGAGCGTGACGGGCCCCCGGTTGTCGAAGCGACGGAGCCGGCGGTGGATTTGCGCATTCTCAAGGCCGTTTACGGGGTCGTCCCAAGTTGGAGCGACGTGACCGCCACGGTCAAATCCCTTGTCGCCGGCGGCGCGCGTCAGATTCCCGCCAGCAACGACATGGCAGGAGACGACCCGGCCCCGAATATCGTCAAGCAATTGCGCGTGACCTATAGCCTGAACGGCCGGTGGCAAACCAATGAGGTGACGGAAGGCCAGGCCCTCGAGCTCCCGGCCGGTGCGGAGGTGAAGCAGGCCCTCTACGGTCGGTTACCATCGTCATCCAACCAGGGCGACCAGCAGTTGGACCTGACCGCGAAACTCTCGGCCCGGGTCAAACACGGTGCGTTGAGTGTTCGCATCGACAACGACTTCGCGGGCGGTGATCCGGCCATCAACGATTTCAAGGAACTGGGGGTGGATTATACCGTCGATGGCATTCGCAAGCGCGCCACGATTCCGGAACATGAAATGTTGACCCTGCCCGAAACCACGCTTCCCACCGGCGCCTGGCGGCCCTACGTTTTCCTCGCCGGAACGAATCAAATCCGGTTGCTGGCCCTGGCGCCGGGCAGGTTCACGCTGCATTGGGCCTCCGGTCAAAAGACCAGGGCCCGGTGCCATTCCGTGCCCGCGCCGTTCGTGATTGGCGGGCCTTGGGAAGTCAGCTTCCCGCCCGGATGGAACGCGCCGGCCAAAACCACATTTGCGGAGTTGTCATCCTGGACGGACAACGCGGATCCCGGCGTGAAATATTTCTCCGGCACGGCCACTTACTCCAGGGTATTCGACCTGCCGGCGGACCTGCCCGGTTCCCGGCGCGAACTGTGGCTCGATCTGGGCGCGGTCAAAAATCTGGCGGAAGTCTCGCTGAACGGAAAATCCCTCGGCATTCTCTGGAAACCGCCGTTCCGGGTCAATGTGACCGCCGCAGCCCGGCCCGGGCGGAATACGCTCGAAATCAAGGTCACCAACCTCTGGCCCAACCGTCTCATCGGCGACGAGCAGCTTCCGCCGGACTGCGAATGGAATGGAAAAGCATTGAAAAGCTGGCCGCAATGGCTGCTGGACGGCAAGCCCAGTCCCACCGGCCGCGTCACCTTTACCACGTGGCATCACTGGGGCCCGGACGCAAGCCTGCTGGACTCCGGCCTGCTCGGACCGGTGACGGTCCACGCCGCTGAGGAAATCACCCTCCGTTGATTCTCCGAGGCAGAACGCTCCGTTCGCCGCGGGTCCAATTCACTTTAACCGCCACTTGTCGCGCCGGAATGGAGTGAAGGCGGAAGGCGCCAAGAACGCCAAGGTGGGGCGCCCGTCCTCTCCATCCTCCGTCGAGCCTGACTTAAATTCAGCCCTTGGTCTGTCTGCCGGGCCATCGCGAAGCACGGCGGGAGTGTTCAACCTTCAGATCTCATTTGCGGGCCCCGACGGCGCAAACACAAGGCGAGGCTGCCAAGGCAAAGAAAAACCAGCGGGGACGGCTCTGGTACCAGTTGGTAATTGATCGAAAAGGCCATATTGATTGGGGCTCCGCTCCAGGACAGCGCGAACAGGTCGTTAATACCAAGGTGGTAACCGGCCACATCGTAATACTGTCCATCGGTGTAGGCGCCATTCCCGACCGCGCCGACAAATGTGTTATAAGCCGCGCTGGTTGTTACAAAGGCGTTGGGTGAGAGAAAGAGAACATACTCCTGGCCCTGATTCAGTATCAGGTTGTTCGGCGTCAGGGTAAAGGTCTGCCAATTGTTTCCTCCGGCAACCAGGGTACCGCTCAAGTACAACAAAGAACCCGTTGGCTGTGTGCCATTCCACGCGGCCACGCCGACTTGAAAATCAGCCGCGGCCGCCTCGGCGTAAAGTGGGAAGGAAATGCTGCTGACAAGGGCATTTCCGTTATTGATGTGGAATGTCTGACCGACGGTAAGGTCCCCTCCACCCGTGTCTATCCCAAATCCGGTAAGTGCCGAGCCGTACCAACTGCCCATGTCGCCGACCGTATAGATAACCGCCTGGCACGGTTGCACTGTGAGCAGCAACCCAACAACCGTAACCGCTGCTGGAATGACAAGCCGTTTAATGCCTCGACCATTAATTCCGACCTTCATGAGTTCGTATCAAAATTAGCAAGTCAATTTGACCGAGTCAAGAAGTTTGGCGTGGACACACTCCGGGACCAACCCTTTTGATCAACCCTCAACCTTTAGCCACCATTCCCGGCCGCTTTTTGCGCCACTGCCTGGAGCGACTGGGCCGGTTTTCCAACGACCCCTTCGGTGTCCGGGCACCGATGCCATGCCGGTTTGTTATAGGAGCTCCCAGATGCCGGACGCCACAGCCTGCCTCGCCGAAGCGGAGAGCGCGAAGGTGGTACCCAAGACCCCCGGATACCAGACCCCAAAAGACCCCGGACGCCAGGCATTGGACCCCAAAAAGCTGGCACGAGATATGCGATTTAGGCCCAATTATATGGTAACGATGACGAACCAGACGACGACCCAGCGCAATGGCCGGCAGAGACACATACTGGTGGTGGACGACGAACCGCTCGTCAGCTACACCATCCAATTACTGCTCCAGGGCGACGGTTATGCCATTGACCGGGCCAATAGCGGCGCCGAGGCACTGGCCAAGTTCGAGCCCGGCAAGTTCGACATGATTTTCACCGACTACTCCATGCCGGAGATGAAAGGCGACCAGTTGGCCGCTGCCATCAAGGAGCGTTCACCCAAACAGGCCGTCGTCATGATCACGGCCTTTCCGGAAAAGCTTCAATCGTCCGCCTGCGCCCTCGGTGGCGTTGATTCCTTCATCTGCAAACCGTTCGAGGTTGACACCCTGCGGGCGGCCATCGCCAAATACGGTCCCGCCGCCTGAATCGGGAGAGCGGTTTACCGCAAAACACGCCGAATTTGGTTTCCTCCTATGGAAGACAGATTTCGCGTTCCTGGCGCCTTGGCGGTTAAAAAATCCAAAGAACTGGTATGGATTATGCGTTTGCATGGGGACGATGATTAAACGCACTGACCGGCAAAGACACATTCTGGTTGTGGACGACGAATCGCTCGTCCGCCGGAGCGTCCATATTCTGCTCCAGGGCGAGGGACATCTCGTGGACGTGGCCCGGAGCGGCGCCGAGGCGCTGGCCCTGTTTGAGCCCGGCAAGTTCGACATGATTTTCATCGACTATTTGATGCCGGAGATGAGAGGCGATGCGTTGGCCGCGGCCATCAAGAAGCGTTCACCCCAGCAGCCGGTTGTGATGCTTACGGCCTTTATTGAAAAATTTCAGTCTGCCGATTGTCCCCCCGGTGACGTGGATTCCTATATCGGCAAACCCTTCGCGCTGGAGGCCCTGCGCGCGGCGATCGACCGCTACGCTCCCGCTTGAAACCCCTGCCGGTTGAAGGTTGAAAGTTGAGTGTTGAGTGTTGAAAGTTAAAACGGCTCGTCGATAGCCTCGCCCCACCTTGGCGTTCCTGGTGTCTTGGCGGTTGATCCAGATCAATTGCTGTTTTAAACCGCAATGAAACATGCTATTTTATTGGCAATGAATCCCCGGTCTTTTTCAGGTTCCGTCGCCGGCACGGCTCAATGGAAAGCAGCCCGCGGGTATCGAACTTTGAGCATTGACCAAAACCTCATCAACCCTGCCTTAAACCTTCGATTCGACTTATGAAATCCGGCCATCAAATGGCAGCCCTGGTCATCGTGCTCGCTGGCTTTGCCGTCACCGCCCCGGCACAGACAACAATATTCGACGAGAACTTTGACGGCGGATATACAGGCTATTTCGGCACCGGTTCGTATTCGGGTGGCAGCCCCACCGCCACCAACAACGCGGTGATCACGACGGGCGGAAATCCGGGCGGCGCCTGGCAGGAAACCATGACGGCCACGACCTGGAGCGACTATTACGGCGGGATGGTTCAGTTGATGACGGTTTCCGGGAACACGGATCCGAACCCGTCGGACTATATATTGTCCTTCGATGCCAAAGGCAGCCAGGCGGCCACCATTCCGCTTACCATCCAGACCTGGCCGGGTGATTATTATGCCGGTTCGGGGCCGGTCATAAACGCAACGGTCAACGAGACATTGACGGCTGCCAATACCTGGCAGACTTTCAGCGTAAACCTCGGCAGCATCACGACGGCCCCGCCAATCGGCGCAACCTGGCAGTTGATCTTCCCGCTCGATTCCTGGTTATGGAACGGCCCCGGCTTCACCGACACCCTGACCATCGACAATATCAAGCTGGTGAATATTGGTAATCCCATTGCGCTCACCTCCTCATTCAACCCTTCTTCGTACGGCGGCGGTGTCACGTTTACCGCCACGGTCCTGACCAACGGGATCGCTGCCGGCGATGCCACCGGTCAGGTGGTTTTTTCCTCTGCCAGCGGTCCGTTCAGCACCAACACGGTGATTGGCGGCGTCGCCACCAGTTCTCCGATTACCAATCTCCCGTCGGGGACGGATGTGATTACCGCGACTTACTCCGGCGGCAACTATCCGGGCAGCGCCAATACGCTCAACCAACTCGTCGCCCCCGCCCCGGGCATCGCACAAAACAATCTTCCGATCTACACCGACAATCTGGTGAACGGATTTCAAAATTGGAGTGGGGCAACGGTGAATCTGACGAACACTTCGCCGGTTCATTCGGGCACCTATGCCATCAGTGTTACCGATGGCGGCAACTACCAGGCGCTGGTTTTTGAGCATCCGGACTTCAATACCGGCCTCTACAACTATTTCAGTTTTTGGATCAATGGCGGCAGCTCTGGCGGACAAAAGGTGCAAATATGGGGATTGCTGGATGGCACCAATCAGTCGGCCTATTCCCTGGGCGCATTGCCGGCCAACACCTGGCAGCAGGTGACCATTCTGCTCGCCTCCCTGGGCGTGGGCCACAAGCCGAATTGCACCGGCTTCGAGATTCAGGGCAACGATGGCGGCGCGGCCCAACCGACTTTTTACGTGGATGATGTCCAACTGGGAGCCGCGCCGGCGCCGGCCACGGTCCACCTGGGGGTTGACGCGGGGCAGGCCTTGCAAACCGTGGATGCGCGCCAGTTCGGACTCAACACCGGCACCTGGGACGACAGTCTGACCAATGCCCAAACGTTGCCAGAGTTTGAAGCCAGCGGTTGTTTGAACTTGCGCTGGCCGGGTGGTTCAACTTCCGATCAATACCATTGGGCCGGTGATCCGACCGGGAATGCCACTTTTCGCAACATCGCCACCAATCTGGGCGCCCAGGTTTTCACCACGGTCAATTACGGCACCGGCACGGCCGGTGAGGCGGCCGCCTGGGTGATCTCGGCCAACCAAACCAATCATTGCGGTTTCACGTATTGGGAAATTGGCAATGAATGCTATGGCACGTGGGAAACCGATTCCAATGCGGTCCCTCATGATCCTTACACGTATGCCACCAACGCAGCGGCTTACATTCAGCAAATGAAGGCGGCTTACCCGGCCGTACCCATTCATGTGGGCATTGTCGTCGCGCCGGGAGAAGGAAGCTATTCCAACAACGCGACGCATTTTGCCATCAACCCACGCACGGGAACGACCAACTATGGCTGGACGCCCATCGTCTTGTCCGAGTTGAAAACCCTTGGAGTGATGCCCGATTTCCTCATTTACCATTTTTACTGGCAATACACCACCTATGGCTGGACGCCTTACTCGGAATCCGAAGACAGCGACGCCCTTCTGTTGCAGGTGGCCGGCAACCCGTGTCCCGTGGTGTGGAGCGACTGGGCCAGCGCCGCCGCCAACCTGCGCCAGCAAATCAGCGATTACCTCGGACCCGCCGGCAGCAACATCGAACTGTGTGTGACTGAGAACAACAGCGACGCCGGGGCCGTGGGCCGGCAATCCACCAGCCTGGTCAACGCCCTTTACCTCGCCGACAGCACCAGCCAGCTCATGAAAACCGAATTCCGATCCTATCTCTTTTGGGATTTCCAAAATGACGAACCGGGGGCGGGCGGCGATTATGACCCGACGATCTATGGCTGGCGGGGGGTTGGTGATTACGGGATCGTGAATGGGCCAAGCACCCTGTATCCCACCTTTTACGCCGAAAAATTACTTCAATATTTTGCGCGGCCCGGCGATTCCGTCCTCAATGGCACCAGCGATTCGCTCCTGCTTTCCGCCTATGCCGTTCATCGCACCAACGGCGCCCTTACGCTGCTCGTCATCAACAAGGACATGACCACGAACCTCAATGCGCAAATCGGGCTGACCAATTTTGCGCCATGGACCACCGCGACGATTCAATCCTACGGCATCCCGCAGGATCAGGCGGCGCAAAACAATGCCGGGGCGGCACAGCAGGATATTGCGACGACGAATTTCCCGACCGCCGGCACGAACTTCACCTATTCGTTTCCACCCTTGTCACTGACGCTCTTCACGTTTGAACCGGAAGCTTCGACGCTCTCCGTGTCGGGCCTCCAGCCAGGAGAGGTACAACTGCTGCTGCAAGGCCAGCGCGGCACGCCTTATGTCATTCAAAATTCGCCGGATTTGACGACGTGGACCGCCATCTCCACCAACACGCTCGTGGGGAGCACTTCGAACATCACCATCCTGGTTTTACCGGGTTCTCCGCAACAGTTTTACCGTGCTGTTTGGCAACCTTGAAAAAATTAGCGCGACCGGTTTTTCCTGGTCAAACGGCATCGCTGCCCGAGACAAACGGTTGAGTGCATTTCGGCGCGGCAAGTTGCGGTTGATCTGCGGCTGAAAGTTGAAGGTTGAAGGTTGAGAATGAAAACAGATTTCGCGTGTCCGGCGTCTTTCGCGGTCAAAACCTTTGCCCCTTTGCTGAATTTATTGCACGCCGACGCGGTAGAAAACGGAATCGCCGTTGTTGGCCGTGGTGTCCGTGTAGCTGGTGGTGATGGGTTGGCCGGTAATATTGGTTTGAATGGTCGTGAACGCCGGTTGCGCGCCCAAATCCGTGCCGCGTTGGAGGTAATAAGTTATACCGCTGACGCTTTCCCAGGTGACGGTGGTGCCGGAAACTCCGTTGGGTACGATAGACGTCAACTTCAGGACGGACGTGGGGTCCAGGGGATCCGTGCCGGCAATCCATTCCTGCCAGTTGTTCATGCCGTCATCGTCCGAATCAATGTAATCGGCTGAACCATCGAGCGGCAGGCCGTAACGCCGAAGCCACGGAATGGGGATGGGCAGCCCCAGGTTCGAACCCTGAAACTCATAAGCGCCCATGTCCTCGATGCCTCCGACGATGCGCGGGTTGCCGTCCAGGTCCGTGAGGATGATCGGGGCCGTGGGCGCAAGGTTGATGCCGCCATTGATGGTCGGCGAATTGGTTTGCTGGTGATAATCGCCGGTGGCCGGATTCACGAAGACCGGCGGGTTGGTGAAGCTGTCCACGTCGGGTGCGGCCGGGACCGTGCAGCAGTAGCTGAAGGAGCCGCCGGACCAGTTGGAACTGGCGGGCGCAACATTGTAATAAACGATGGTGTTGTAATGCGAACAGCCAAACGTTCCGCCGCTACTGATGGCTGCCGTATTGCTGCAAACCGTGCAATTGTAAAGCGTGGCATTCTCGGCGCCGCCGCCATTGGTGGCGGTATTTCCGTACAGAAGGCAGTTGTACAATATCCCGCTCAGGGCGCCACCGCCATTGCCGGACGAGTTGGCAGTGAAGATGCAGTTGGAGGACATCCCGGCGTTGGCGCCGCCGCCGTCGCTGCCGGAATTTTCCGACAACGTGCAGAAATAATTTGTGGATTGATAGGCCCCGCCGGAGTTGCCGTGATTGTGGCTCACGATGCAGTAATTCAACGCGCTTTGGTAGGCGCCGCCGCCGGAAGAAGCGGCCGTGTTCGAGATGACCAGGCAGTTGAACAGCGTGCTTTGGTAGGCGCCGCCGCCGGGACCGCCGGTGCTTGAATTCGTGGAGATTGTGCAATTATAGAGTGTGCTCCGATAAACGCCGCCGGCGCCGTAATAGGACCAATTGGCCGTGATCACGCAGTTGGAGGCCGTTGACTGGTACAGTCCGCCGCCAAAGTGTCCACCGGCATGCCAGGAATTGTTCACGACCGTGCTGTTGTAAAGCACCGCCATGGCCGCACCACCGCCATACGCCGCGTTGTTGTTCGTAAGCATGCTGTTGTAAATTGTGCCACCGAAGACGCCGCCACCGAAACCGTAACTGGGACCGGCGTTATCCCCGACCACAATGCAATTGGACACCACCCCGCCGGGGGCGCACCAGGCGCCGCCACCGCTCTGTTCGTTCGTGATGTCTCCGCCAATCACCCCGCTGCCATTCCCATTGGTCAGCGTAAATCCCATCAGGACGGCGTTGGTGCCGACATAAACGCAGCGTGTCTGCGATCCGCCCGCAATCACCGCCGCGCGCGGTCCTCCCGAACTGACCAGCGTGATGGCGTTGGTCAACGCCACGCGATTGGTTTCCGCGCCGTAAACCACCGCGCCGCTGTTCATGTACACGCCGTCACCGGCAATGACAAATTCCCCCGCCTGGGCTGAGGCGACGGCGTCCTGCAGGTTGGTGGCCGCCGTCGGCCAGTTCGTGTAAGGCGCGACGGGATTGGTGCTGGTCAAACTGACATAGTGCGCGGTTCCCGAAAACGGCGATTGGTTTTCATAAGCGCCCATGTCCACGGCGGCGCCGACGATGCGCGGGTTGCCGTCCAGGTCCGTGCTGTTGGTGGCGACGGCATTGTTGCCGGCGTCAATGCAGCGGGACCATGGCGTCAGATGAAAATCGCCGGCATCCGGGTTCACAAAGCCGGGCGCGTTGCTGATGCTGTTGTTCGGCACGGTGGGGTTGCCGAGTCCCAGAGTCGTGCAGCAATTGGTCAGGCGGCACATATAACAGTCGGCGTAGATCCCGTTGACGTTGTAATAAATGATGCTGTTGTTCAGGTTGCAATCGTCCGCTGCGCCCAGAATGCGCGAGAAATTTCCCGCGAGCGTGCAATTGTACAGGGTGCTGAGGTAGGCGGCGCCGCCGTCGCTGCCGGTGACATTGTTGGTGCTGCCGTTGCCGGTGAGGAGGCTGTCATAGACTGTGCAATTGCCAATGCCGCCGCCGTTGGCCGCGACATTGTTGCTGACAATGCAATTGACCAGTGTGCTGCCGTAGGCTCCACCGCCTGACCCGCCGCTCATTGCGATATTTCCGCTCAGGACACAATTCACCAGCAGACTGTTGTTGAACGATTCGCTGCCCGCGCCGTTGCCGGCGGACGCGTTGCCGGTGATGACGCAGTTGCTGATGACGCAAAACGTTTCCGAAATCACACCGCCGCCGTAGCCGGAACCCGACGCGCCGTTCGTCAACGTGAAACCGGACAGGGAGGAAAATTCAGTCAGATAAACACAACGGACCGCGCTGGGCCCGTTCGTGGTGCCGGGAACCTGATAGCCCATAATGAAAGTCACCGCGGGGCCATTCACACTTTGCAGCGTCGCCTCGTTGATGACATGAACCCGGTTGGATCCGGAAAACGAGTCGCCGCCGTATTGATAAATGCCATTCGTAACCAGGACGAGGTCGCCGGCGCCGGTGGTACTCATCGCATCTTGAATGTTTGTCGCCGCCGTGGCCCAGCTCGTGTACGGCACAACGGGGTTCGTGCCGCCGGCGTCCACATAATGCGTCGTGATCGCCGGGGCGGTATAAACCAACAGCACGGAACAAGCTGCCGCCAGGGGCAACGTGGATTTCATGGTCAGGGTTGGCCCTTTTCTAACATTTCATGAACTTATATTCAAGTTAAAACCATGAAACGTTAGCGGGTGGATGGGTTTTCAATCCGGGTTTTCCACCGTTTCCCCGTAAAATTAATCCTCCGCGTCTTCGCCCTTCCCGTGTCGCAACCGCGCTTCCGCCAGATCGATGTCCCGCTGGATGCGGCGCAGAACTTCGTCGCTGATAACGCCATCGTTACGAAGTTGCAGGATGGTCTTCCGTTCCTCCATCAGCGTTTCTTGTGACAGATGTTCGTATTCGGAGGAAAACAGGTGGCGTGGGGTACTGGCCTTTTCCGTTTCGGTGACCTCCAACTGGCGGATGCGGTCCTCGTATTCGATGCTCAATCGCCGTTTTGCGTCCGCCTTCGACGGGTTGTGTTCGGGAATTTGTTTGAGCCGGGCAAGGGCGGCTTGATTGGCTTTGAGCCGGGCTTCGCGTTCCTCCCTGGCGACAGACCCATCGTCCTTGATGCCGAGCCGGCGAATCAGCAGGGGCAGGCTCAAGCCCTGCACCACCAGCGTCGCCACGATCACAATGAAGGTGAGGAACAGGATCAAATCGCGGTATGGAAAAGGATCGCCGCCCTGAATCGTGAGCGGCAACGCCAGGGCCGCGGCGAGTGAAACCACCCCGCGCATGCCCGTCCAGGCCACAATCGTGACGTGACGCCAGGACGGGTACGGATCCTTTTCCCGGATGCGCTTGAACAGCAGGCGCGGCAGATAGGACGCAGGGAACACCCAGAGGATGCGGATGAGAATCACCGCCAGGCTGATGACCAGCGCATACCACACGAGCTGGCCGATGGAATAATTCGTATGGTCGGACAACGCGCGCAACACTTCGGGCAGTTGCAATCCGATCAGGATGAAGACGAAACCGTTCAGGAGAAATTCCACCATTTCCCAGACCGGCCCGGCCTGAAGCCGGGTCCGGAAACTGATGAGTTCGGGCATGCGCCGGCCGAGATACAGGCCGGCGGTCACGACGGCGAGCACCCCGGAAACGCCGAGATGTTCGGCTGACAAATAGGCGACAAATGGCGTCAGCAGTGAAACGGTGATTTCAATCGGCGCATCGTCCACGCGCTTGTGGAACTGCGTCGCCAGCCAGCCCACCGCCAGACCGACCAATATGCCGCCGACACCGACGACCACGAATTCCCCGCTGGCCGGGGTGAGGGAAAACGAACCGGTCGCCACGGCCACCACCGCAAAGCGATAGGCGACCAAGGCGGTCGCATCATTGACCAGACTTTCGCCTTCCAAGACGGTAACGATCCGGCGCGGAACGTTCAGCCGTTCGGCGATCGCCGTGGCGGCGATGGCGTCAGGCGGGGAGATGATGGCACCCAGAACAAACCCAACCGCGAGCGGCAGATGGAAAAAAAGGAACGCCAGCCACGCGACCGCGACCGTGGTAAAGAGGACGAGCCCGATGGCGAGCAGCGAAATGGGACGGAGGTTGGCGCGGAAATCGCGCCATGAGGTGAACAGCGCCGCCGGGAAAAGGAGTGGCGGCAGAAAGAAAAGAAAAACCAGTTCCGGATCGAGCCGGACCTTGGGCAACCCGGGAATCAAACCGATCAACACTCCGCCAATGACGAAAAAGATGGGATACGGGATATGCAAGCGGCGGGCCAGCAGCGCCAGAACCGCCACGGCCAGCAACAATCCCACAAAAATGTCGACGATGTACCCCGTCATGCCGGGCAAAAGATAGCAAGGCCGAACGCAGAAGCCATCCCCCTTCGCCAAGGCTATAGTGGACAGGGAAGGAAGCGGTCAGGAGCCGGGAGAAAAGTGCAGGATGGTCGCCGAGGCGGCCGCCACCTGAACCGTCAGGTTGCCGGAATCAACGTCTTTGATTTTTTCCCACTGGCCCGACCAGGTTCCCTGCGGGTCAATGGCAGCGCCACCGAGCATCACGCCCGTTTTGGCGGCCACATCCTGATTTGTCTGCACCAGATCCATTTGTTGCCATGTGCCTGAGCCCGAGCCGGGGAGCAGCCGGAGGGAAACCGACGCCGTTTGTGCCTCGTCGCCGTAGCTCTTGTTGATCAGGGTCACATAAACAGAGTTGTCGCGGTCGCGATAGGCGTAGGCATTGAAATTAAACCTGGGTGCCGTTTGAATGTTCACGCCGAGGGGTCGTCCCTGTGCACCCTGGCTGAAAGCCAGCAAGGCATAGGCTTGCGGTCGCATGGCAATGCCATGGCCATCCGGCTGATGCACGAACGCGGCATAGTTCGCGGCACCAAACCCGCCATCCCGCCCCACCTTTTCTCCGGTGTGATAATTCACGCCGAGGATGTGGTGCGCCGCCCACCAATGGGTGCAATCCAGCGCCCACAAGGTGGAAGCGTAGGTGTCGCTCGAATCTTTGGCCCCGCCATTGTAGCAACTGTTCATCTCATCTATCCGGTAAGGCACCCCCTGGGTGGCCAGCACCGCGCCGACCTGGGCATAGTCTCGTTCGTATTCGCCATCGAGACGGTTGGAAAGAAAGCGGGCCCGGGACGCGGGCGGGTCTTTTTCAGCCGCCCGGCCAGAGCCCAGAAAATAATAGTGATCGCTTGCCATCGCCAGGTGTCCGTCCGCAAACAGGACCTTGGCCAGGTTCAACGCATAGCTTCCGCTGGCGCTCGGTCCGTCAATCTGCGCCTCAGGTACGGCCTTCAGAATGGCGTCATAGTGGGGTTTCCATTGTGCAAAAAAGGTCTCAAAGGTTTTGAAATAAAAATTGGGCTCGTTGCCGATGGAATAGCAGTCGAGGGCATCGGTATCATGGGCTGCAATATAACCGGCCAGTCGCGCCGATTCGGACGGATCGCCATTTTTCAGGCGGAACGAATAAATCACCGTTACCCCGGCTGCCCGCGCGAATTTAAACAGCATGTCGATGTCCTTTTCCTGCGGCACCGGGATGCGCGGATCGTCCACCGCATTGGCGCCGACGCGCAGGCTTTTGATGCCGAGGGTCTGGAAGGCATTGACCAGCGCCTGATCGTCGGGGTCAAAATAGTATCGCCCGTTCGCGGGCAGCAGCATGGACATCTCGTAGCTCAGGCCCAGAAAACGGGGTGCCAGTTCGGGACCATTGCCATCGGTCGTCACGGTGATGGCCACAGGCTGGGTCTGGGCCGTGGCGACATGTGGAATCAGCAGCGTCAGGGCGAGCAACGGAAGCGAGAAAAGAAATTTCCCCGGGCACTGGTTCAAAAAAAGGCGGTTCATGGGCCGTGATTTTAAATGAGGCTGTCTCTGGTGACAATTATGATAATTTTAAGGTGGTGGCACAGTTTGGTGGGGCAAGCAGCCTGTCCCGCTCTGCGGTGATCCTCGCGAGCCGTCTTGCCGCGCAAAGGCCGACGCGTCAGTCGCCTCGCCCCACCGGACCGCACCATTACGAAATGCTTCTGGTGTTCAACCCCCCGATGGTGCACAATCATAATCATGGAACAATCATCGCATCAAAAAATGTCTTTACCGTCGCCCGTGTCCGGGCCGGAAATGGCCCCCCCAAAAACCGGTTACGGGGACGCGGAGGTGCAATTCGGCATGGGATTGAAGTTTGCGGCCGACCCGGGGGCGGCCCAGGATTACCGGCAGGCCGCAGAGTGGTACCACAAGGCGGCGGAACAGAACCATTCCATGGCACAATTCAATCTCGGAGTGATGTATGCCCGGGGACAGGGTGTCAACCGGGACGCCGCCCAATCGGCGATGTGGTTTGGCAAGGCTGCGCACCTGGGAGACGCCGGAGCCCAGTATCATCTGGGGGACAGTTGTCACCGTGCCAGCATTGTTCAGGCACCGGCGGAGGCCGCTGAATCAAGGATTGAAGCTTACAAATGGTATCGTCTGGCCGCCGCGCAAGACTACCGCAACTCGATCATGGCCTGGTCCAATCTGACGCTCAACATGAGCCGGGCGGATGTTGCGGCCGGCGATCAGCGCGTGGCTGAATTTGAGATCACCAAGACGGCAGTCGGTGGTTAGTCGTCAGTGGTCGGCAACCAAGGCTGGGGCGTTTCCAATTATAACGTAGCAAGTAGCGCAGGCTTTCCAGCCTGCGGGTTTTGGCGACTTTCCAGTCGCCACGTTTATGCAGAAAAACACGGGACCAGAAAGTCCCACAGACCCGCAGACAAGAATGTTGCATTGTAGAAACCATCGCCCGACACTGCAACGGTCGTTTCCCTCGCCCCGCAGCAAAGCGCGGGGAGAGGATGTCGCGCAGCGACCGGAGAGGGGATTTCAACACCACCTCGCCCCGGCCCTCTCCCCCAACTGCGTTTGCGGAGAGGGAGTTCAAATGGGGCGTCCTCAACTGTTTCGATGGTTTCTACAAACCAACAAGAATGTCCGCACTACATCAAAGCTGAAACCGCTCTAGGGCAGCCAGATTGCCCGCCAGAACTGCGTCGGGACGGATGGATTCACGGAATTGGTGATGTTCAGCGTACCGGCCAGGGGGGTGTTGGTGCTGATGGAGGTCCACGTAATCAGATTGGTTGAGTTCTGAATGACATAAGGAACACCAGCCTGACCCTGGAGTTGAAAGACGAACTGGCTGGCGGCCGGTGGGACCAGCAGGGCCAGCAAGGTTGCCGGTGCCGGTGAGAGCGACAGGATCGTGGCCGAGTACGGCGGGAAGGCGTAATTGAAGTTGGTGCTCGCGCCGGAAAAATTCGTCGTGGCGATGTCCTGCAAGGCGGGACTCCCGTTGGTTTCGGCAGCGTCATCCTGAGGGATTCCGTAAGAGTAAACCGTGCCGCTTGAGGCCGGAGTGAAGCCGGCCACGGCCACCTGACCCGTGGAAGTAAGGGACGGGTCCTTGTTGATGGCCAGCACCGTCAGGCTGCCATCCAGCCGCCGGACTGCATAAACCGAGAGCAGTGAGTAATCGCTGGTTGCCGTCAGCACGGTATCGCCGGGTTGAACGAAGTGTTGCATGAGTTTGAAGGTGTAGAACGTCGGATAGAGCGTGTTCAGGTTGCCGATGATGCCCAGGTCACCGTTGGTGCGCCAGCCGTAGAGCGAAGCCGAAAAGTCGCCGCTGGTGTCCGTGCCATTCCGCAGATCCCACCAGACGAAGGAATTGAACTCCGTCTTCGTCAACTGCGCGAGGCTGTCCGCCAGATAAAGGCCGTTGACGAGGCTCGTGGATTGTTTGCCTTCCGGGCCGGAATCGGCATTGTTCTCCGTGGCCAGCAGTTGAATGTTGGTGCCCGGGCTGCCGATATAATCCGTGATTTGCTGGCGCAGACTGGCGGCGTCGGAGGCCCAGTTCGCCGAAGCCTGCAGCAGGGCCGAGTCGTTGTCCGAGCCGGATTCGGAATAAAAGTGGTCCACCAGAAAATCCGGCGTCACGCCGGATGAACTCAAGGTGGCAAGCATCACGGGCGTCCAGCCATTGTGATAAACCCCTTCGCGCGAGTTATACGCCGGATGGCTGGTGTTGTTGACGTAACTGTCCTCGCCGGGCGCGGAGACCACGCCGACTATGATCGTTGGGTCCACGGCTTTCATCAAGCCGATGTAATTCGTGGCGCGCAAGGCATAGGTATAAGGGTCGTTGGGCACGGCGTTGCTGTCGGTTTCCCACGTGCCATAAACCTCGTTGCCAATCTCCCAATCCTTCAAGCCCAGCGGCGCAGTCCGCGAGATGCGGAGGAAATTTTTGCCATCGTCCGTCCCCAACGGTGCGGCGGCGCGCAACGAGGCCCAAACTCCCGCCGTCTGCCAGTTGATGCCATTGGCATCCAAGCCCAGGGACACCGTGCTGGCGGTGGTGGCATTGCAATAAGCCACCCAAGCGGCCGCCTCCTGCGGCGTGCCGGTGCCGTAGTTGACGGTGATGATGGTCTGGGCATTGACGCTGGCATTGGTGATGACGTGGATGAAATTGGCGAACGACGTTGCCCACTGCCAGGTGTTCGCCAACGTCGTGTTCGAGACCCAGTGGTATTGGTCGGAGAGCGAACCCCCCGGCAGGCGAAGGATGCGCGTGCCCAGCTGGTTGAGCAGCGAAACCGTCGTGGAGGTGTCGTAGTAACTGTCCCACGTGGCGGCGTTCAGTCCGAACCAGCGCGTGTCGGCGGTGCGGAGGGGCTGGCCGGCATTGATGGCAAAATGCGTCAATGTAGGCGGCGGCACGACGGCATTGAGCTGGATGTCATCCAGGTAGAAGGTGGATTCGGTCGAACCGGCAGCATCCTGAAGGGCGAAGCCGGTGAAGTCGTTCGTATTGGCCACGCCGAGGGCCGACAGGGAAACCGTGTATTGCTGCCAGCTGTTGGCCAACGGCGTCGCCAGATGATAGCGGGCGCTTTGCGTGCCCGAGCTCAGATTGCCATACAACTGGAGCTGTTGACCGCCGACGGTTCCGCCATTGAGCCAGAAGCTGATGCTGGCAAACCCGGTGGTGGTCAGGCTGGAATGATTCAACTGAATACCGCCGTAGGCGTTGGTGATGGTGACGCTGATGGAATGGCTGCTTCCGGTATAGACCGGTGAAGTATTGGCGTAGTTCAATGTGACATTATAGCTGCCGTCCGACCAGCCGTTGACCAGCGAATTGGTGTAAATGGCCATGTTGGTCTGGGCCAGGGACAACACCGGCACCGTCAGTGAAAAAGCCAGAATTAATTTCGAAATGGTCAGAGGGATTCCTCCCGGAACCTGTTTTTGCGGAGTCATTACCGCCCATTATAACCCACATCAGTGCTAAAGTCCAAATCAGTTTGAACCGGGTATTCGGTCCGATTTACCGGCCGGCCCATGGCCAGCCGCTCGGCGCTTGCTGCCACCGGGTCGGTTGATATAGTCGCGGCCGTAGTGGCGTACCAACGAGGACCCGACCATGTTACGACCGCCATCCTTGACCCAGGTGCTGCGATACCCGGTGACGACGTTTGTCGCGGGGCTGGCGCTGGCCGTTACGGGCATGTGGTGGTCGGGACAAAACATCGACGGGATGGTCATGAACGGCCGGGTATGGGCGGATTGGGAGTTGTGGCGCGCCCTGACCTGCACCTTGCCCCATGTCAACCTCTTCCACCTGGCGTTCAACCTGTATTGGTTCTGGACGTTTGGGACCCTAGTGGAACGGGTGTACGGCCATCTGAGGTGTGCCGGGATTTTTTTGCTGCTGGCGTTCGGTTCGTCGCTCGCGGAGTTCACATTTTTCTCCGGCGGGGTGGGTCTGTCCGGGGTGGGCTACGGACTTTGGGGCATGTTGTGGGTGCTGGAGAAGCGGGATGCGCGGTTCACCGATGCGGTGGACCAGCAGACGTCGCAACTGTTCATTTTCTGGTTTCTCCTTTGCATCGTGCTGACCCTTGCCAACGTGATGCCGGTGGCGAATGTGGCGCATGGCGTGGGGGCGGGCATGGGAGCGCTGCTGGGATTGGCCGCGAGCAGCCGGGGCGCGGTGCGGTGGCGGAGCGTTGCGGGTCTGGCGGTTGCGGTGATTCTGGGTCTGGCCGGCTCCACCGTGTTCTGGCCCTGGGTCAATCTTACGTCCTATGCCCAACCGGTGGTCGAACAGGCCGGACTGGAGGCATTGAACCGGAACGACAGCCCGCGCGCGGTGAAATTGCTGGAAATATCCGCGCGGATGCGGCGGGCGCCGGCCCGGGCCTGGTACAATCTTGGCGCCGTCTATCGAGTTCTTGGGAGGGACAATGACGCACTTACTGCCTACGAACACGCCGCCCAAATGCCCGACGCCGACAGCGACATGCAGCAGGCGGCGCAGCAGATGAAGGATTATCTGGCCTGGAGAAATGGCAATTCAGGACAGGAACCAGGATCCCCAACCAATACCGTCCCGGCGGTTTCAAGCCCGCCAACCAATCAATAAACCATCGCGCGTTCCCGTGCGCGGATTTTCGTCAAAAAAAAACCGCTCCTCCCGCAACGTGGGAAGAACGATTTTGATTCCGGCAATGGTCGCCAAAATGACGGCCTCCGTTGTTCAGGTTTATGACGTCGGCAGAGGGTTGCGCCCTCCGCGACACCTGCGGCTGACACCAACCGGGGAGTGAAATTTCCGATTCCGGACCTACCGGTTTACCGGGGGCAGGGGATAGCTGGATAGCGCCCGCATGTATTGCGCCCGTTCAAACGTGGCCGGGTCGGCGCAGTTTTTCTGGCTCAAACTGCCTTTGAGCTGGGTCACGGATTCGTATTCGTGTTCCTCCAGCCACGCGACCATTTCCCGCTCGATCACGCCGATTTGCTGGACGCCATGCCGGATGAGCACGGAACAGAGCATCGTCACGTCCGCGCCGGCCATGAGCATTTTCAGCACGTCGGTGGCGCGATGCAGGCCGCTAGTCGCTGCCAGACTGGCATTCAGGCGGAGGTAAAGAATCGCGATCCAGCGCAACGGCAGCCGCATCGCCATCGGGGTGCTCAGCAGGATGTTCGGTTTCACCTCCAATGTTTCCAGATCAATGTCCGGCTGGTAGAACCGGTTGAACAGCACCAGGCCGTCGGCGCCCGCTTCGTCGAGCCGCTTGGCCATGTTCGCAAAATTGCTGAAGAAGGGGCTGAGTTTGACGGCCACGGGAATCGTCACCTGGGATTTCACGGCCTTGAGGATGTCCAGGTAGGTCTGCTCCACCTTCGCGCCGGTCAGCTCGAAATCCGTCGGGATGTAATAAATGTTCAGTTCCATTGCGTCCGCGCCGGTCTGTTCAATCTGTTTCGCATATTTTGTCCAGCCGCCGGTCGAGGAACAGTTCAGGCTCGCAATGATCGGAATGCGCGTCGCCTTTTTGGCCCGGGCGACGTGGTGGAGGTATTCCTCGGGGCCGATATGAAACGACTCCGGTTCGGGGAAATAGGTGAGCGCTTCGGCGAAACTTTCGGTTCCCTGCTCCAGATGATGCGCCAGTTCGGCGCGTTCCAGGCGCAGTTGCTCCTCGAACAGGGAATACAGCACCACTGCCGACGCCCCCGCGTCTTCCATCCGTTTGATGTTGTCAATTTCCTCCGACAATGGCGACGCTGCGGCGACGAGCGGCGTCCGCAGTTTCAAGCCGAGATAAGTGGTGTTCAGATTCATGGTATTTATGATTTACGATTTATAATTTATGATTGCGAGCCGTTCGTCTCGTGGCGCTGAAAATTTTGGTCAACTCAACTGCTTCCGTCTGCAATTCACCGACCTGTTTTGGCGGGACCAACGCGGCTCGTTTTGCCAATTCAATCCACAAATCCGTTTCGTCAGCTTCCTCCAGAACGATTGTAATTTTGTTTATGAAATCCGCGCGCGATTTTCCGCGCAGCGCCGAGCGATAATTCGACGCCTCCGAACAGCCGCTGCGCGCAATCTGATCGGCAATCGTTCTTCCTGATGGTTTGTTTGGAAGGGCGTCGGCAAATTTGAGAACCCGGACGGCGAATTGAATGGTCCTTTCTTTAAGTTCAATTGGGTTCATATGCCCTCAAAATTGATCCGGTAAAAAATCATCAATTATAAATCATCAATCACAAATGACTCTACGGTTGTTGATCCGCCGTGGCGGCGGGTTTGGGTGTCGCCGTGACGGTTGCGCCGTTGCTGTTCGTCTTCAAATCGCGTCCGCCCAGATACTGGTAAAATTTCCAGCGCCGTTCGGAATCGGCCTGGGCCTGGGCAAAAAACTGTTTGGCCGCCTCCGGTTTGCTCTTGGTGAGCATCTTGAAGCGGTTTTCCGACAGCAGAAAATCCTGCACCTTGGCCTTCGCCGCCGGGGAATCCATTTGCAACGGATTTTCCCCGCGCTCGGTCCGGCGTGGATCGAACCGGTACAGCAGCCATTGACCGGAATCCACCGCCAGCTTCTGCTGCCGCGCGCCCACGCCCATGTCCACCGCGATGCCGTGGGCAATACAATGGCTGTAGGCGATGATGAGCGAGGGGCCGGGATAGGATTCCGCCTCGACGAACGCGCGGAGCGTCTGCTCGTCCTTGGCGCCCAACGCCACGCTCGCCACGTAGATGTGGCCGTAGGTCATGGCGATAAGGCCGAGGTCTTTCTTGCCCATGGCCTTGCCGCCGGCGGCAAACTTGGCCACCGCGCCGCGCGGCGTGGACTTGGACATCTGCCCGCCGGTGTTGGAATAAACCTCCGTGTCGAGCACCAGCACATTCACGTCGCGCCCGCTGGCCAGCACGTGGTCCAGCCCGCCGTAGCCGATGTCGTAGGCCCAACCGTCGCCGCCGACAATCCACACGCTCTTCTTCACCAGTTGATCGGCGAGGCCCAGCAGCAATTTGGACTCCGGCGAACCGAGCCTCGCCAATTTTTGCTTCAACGCGGCCACGCGCTCGCGCTGGTCGTGGATGCCGGCCTCGTCGGATTGATTGGCATTGATGAGGCCCGCCACGAGCTCATCGCCGAGTTGCGGCGCGAGTTTCTTCGCCAGTTCAACGGCAAATTCCCGTTGTTTGTCAATCGAGACACGGAAACCAAGGCCGAACTCCGCGTTGTCCTCGAACAACGAGTTGCACCAGGCCGGGCCGCGGCCCTCGGCATTTTTCGCGTAAGGCGTCGTGGGCAGGTTGCCGCCGTAAATCGAGGAACAACCGGTGGCGTTGGCGATGACGGCGCGGTCACCGAACAATTGTGACAGCATTTTGAGATAAGGTGTCTCGCCGCAACCGGCGCAGGCGCCGCTGAATTCGAACAGCGGTCGCAGGAGCTGTTGCTGGCGGAGCTGCGTCAGCTTGACCTTGCGCCGGTCCAGTTCGGGCAGATTGAGGAAGAAATTCCAGTTCTCGCGCTCCGGCAATCGCAGCGGCGCCTGCGGCCGCATGTTGATGGCCTTGAGTTTGGCCTCGGTTTTGTTGCGCGCCGGGCAGACGTCCACGCACAACGAGCAGCCGGTGCAATCCTCCGGTGCCACCTGCAGCGTGAACTTCCAGCCCTTGAACTCGGGATTGCGACTGTCCACGCTCTTGAACGTTGCGGGCGCCTGGGCGAGCGCCGCCGGCTCAAACACCTTCGCGCGGATGGTCGCATGCGGGCAGATGGCCACGCACTTGGCGCATTGGATGCAGATTTTTTCGTCCCAGACCGGGATCTCGACAGCGAGATTGCGTTTCTCGTATTGGGCGGTGCCGGTGGGAAACGTGCCGTCGGCGGGGAACGCGCTCACGGGCAGTTCGTCACCTTCCCCGGCGGTGAGCCGGCCCAGCACGTTCTTCACAAAGGCCGGGGCGTCGGGCGAGAGGGGTGGAAGCAGGCCGCCGCTGCCGTTCACGCGGTTTGGGATCGGCACCTCGTGGAGGTGCTCCAGCGTGTTGTCCACGGCCTTGAGGTTCATGGCCACGACTTCCTCGCCTTTTTTACCGTAAGTTTTCTTGATGGAATACTTGATGGCTTCGATGGCCTGGTCGCGCGGCAGCACGCCGGACAGCGCGAAGAAACAGACCTGCATGATGGTGTTGATGCGTCCGCCCATGCCGCTGTCGCGCGCCACCTTCGTCGCGTCGATCACATAAAACTTGACCTTCTTGGCAATCAGCGATTCCTGCACCGGCGTCGGCAGTTGGGACCAGATTTCGTCCGGGGAGTGGGGCGTGTTGAGCAGGAACGTCCCACCGGGCACCAGCGGTTTGACCATGTCGAATTTCTCCAGAAACATCGGCAGATGACAGGCCACAAAGTTCGCGCGCGTAATCAAATACGTCGAGCGAATCGGCTTCGGCCCGAACCGCAGATGCGACACCGTCATGCTGCCGGACTTCTTGGAGTCATAGACGAAGTAACCCTGCGCGAAATTGCCGGTGCCTTCGCCGATGATTTTGATGGAATTTTTGTTCGCGCCCACCGTGCCATCCGCGCCCAGACCGTAGAACAACGCGCGAATCACGTCGTCGGATTCGGTTGAGAAGTTGTGATCCACCGGCAGGCTGGTGTGGGAGACGTCGTCGGTGATGCCGACGGTAAAATGGTTCTTCGGTTTCGCGGCGGCGAGATTGTCGAACACGGCCTTGACCATGGCCGGGGTGAATTCCTTGGAGGACAAACCGTAGCGCCCGCCGTACACCTTGGGCAGCCATTTGAGGTTGCCCCAGCCGTTGGCCATGCCTTCAAGAATCGCCGCGACGCAGTCCTGATAGAGTGGTTCGCCGGTGGCGCCCGGTTCCTTGGTGCGGTCCAGCACCGCCACCGATTTGGCCGACCGCGGCAGTGCCTCGACAAACCGTTTGCTGTCAAACGGCCGGTACAGGCGCACCTTGATCAGGCCGAGCTTGGCGCCCTGCTGGTTCAGATGCTCCACGGTCTCGTGTGCGGTTTCGCAGCCTGAACCCATCAACACGAGGATGTGTTCCGCGTCCGGCGCGCCGACATATTCAAACAGATGATATTCTCGCCCGGTGTATTGGAGGAATTCGTCCATGACCTTTTGCACGAGGTCCGGGCATCTGGCGTAAAACGGATTGGCCGCCTCGCGGCCCTGGAAGAACGCGTCGGGATTCTGCGCCGTGCCGCGCAGCACCGGCCGGTCCGGCGTCAGGCCGCGGGTGCGGATCTCGGCAATCAATTTGTCGTCAATCAGCGACCGCATGACGTCTTCGGACAGCATTTCAATTTTTTGCACCTCGTGCGACGTGCGGAACCCGTCGAAGAAATGGATGAAAGGCAGGCGGGCGCGCAGGGTGGCGGCCTGGGAGATGAGCGCAAAATCCGCCGCCTCCTGCACGGACGCCGAACCGAGCATCGCCCAGCCGGTGGACCGCGCCGCCATGATGTCGCTGTGATCGCCAAAGATGGAAAGCGCATGAGTGGCCACCGCGCGGGCGGTGACGTGAAAGACCGCGGGCAGCAGTTCGCCCGCGATCTTGAACATGTTGGGAATCATCAACATCAGTCCCTGTGAAGCCGTGAACGTGGTGGCGATGGAGCCGGTCTGCAACATGCCGTGGACCGCGCCCACCGCGCCGCCTTCGCTTTGCATTTCCACGATGGCCGGAATGGTGCCCCAGAGATTTTTTTTGCCTTCGGATGCCCATTGATCGCACCACTCGGCGATGGTTGAGGACGGAGTGATGGGGTAAATCGCCATGACTTCATTCAGGCGATAGGCTGTGTGGGCGACCGCCTCGTTGCCGTCCACGGTCAGTAACGTCGTTTTGGCATTCATTTTTATTGATGAAAAAGTTGAAAATCCATGCGCCGTGAAACGGCACCGGCCATCGCAACGGCTCTGAAATCACAGTAGGCCGCCGCGCCGCGCCGGCCCTCACCTTTTTTGCTAAAGAAGCAACATGGGTTGCTTCACCCGTCGGGAGGCCGGAAAAAACATCGTTCAAGCAGACGATTTCAACCTGAAAAACATCCTCTGGCAGCACCTCCGCGTCCATTCGTGGGGACGATCTGCCCGGGGAAATGCCGCCGTCCGGGGCTTCCGGGCGGAACGCCTGTCGACATCACAACCGGGCCGAAATCTGGGTTGAAAGACCGGCGCTTAGAAAACGTATTCCGCGACGTACTCACGGTCGCCGGGATGGGCGGTCAACCGAAAGCCGACCTTTTTGCTGACCTGGTGCATGGCATGGTTGTCGGCCATGATTTCGGCGGAGAGGTGCGTGAGTTTCTCGTCCCGTCCGATTTCCACGAGGCGTTTGAGCAGCTCGGTGCCGAGCCCCTGTTTTTGCCAATGGTCGTTGACGAGCAGGGCGAACTCGCCTTCGTTCAGGCCGTGTTCCTTGCTCAACCGGCCCACACCGAGGATTTCCCCCTGTCTGGTTTTGGGGTCCTTGCGTTCAACCACGAGCGCGATTTCCCGGTCATAATCGTTGAAACAGATGCGGGTCAGCCGTTCGTGCGCGATGCGCTGGTCCAGTTTCAACTGGGTGAAATAGCGGTGATACACGCTTTCTTCGGAGAGGGTTTCGTGGAACCGGACCAACAACGGCTCGTCCTCGGGCTGGATCGGGCGGATGATGACCGGCGTACCGTCCCTCAGCTTCCATTTTGAAACGTACCGGGTCGGGTAGGGACGAATGGCCAGCCGGGGCAGCCGGTCTTCCGTCGTCTTCGGATCATGCAGGATGACCCGGGCATCGAGCGCCACCAGCTCGTCCGCGGAGGCGAACAGGGGGTTGATGTCAATTTCCTTGATCCAGCGTTGTTCGGCCACGAGCTGGCTGAACCCGACCATCAATTTTTCGAGCGCGGCCAGATTGACCGATTTGCGGCCGCGGACGCCCTTGAGCGCGCTGTAAATTTTGGTCGTTTCCATCATGCGCCGGGCCAGCGTGGTGTTCAGCGGCGGCAACGCCAGCGCCTTGTCCTTGAAAACTTCGACCAACTGGCCGCCCATGCCGAACAGGAGCACCGGCCCGAATTGCGGGTCAATGCTGCTGCCGAGGATGATTTCGTAACCATCACTCAGCTTGATCATCTTCTGGACGGTGACACCCTGAAAATGCTGCGCCCCGGCCTTTTCCGTGCAGGCGGTCTTGATGGCCTTGAACGCGCGTTTGACCTCGGCTTCGTCCTTGAGATTCAACTGCACGCCGCCCACGTCGGTCTTGTGCGTGATGGTTTCGGAATAAAGTTTCAGCACGATGGGGTAGCCGATTTCCGTGGCGAGTTTGACGGCCTCATTCTCGGTTGCCGCAATTTTGGTGACCACGGTCGGGATGTTGTAACAGGCGAGCAGCTCCTTGGATTCGGATTCGGTGAAGATGGTGCGACCGGTTTTCCGGACGGATTCAATCAAGGTTTGGGCCCGGGCGCGTCCGGATTTCAGGTCGTCGGCATCGGCGGAGGGCACGGGGGTTTCGTACAGCGCCCGGAGATTGTCAGCGTAACGCCACATGGACGTAAACACGCGCGCCGCGGTATCGGGATAGGGAAAGGTCGGGATGCCGGCGGCATTGAGAATCTGTTCGCCTTCGGCGACGTCCTTGCCGCCCATCCAACTGGCGAGCACGGGCTTGCCTTCGATATGGCCGAACGCCTTCAATTTCTCCGCCGTGTTGGTGCATTCGGTCATGGACTGCGGCGTCAAAATAACGAGCAGACCGTCGCTGTTGGGATCGCGCCCGGCGATTTCGAGTGTCCGGGCGTAAACTTCAGCGCTCGCATCGCCGAGCACGTCCACCGGATTGTTGCGCGACCAGGAAGGAGGTAGAAACTTGTTCAGTTCCTCTATGGTGCCCTTGGAGACTTCCGCCAGTGCGCCCCCGGTGGTGATCAGCGCGTCGGTGGCCAGCACCCCTGGACCGCCGGCATTGGTGATCATGGTCAGGCGGTTGCCCCGGGGCCGCGGCTGCCGGCCCAGCACCTCGGACATGTAAAACAGATCGGAAATGTTGTTCACCCGCAACACGCCGCAACGTTTGAACGCGGCCTCCAGCACGTCGTCGCTGCCGGTCAATGAACCGGTATGCGAGGCCGCGGCCTTGGCGGCGCCCTCCGTGCGACCGGGCTTGATGACGATGATGGGCTTGGTGAGCGCGACTTCGCGGGCGGCGGACAGGAACGAACGGGCGTCACCGATGGTTTCCATGTAGATGACGATGCTCTTGGTGTTCGGGTCATCCCCCAGGTAATAAATCAAATCGCCCCAGCCGACATCGAGCATCGAGCCGAGCGAGGCGAAGCAACTGAACCCGACGTTTTCCTTGAGGCTCCAGTCGAGCACGGCGCAACAGAGCGCGCCGCTTTGACTGAGAAAGCCGACGTTCCCGGGCCGGGCGATGGTGGCCGCGAAACTAGCGTTGAACCCGATGTTCGGCATCTGGACGCCGAGGCAGTTCGGCCCGACAATGCGCATGCCGGCGGCGCGCGCGTCGGCGAGGATTTGTTGTTCCAGTTTCACGCCTTCGGGGCCGGTCTCCTTGAAACCTGCGGAAATGATGATGACCCCGGCCACCCCGGCCTTGGCGCAATCCTTGATCAGGCCCGGCACGGTTTTGGCCGGCGTGCAAATGACCGCCAGGTCCACCTTTTCCGGCATGGCGTCGATGCTGGGATAAGCCTTGACGCACAGGACGGAGGCGCGCTTCGGGTTGACGGGATAGACTACGCCGCTGAAGCCGCCGCGACCGAGATTCTCAAACAGCATCCGTCCGACACTGCGAGGTTTGTCCGTGGCGCCGATCACCGCGACCACCTTTGGGGCGCATATGGGATCCAAGGGATGCTTGCGTGTCTGGTGCAGGATGTCGTGCGCGGGCTCAAGGCGTTGCGGTGCGGGTGTGACGGTGGTCATGATTGATCCAAAATGTTTGCTTGTTTTTATATTTATAAATGCCGGTCCGGCTCCGGCTTCAAAAGCCGGCCAATCCGGCCGAAATCGATTTGGCATCGGGTCCGGGGCATAAAAAATACCATCCCCACAACTTCATCCTTTTGCGCAAAACTACTTACCAAACCTTGTTGAAGACTTTACCAATCTTGCAGAGCTTGGCCAACGGGATATAAAAACAACCCGGTGCAGGTGGTTTCCTGGACCGAATTCCCCCTCATGGCATAAAATAACGTATTCTTCTATTATTATTTTTACATTTCAGTTATACTCATCTATGCTTAGTGTCGAAGCAGGCAACGAAAGGTTTTTATGATACTGGACTATGCGTTGGAAAAGTTTCCGTTCCATGTGAAATTGCGCGACGGCACGGAATGCGTCGTGCGCCCGCTGGGCAAACGGGACGCCGCGCGGCTGCATAAATTTTTTCTCGCGGTGCCGGAGGAGGAACGGCTGTTCATCAAGCAGCCGGTTTCCGACCGGGCCCTGTTCCAGGAGTGGTGCCGCGACGCCGACTTCGAGCGCAACCTGCCGCTGCTCATGTTACACCGGGAAAAGATCATCGGTGAAGCGACGCTGCATCAACGTCTCGGCGGCTGGAAACGCCACATCGGTCTCGTCACGGTCCTGACGCACCCGCAATATCGTGGGCGCGACGTGGCCAAATTTCTGGTGACCGAACTGGTGGAAGTCGCGCGCTCGCTGGGGCTGCGCCGGCTGGAGGCGGAGTTGAACGGCGAACGCAAGGTGGCCATTCGCGCGCTGGAGCAACTCGGTTTCAGCCAGTTGATGCGTTTGCCGCAGCATGTCCTGGACATGAAAACCGTTCCGCATGATTACGTGTTCATGGGCGCGGACCTGCACCTGAACGAGGAATACGCCGGCGTGGGCGAGTGAACGTCAGGCGCCGGACTCCTCGGTTTCCAGCCAGCGGACGGCATGGCGGACGAGATCCGTCGCCGTCTTCAGTTTTAATTTTTTCTTGATGTTCAGGCGGTGGACTTCGACGGTCTTGGCGCTCAAGTGCAGGTGCGCGGCGATTTCGCGCGTGCTCTTGCCCTGGCCGATCAGTTGAAACACTTCAAACTCCCGGTCGGATAGCTGTTGGACCGGGGAAACGGCCGCCTCGGCTTGCCGCCCGGAAAAGGTTTCCAGGATCCCCGCGGACATTTTTTCGCTCACGTAAATCTGCCCGTTCAACACCTGGCGGATGGCCTGGAGCAGTTTTTTACCGCCTTCCTGTTTCATGATATAGCCGCGCCCGCCGGCTCGGAGGACGCGTTCGGTGTACAGCGATTCGTCGTGCATGGACACCACGAGGATGGGCAGGCCGGGCTTGAGTGCCCGGAGGTCCTTGATGAGTTCCAGGCCGCTTTTGTCGGGCAGGGAAATGTCGAGCAGGATCAAATCGAGCGTCTGGCCGACGGCGATGTCGAGCGCTTGGCCGGCGTTGTCGGCCTCGGCGCAGACTTTCAGATCCCTCTCGTTATCGATCAATTGCGCCAGCCCGGTGCGCATCATCGGATGGTCGTCCACGATGAGCAACCGTTTTACGGAGGGTTTAGTTTTTGCGGGCATGTGGGTTGCTCGTTTTTTGCCGGACGGCCACGTTCGGGGTTCTGACGGTCACGCTCGTGCCGCCGGCGGCGTTCCGTTCGATGGCCAGTGTGCCGCCGATCATCCCGGCCCGGGATTGCATGATGCGCAAACCCATGCCTTTCGACTTCGGACGTTGCGGGGAGAACCCCGAGCCATTGTCAATCACACTCAGAATCATCTGTCCCCGTTCCTCTTTCAATCGAATTAAAATCCGCTTCGCCTGGCCGTGCTTGAGGGCATTGGAAACCGCCTCCTGCGCCAGCCGGAACAGATGGGTGGCGGCGGGAAAATCCGAGACCAGCACTGGCGGGTCGCAGTCGAACCGGCAGGTGACGCGGAAGATTTTTTCCGTGCTCAGGGCCAGTTCCTGCAACGCGGACATGAGTCCCTCCGATTCCAGGGTGACAGGCGAAAGGCCGCGCGCCAGCAGGCGCGTGTGGCCGATGGCTTCGCGGACGTTTTTGGCGATGTCGCTTGCGCGGGCGGCGGCGGCTTTCGAGCGCCGGGCCAGTTTTTGTTCCAGCACCTGGCTCATGAGCTCAATCCCGGCCAGATGCTGGCACAGGCCGTCGTGCAGATCGTGTCCAATGCGCCGTTGTTCGCGCTCGCTGATTTCCAGGATCTCCTTCTCGAGCCGTTTGCGTTCGGTGATGTCGCGGATGAATCCGGTGAACAAACGCCGGTCGGCCAGCCGCACTTCGCTCACGGAAAGGTCCATGGGAAACACCGTGCCGTTCTTCCGGCGGGCGACAATCTCGCGGCCGATGCCGATGATTTTGGCGTGGCCGGTGTGAAGGTAATTGCCCAGGTAAGTATCATGTTGTTCCCGATGCGGCGACGGCATGAGGACGCTGACGTTCTTGCCAATGACCTCTTTCGCCCGGTAACCAAAAATCCGTTCCGCCGCCGGATTGAAGGACTCGATGATGCCGCGCTCGTCAATGGTGATGATGCCTTCCACCGCCGTTTCCAGAATGGCGCGGAGTCGCTCGGCGCTGTCGCCCAACGCAGTCGCCGCCCGCCGGCGCTGGGTGCGGGTGCGCATGACATGCCGGGAGCGAAGCTGGCGGATCCACGCCAGCAATTCGGCCTTGGACATTTTCCGATAGTCCTTCATTTCGAGAGCGAAGAAACTATCGGGAAAACCGGCGCTGATGCCAACCTCAAACGCGTGACCGGTGGCCGGTGGCCGGTGACGAGAACCGTACGGTGTGGCTTTCCTGGTCACGTCACTGGTTACCCGTACTGGTCAAAGTTAGTGCGTCAGCAACTGTGCCCGGTACTCGGTGGGGGACTGGCCCAGAAGTTTTTTGAACACCCGGTTGAAATGCGTCAGTGATTGGAAACCGACCTCAAACGCGATTTCGCTCACGCGCAGGTTCGGGTTGAGCAGGAGATTTTTGGCTTTTTCGATGCGCACCCGCGAGAGGTAATCGGTGAAGTTGATGCCCGTGACCCGCTTGAACATCTTGCAAAAATAGAACGCGCTCATGTTGACCGCCTTGGAGACGTGGCCGAGTGAAAGTTTCTCGGCCTGGTGTTCGCAAATGTAATCCTTCGCCCGCTTGATGACGGGCGATTCCGAATTTTCCTGCTGGATAAAAACCTGGTTGCTGATCATGGCCAGGTGTTGGGCGAAAATCGTGAGCAATTTGACAACCGAATCATGCTCCTTGACGGACACCACTTTGCCGGCAAAATAAGCCTTCTTCAGGGTATCGCGATTTATCTCCAGGCCCCATTCCGACACCTGTTTGGCCACCCGCCCAAACTGGGCCTCGGTCGGTTTCTTGCGGAATAGTTGCCCGGTTTGCAAATAACCGATCAACCGGTCGCTCAACCGCACCGGGACGGCGGTTTCGCAAAGGCCGGAGTGACAGGAGATTGACTGCGGTTCGAGCGTCGCCTTTTCACACAGGCGCTCCCGCGTCTGCAAACAGGCCGCGCAGGCGCGGCTTTTCTGCGACATCAACGCGCAAAACGGGTTCTCATTACGCCGGCCATGATACGGCAACTGCCAGGTTTCAATCGGCTGCAACACCATCGGCAAACCGGTCATGTCGCCAAAGGCGCGCTCGTATTCCTGATAAACCTTGGAGCCGATGAGCGCCTCGATCAGGGAGCGGTTGGCGTTGCCATTCCCGTTGCCGTTGCCATTGCCGGTCGGTGCCGCCGTGCCGGCTTTGCTCACCGTCACCCCCGTGTCCCGCGCCGGCAACTGGGGCGCGGCGGGGGAATGTCCTTGAAAACCAGCGGGAGCCGGGTGACTGCCTGAATCCTGCCTAACAAATGTTGTTTGCATGACGACAAATTAAGTGAAGGAGCCAATTCCGACAATTGGTGCCCAGCCTGATTGCGTACAAGGAAAAAGCACTAGCCACCTAAGGGAAAACGGTAGTGGTGCGTAAGGGTGTTGATTGAGGGTGGAATGGCTGAATCAGGCTTGCTAGGAGCATGGGGAAGGCATTTTATATCGCAAAGACGCTTAACCCCGAACTATCCTGATAATGACTGAAGACGACAAAAAGGCTCTTTTGGAAAAGAGAGTGCAGGAAATGAGAAAAAAGCGCGATGCGGCTTGGGAAAAAGGTGAATCATGGCCACCCCAGCCTGAGCAAAATCAGGATATTCCAGTTTTCACATGGATTCTAACAATCGTTGTCGTGGTGAATGTTATTATGGTAATTGTCGCGTTTGTAAAATTTGTTCTGTTCTGGGATTTTCATTGAATGAACGTTGAGATTTTAACCGTTTGCGATTTTGCAGCGAATCATGACGGTTAGTTGGACATAAAAGGCGCTTCATGTGTGTTCCGGGCCGATCAATCCCCAGCCAAGTTGCAATTTTACATTGTAGCCAGAGTCCGGTATGAACCATCAGAGGCAGGCATCCACCCCATTAAAATCTCAATTGTGAATCAGGACGGGAATTATGTGATCCCCCCAGCAATGCGGGAAAATACTATCCAGTTTTCAGAAGCCGGTTGCGTGGATGAAATTCTGCTTAACATTAAGGAAATCACTTTTGAATCTTTCGGCGAATACAGCGTCGTTTTGCAGGTGGACGGGGAGCCTCTAGCGTCCCAACCGTTGTATGTCCTTCCTGCTTGAAAGTCCATTTTAAATGCCTGTTTGCGTGGTAAACTTGGCTGGATTTGATTTCATCCACAAATTCAGCCAGTCAATCCGGAACAGAAGTAAAAACACAAGGGTGGTTGACCCAAGGATTTTCATGTGAGATCAACCGATTCTTAATGCGTAAGACGCCAAATGAAATATCCGGCAATGATTGTTCCGACAATGCCGAAAAACCACCAGTAAAAGTGAAACCGATTTTGCTTTATCAATCCAATGGAGGTCTGTGCTTCCGCCTTTTTATTCAATTCTTCAAGGTGTGCCCTACCGGCTGGTTTGATCTCCATATTAATGAGATAACAAACTTGCCCGACCGCATCTCGCCCCAAATCGGTTGTTGAAATGAAACGGCCTAAATACAATTCTGTTAATGCTCTTAAATCATCTAGTGATGTATTCTCATCCGTAGAAACCGGGCCATCGGCATTGGAAAGAATGGTCAACAACCTGATAAACCTACTCTCTACCGTTTCATTGCGTATGCCATTTGACCATGAAAAACCTTTGCTCTCTGGTGTGTTGTGCGGGCTGGTCATTTTAATGGCATTGCATCTGTATTTGACGTGGAACGTGTCGCCGTAGGTATAAAGCTACTAATTCGATTGCGCCAGCATTTCCTCAATCGTCCACTGGTGGTTTGACTAGCTCCAACTGAGGATATTATGGGTTTAAACCAAAATACTTCCGCGCCCGGCGGACTTTGCGCTTTGAACTCGCGGGTTGGCCGCATATAAATCTCGCGTGTCACAACCCGGCCAGCCCGCCATCAATGCCGCCACGCGCTGTTGCGCGGTTTTGGGTTTTCCCATCGGCCATTCCGCGTCGCCGGCCATGCACAACGCCGCCTTCGCCGCCCTCGGTCTGAACGGGCGTTATCTCGCCTTTGAAGTGCGCCCCGATGATCTGCCCGCCGCCATCGAGGGCGCCCGTGTTATGGGGTTTGCCGGCCTAAACCTGACCGTGCCGCACAAACTGCTGGCACTGAAGCTGGTGGATGCCTTGGATGTGTCAGCAAAAGTTTGGGGCGCAGTTAATACAATTCTTTTTGAAGGCCGACATGCTCGTGGTGGCTGGCAGCCGTTACGGGAATTTAAACAAGACTCGCCCGTCGAGATTCGCACGCGCGGATTTAACACGGACGCTGATGCGATTGTCGTCGCGGTACGAACGGATTTAGAAATCGAGTTGCGCGGAAAAAAGGTTTTGTTGCTTGGCGCGGGCGGGGCGGGGCGGACGGCGGCATTGCGTTTTGCTGCGGAAGGAGTCTCGGAGTTATTTTTAGTCAATCGCACATTTGGCAAAGCTCAAAAAATCCGGATAGAGATCACAAAACAATTTCCTTCTGTATGCGTCAATCTCGGTTATCCCAAAACCGAAGTCGATCTTGTGGTTAACGCCACGTCGTTGGGCTTGAAGCCGGGTGACCCGTTGCCGTGTGATGGAAGGCAATTTTCACTGAAGCAGGCGGGAGCGGTTTACGACCTGATTTATCGTCCGGCGGAAACTCCGTTGTTGAAGGCCGCCCGGAAGGCCGGGTGCCAAACCGCCAACGGCCTCGGTATGTTGTTGCATCAGGGCGCGAAGGCATTTGAAATCTGGACGGGCAAACCCGCGCCGCTCGCCGTGATGCGCCGCGCGCTGGAACAAAACGTCTATGGGCATTGAACCGATTTTCGACGCGCACACCTGGGAGCTGGTGCCGTTCCATTTTTGGTCGCTGGTCTTCTTTGTGTTCGGCTGCATCGTCGGCAGTTTCCTGAACGTGTGCATTTACCGGCTGCCGCTGGGCATGAGCATTGTCACGCCGCCGTCGCATTGCCCGCACTGCCAGTACTCCATTCCTTGGTACCTTAACGTACCGCTGGTGACCTGGCTGGTGCTGCGCGGCCGCTGCAAAAACTGCGGCGCGCCGATTTCACCGCGTTATTTCATTGTCGAACTGCTGACCGGCGCGACCTTTTTAAGCTGCTGGCTGGCCTTTGGAAAGGTGTCGCCGGTCATTGCCATTATTTACGACATCCTGCTCGCCGGATTGATTGTGGCCACCTTCATTGACTTCGAACATTTCATCATCCCCGACGAAATCACGTACGGCGGCATGGCCGCCGGTCTCATCGGGTCGTTTCTATTTCCAGTACTGCACGATGCGCATACGCTGACCGCGGGAATGTGGCAGGGTGTGCTCGGTATGGGCGCCGGGGCGGGAATCATTTACGCGATTCTGCGGCTGGGGAAATTGTTGTTTGGGCGGCAGCGATTGAAACTGCCGGTGGACACGAAAATTGTCTTCACCGAAACATCCGTGCATCTGCCCGACCGGGAGATTCCCTACGACGAATTGTTTTACCGCCAGTCGGACGTGATTACGCTGCGGGCGCGGACGGTGGAACTGGTGGATCGCGGTTACTCGGACGTGCGGGTGCGGCTGGCGCTCCGGTCGGGCTGGCTGGAAATCGGCGGGGAACGGCTGAATCCCGAGTCCGTGCCGTTCCTGGAGGCGGTCAGCGCGGAAATTGTGTTGCCGCGCGAGGCGATGGGCCTGGGCGACGTGAAATTCATGGGCGCCATCGGTGCGTTTGTCGGCTGGCAGGGCGTGGTGTTCTCGTTGATGGTCAGCTCGATGATCGGTGCGGTGATTGGCATGGCGCTCATCGTGATGCGGCGGCGCGAATGGTCATCGCGGATGCCGTATGGCCCTTACATCGCGCTCGCGGCGGCGATCTGGATTTTTGGCGGAAAGCAAATCGTCCACGCCATTTTCGCCATGTAAACGCCGGCTACCGGAACTGCAAATAAACCCGGCTGCCGTCGCTGCGCACGCCGCCGGTCTGATTCTCCGTCAGAAACAGCCGCGAAGCCTCCACCTTGCCCGTCGACAGAATGTAGGCGCGCACGGCCTTGGCGTTTTCGGGCGATTCCGGGCGCGGTTGACTGACCGCTGCCAGTGACGGGCCGGTCACCACAAGGTTATGGTCGTGCCTGTTGCAACAGGATACAAGCCGGTTGCACGCCCAGGTTGCAGGCCTGCTCCAGCAGCGCCTTCGCCCGTTGCTCGTCTCGAGGCACACCGTCGCCATTGTGATACAGCCGGGCCAGATACAGGCAGCTCTGGCCGTCCTGAAGGTCGGCGGCTTTTTGCAGCCAGAGCGCGGCGGCGGCGTGGTCGGGCGGACCGCCTTCGCCATTGAGCTGCATTCGAGCCAGATTTTTGTATGCGTTCAAATCCCCGAGTGCAGCCGCTTGCCCGTAGAATTTGCGGGCCTTGGCTTTGTCCACCGGATGACCGCGGCCGACGTCGTAAGCATAGCCCACCAGGAAAGATGGCAATCCGTTGGTGGATTGCAGACAGGTTTGCTCGAGAGTGGCCAACGCCTGCTCCATGCCGGCCTGGGTTTCGAGCCTCTCGGAAAAGAGATATTCAATGGCGAGGTGGGTGCAGGCATCCGGGTTGCCATGCTCACAACCTCGAAGGAAATAGTGAATGGCTTCTGCCGAATTGGTGGGGACGAATTTTCCCTCCGCGTAAATTGAACCTATTTGGTCGTCCAAAATGCCGATGGCCTGCTCACGGTTGAGTGGTCCCGTGGCGCTGGTGTTGCCGACCGGCTTGGAGGGGTCATCCAAATCCTCCCGGGTCAGGCGGTCCAGGATGAGCCGCAGGTTGGCCACCGCACGGGGCCGTTTTTCCTCGGCTGCCTTCCACCAGAATCCCAACGTCGAGCCGGGGTGTGGTGCCTGCACAAAACCGGTGGCCAGCATGACCAGAAAAAGCGCCACCCAGCCGCCCATGTAGGCCAGGTTCATCTTGCGCTGGCCAATCAGCATTTCCCAGCGCCCGAATCTTCCCATGACGCCGAGCCCGGCCAAACGATCCAGCAGCGGCGTCAACAGGTTTAGCAACGGCACCAGCAACAACTTGTCATAAAATGTCGGCGCCCCGAGGACATCGAGAACGATGTAGGCGCCAAACACGCCCGCGCCGTAGAGGCTGCCGAACAGGATTTTTCCCAGGCTGCTGCGCGGTGTGGTCGCCGGATCCGTCATCAACAGATGCAACCCCAGAAAGACCGCGATGGGGATGTTCGAGTCGATGAAGAGATAAACGCCGGTTACCCTGAGGTAAAGCAGGCTGAGCAGGCCGAGCGCGGCGGCCGCCGAAAAAGTCATCAACGTGACGAGAAAGAAATACTGGACCACCAGCCCGCATAAAAAGATTTCCGTGTAAAGGTAAGGGGGAAGACCCTGGGTCAGGGCAATCGGTTCGCCCCAGGTGCAGCCGGTGTTTTTCGTGCAAATCAGAACCAGTGAAAAGAGCGTCAGGGCAAAGGCGGAGGGATTGAAAATATGGGTTATCTTCCCATCCCGCCGCCAGCGGATAAAATGCTTGGCCAGCACCCCCGTGGCGACCATCAGGAATTGAAACACATACCAGTCATCCCGAAACCACAGGAACAGGTTGGTGCTGAAAATAATCGGCCACGGCCCGAAACCCAGCCGCCAGGGTTGCCCCCGGGACCAGGTCAACAATGCGTCGAAGATGTAAAAGAAGACCACCTGCGAAAGGATCAGCGGTGCTTCCGTGTAAACCTCCCGCCAATACCAGCCCCAGTAGACATAGATGGCGAACTGTACCGTTGCTTGGACATAGTGCGATGGTACCGGTACAAACTCCCATCGCAAGCCGGGCTTATTGCGCCCGGTCACCAGAAACAGAACCAACTGCCAGCCCGCCAGAAACCCCGCAACCCCGCAGAATGTCCATGCCAGATGCGGATTGGTTCGTCCGCGAGAAATAAAGCCCAATGCCAGAAACACTCCCGTCAGCAACAGCAACATGGCCAATGGGCGGCGCACGCGAGGTTCCGGCGAAGGGGTGTTCGGTTGCGGGCTCATCAACGATGGCATTTGCTCAAATTCAATGCGCGGATAATCACCGGCAAAGGCATAGGGTTGAAAACATACTGGCTTGGAAATGGTAAAATTTGAAGTGAAATTTCCAGAGATCCTTTTCCATTGTATCAGGTAATTTTATAAGACCACCGAAGGGCCCTGAATTGCGGGTTCCACCACCGCAACGGCTGTTGGTGTCACCGGAACTGCAAATAAGCCCGACTGCCGTCGCTGCGCACGCCGCCGGTCTGATTCTCCGTCAGAAACAGCCGCGAAGCCTCCACCTTGCCCGTCGACAGAATGTAGGCGCGCACGGCCTTGGCGCGTTCGGTCGCCAGGGCTTCGAAGTCGTTGTCGGTGACGGGAATTGACGCCAGCAATAAAACCTCCAACGGGTCGGCGGGTGGCGCGAGTTTCGGCTGTCCCGGTGCAGCAGTCATGTTGCCGGAAGTGGATGACGCGGAGGGGTGCAAGCTGTTCATCATAATCGTCACGTCTTTTTGAACTTTTGGTGATCGAGATTGGATCTGGGCCATCGCGGCCACGAGATTCGTATTTGCGGCCAGCACGGCCGGTGTGATTTGGCCATCGGCCCACGCTTTGGCATACAGCTTTTTCACCAAACTCGCGTGCTCTTCCGGTGTCAGCGTGACCTGCTCGGGCGTCAGGGTGGCCTGCTCGGATTTGCGGAGTGACAGCCATTTCTTGACGTGGAGTTGTTTTTCCAGGAAGACGCGCTGCAATCCGTCCTTGTCGGCGACCAAATCGTCACTGCCGGAAATTTCCAGGTTAACTGCCGGGTGCACGTAGAGTCCCTTGACCAGGGTATCCAGTTTTTGTTTGTCGGCGGGTGTCAGCTCCGCGTTGCCGGTGGCGAAATCTTCGTAGCTCAATTCCTCGCCACCGCCGAAGGCGGCGCCAATCAGCGAGAAGGGCGAGGTGGCGACCTTGGTGAGAATGTTTACAATGGCGCGGGTGACAACCTTGCTGATGCGGAATTTAGGGTCATCGAGGCTGCCTTCCACCGGCACGTCCAGGACAATCTTTCCATTACGGTCCTTGAGAATCGCGATGGCGAGGCGCACGGGCAAATGCGTCGCGTCGGGACTGTTTACCCGTTCGCCGAAGGTGAACTGGTCCAACGTAATGACATTCTTTGACTTCAATTTTTGCCCCACCAGATCGTACGCGAGGTCCAGGTTCAGTTTGCCCATGGCAATGCGGTAGCCGGCGAACTTCGCCGCGTAGGGACTCGCGGGTGTCAAATCCACGTTTTTCACCGAAACCTGTAAATGATTCGTTTCGGTGCCGCTGAACGGATTGATCTGGCCGGTGACGTCCACCGGGCCGACCCCGTCCACGGCCGCGTGCAGGTTCACGTCGGCGTGCTGAAGTTCCTCGGAGGAAATACCCGCAATCGTCCCGCTGGCCTGCAAAACGGTCAGGTGCACGTTGGGCGTGAGCGAGCGGTCGGTGAAACTGAGCGTGGCATTGGAAATGACAATGTTATCCACGGAGATTTTCGGCAGCGACAAGGCCGGCGATGCGGAAGTTGTGGTGGTGGACTTTTGGGCGGCCACGACGGCATTAGTGGCGGCGGGTGCGTTGGCTTCGGCCGGGTGCAACGCCGTCAGCAAATTGATGGTGTGATTGGTTTCGATCACGACGCGCGCATAGGCGTTGTCCAGGGCAATTTCCTTTATGGCGACGGACTGGGGATTCAGGTTCGCTGCGATGCCGCTAAACCGCAGGGAATCCCATTTCAACAAGTCCTGGCCCATCACGCCGTCCACGGTGCGGAAATCGTCGAGCCGCGCGTCGCCGTTGAACGTGACTCGCGGCAGTTCGTTTTCCGGCGTGCGCAGACTGATTTTTCCGTCCAGCCCGAGCCGGCTGCCGAGGATGAACAGGTTTACCTTGGGTTCGAGATAGGGATCGAGCGTGCCGAGGTCCAGATTGGAGAGCGACAGTTGGAAGTCGGCGGTCGTTGGCGAAAAGGTGGCGGCGATTTCCGTATGGATGGCGCCGTTGGTGTTCCAGCGCAGGGACAGGTCGGCGGTCAGGTTCGTGTGCGGAAGATTGGAAATGTTTTTGGCCGTGAACGTGATGTCATCCAAATCCAGCCGGGCCGGGCGCGAATTCACCAGGTCTTCGAGATGCAACGCGCAATTTGTGAAATCCACGTCGTGGATGGTCCCGCTCCACTGGTTCGTGCTGTTGAGCAGCATGGCGACGGCGTTGGTGACCGAGCGCAACAGCAACAAAATGCCGCCCGGGGCGTTCGTCGCGGTCTCAACCGATTTGGCGGCTTCCAGGGCGTTGATGGAAGCGTCCTTGTCGCGTTGCAAAAACAACTGCGCGCCGCCGGCGGACAACGAATCCACCTCCGCCTGCCGCGCCTCCAGATCCACGCTTGCGCCGGTCACGGCGAAGTGCGTCAAGTCGACGATGTCGTTGCTGGCACCCGTTTGGGCGAGCCGGAAATCGCGCAGAGAAAAATCGGTGTTCGTGACCGCGGCGACGCGGTTGCTCACGCTGAGTTCAAAGCGGTAATCCGACTTCACGCCAACCACGCCGCTGCGGATTTCAAAGTGCACGAAGTCCTGGTACAACGGCGCATATTTGTTAAGGGTGAGGTCGTCGAGCGTCAGCTCGCCCTGGGAACGCAACGGGTCCAGGTAAAAAAAGCCGCTCCACGCGAACCGTTCACCCGCATCGGTGGTGCCGGCGAACGAATAGGGATTTTTATTGTCCGGGGCGGTGCGGAAATTTTGCAGCGTTACATTGAGCGGGCCGATGACCCGTTTGAACGGTTCGCGCGTGGTGTAGTCACTGAACGAGGCCGAGGCGCCGGTGATTTGCAGCCGGCCGACGCGCAGTGCCAGCGGCTTGGCCGGCACAGCCGGCGCGGTGGTGGGCGCATTCGTCGAGAATTTGGCGACCAGGTCGGAAAAATTCAGTGTGTAATCCTTGTTGATCTGCATTCGGGCATAGGGCTTGGTCACGCGGATTTCCTTGAAAACCCAGGCATGGCCAAGGAAGGATGACAACTGGAAGTTCACATAAACCTCGTCCCACGAGATGAACGGCTGGCCGTCCTTGTCCTTGATGAGCAGCCCGCGCACGGTCGTCGAAAGCACGAACGGATTGATTTTGACCTTTTCAATCGTGACCTCGCGGTCGAGCTGCCGGGACAACTGTTTGACGGCAACGGCGCGGAGGATCGGCGGCAGGATGAAGAAGCCGAGAATGGCGTAGAACAACAGCAGGCCGAGAATCCAGCGCACGACTTTACGCCGTCGCGGCGAAACCGGACTTCCAAGGTCGGTCTTAATCATTGCAGCCATTCCGGTGCGAAAGCATCCGCGGAAGCGGGCGGGCCGTCAACTCTTTCGGCGGGGTTGCGTTGTCCGTTCAAATCACAAAGCCGGGCTGATCCGGTTTCACGGCTCGTCCGGCAGAAGTTTGACGAAATACACGTCGTTCTGCCGCATGGGGAAGGTTCGGACAAAGGGTTTGCCCGCTTCAATCTGGATGGTCTCCACCGTTTGGGGCGACCCGCTGCTCTGTTCGCGCAGAATCGCGACCTGGGCCGGCGTCAATTGCGACGGTGACCCGAGATCAAGATAACCCGTGAAGACATCATTAACGCGGTAACCGGTCTGGTAAATCTCCAGCGTATAGCTTCCGGCCGTAAGATTGGTGATGCAGAGCTGAACCCGGCCGTTTTCCCTGGCAGGTATCTCGTGTTGATAGAACTGCTGATCGTTCATTCCCGACGGTGGCACAATGGGTGTGTAATTCCAGAAAAGTGCCTGGACGGAATGGTCCGGGTTCTGACATACCCAGGAGGCCGGGTCAGGATTGACCAGTTCAGATTGACCCAGTTCGTTCAGGAACTTGAACGCGTAGAACGCGGGCTTTTTCAAATCCTGGTAATTGATCAGCCCGAAACCGCCGTGGAACGGAGTCATCCGCGGACCGCCTTCTTCAAATATATCGGTGAACACCCAGTAAGACATCGAGTCCACGGACTGGTAGGCGCCTTTGACCTTGCTCAGGATGAAGGCCGCCTGCTGGTAGGTGTCGTGCATGAAATCGGTGGGCGTGTAGGCCGAACTCCATTCCGTGAAATGCAACGGGAGGCCGGGCATCGGTGAATGATCAATCATCTGCCGCTCGCCGACCATCCGGCCAATGACCGAATTGGGATCGGCATCAATCACCGTTCCGTGCTGGCCGGTTTCATCCAAATACCCCTCCTTGACGCCATAAGAATGGCTGGACACGAAGTCGAGCGGCACGTTGTTGCTGTGACAAAAATCAATGAATGATTTGTCCCACTGGCCTATCGCCGTGGCCGGACCACCCACGCGATAATCCGGTGAAACGCCCTTGATGGCCCCGGCGGTGACGGCATACAGCTTGAAATAATCGTCCTTCGTGCCGGTCCAGAAGCCGTCATGCAAATCGGGTTCATTCCAAACCTCGAAATACCAGGTTTTGACCTCGTCATGGCCATAACGCTCCTGAAAGTGGGTGACCAGATGGCGGATCAAATCGGCCCACTTGTCATACGATTTTGGCGGAGTGACGTTGCCCCTCCACCAGAAAATGGTTCTGCTGCCGCTGGCCAGGGCGCCGGGCATGAAGGAAAGCTCGACGAAGGGTTTGACGTTGATGCTCAACAGAAAGTCGTACAGCCGGTCAATGTATTGCCAGTTGTAGATGGGATTGCCTTGCGCGTCCTCCTTGTAAACGCCCATGTCATCGGTGAGCAATCCGTGCATGCGGATGTATTGGAAGCCGCACTCGCGCCGCGCCACGCGCAACTGATCCTGCCAGTCTGCCCGCAGCCCTTCATTGGCGCGACCGGCCCCGATGCATGCCTTGAAGGAAGTGTCCAGCGGCCCCTGGACTTGGTTTACATCCACGGCGATGATTCGTTCAGGCGCGCCTGAACCGTTGTCATTCGATTCTTCCGCTGCCGCCGAGAGTCCGGGCAGAAGACCGGCACCGGCCATGGCGACCATTATTACCAGGATCTGCGACGGCATGAACGAAGTGGATTTGTTTATCATAAAAGGTGAATGGCTTTGGAAACTATCAGCTCCAATCTTGAATCCAATATATTTTTTAATCCGGTTTTTTGGAAGAAGGGCAATTCCTGCCAGGGACATGGTTCCGGCGGGTTTGGCCCGGGCAGGTGGTCCGCCCATGGGCTGATTTACGGCGGGGCGGAATTCAAATCACAAAGTCGGTGTATTCCGGTTTCACAGGTTCCGTCGGCGGAGACAACATGCCGGCGGCCACCGTGGCGTTGGTGCCCTGTTCGATCAAAATAAACGAGCCGGTCAGCCGGTTCGTGTTATAGCCGTCATAGACGATCGGTTTGGAGGTTTTCAGACGGATGATGCCGACATCATTAACGGCCAGGGCGACCGGCGCGGCTTCCGGTTCAAACGTGGTCATGTTGATGCAACTTTCCAGTTGCGTCACCACTGCCTGCACGGTCTGGGTGGTGTGCTTGAGAAAATATTTTTTCCCAGCCTGCAACTTGCGCTGGTGCATCCAGCAGATGTGCGCCTGCAATTCCGCGCTGCGGCCCGGCAGATTTTCCAGCCCGACAATCATGTCGCCCCGGCTGATGTCGATGTCATGTTCAAGGCAGAGGGTGACCGACTGCGGGCAGAAGGCCTCGGCCAGCGGACCGTTGTAAGTCCAGATGTCCTTGACCGTGGTTTTGATGCCGGCAGGCAGCACGATGACTTGCTGGCCTTTGCGGACGATGCCGCTGGCGATCTGGCCGCTCAGGCCGCGAAAATCGTGCAGCCTGGGATCCGTGGGCTCGTTGGGGCGGTTGACCCATTGCACCGGGAACCGCAACGCGTTGAGGTTCCAGTCGCTGGCGATGTGGACCGTTTCCAGGTGCGCGAGCAGGGGCGGGCCTTCAAACCACGGCGTGTGTGTGGATGGCTCGACGACGTTGTCACCGTTGAGGGCGCTGAGCGGAATGAATTTCACGTCGCGGAAAACGTCCAGTTTCGGAATGAAACCCTCGAATTCATCGCGGATTTCCAGGAATCGCTCCCGGTCCCAATCCACCAGGTCCATCTTGTTCACCGCGATGACCAGATGCGGAATGCCCAGCAACGCGGCCAGGTAGGTATGGCGCCGGCTCTGTTCGATGACGCCCTGGCGCGCGTCCACCAGCACGATGGAAAGGTTGGCGGTGGAGGCGCCGGTGACCATGTTGCGGGTGTATTGCACGTGTCCCGGCGTGTCGGCGACGATGAACTTCCGTTTGGGCGTGGCGAAGTAACGGTAGGCCACGTCGATCGTGATGCCCTGTTCGCGCTCGGCGCGCAGGCCGTCAGTGAGGTTCGCCAGGTTGATTTGCCCGCCGCCGGTGATGTCGGCGGAACGTTCCAGCGCCTCCAGTTGGTCCTCCATCAAATTTTTGGAGTCATAAAGCAGTCGGCCGATGAGTGTGGACTTGCCGTCATCAACACTGCCGCAGGTGTTGAGCCGCAAAATTTCGATCGGGTGTTGCGTGTGTGGCATTTTTTTGGGAGATAGGAGATGGAAGATGGGAGATCGGGTTTAGCCGCGGTTGTCCAGCGAGCGAATCAAACCGCTCACAAGTTTGCCGGCGCGGATGCAAAATTTCAACAAAGCTTGTTGCTCCCCGGAAGAAATGAATTTGTTGTCGAGTAAAACGTAACTCATGGACCGGACTTCTCCGCAGGAGCGGCGCGACCAATTGTAAAATTGTTTTTTCTCCGCCAGGTGAAGACTCTCCCAACCCTCGGCAATATTATTCATTACGGAGAGCCCGGGACGGCGAAGTTGATCACGAAGCCCGAAATCACGTGATAGCGGTTCATGGAGTGAAAGCCGATAAACTTCGTTCGTTAATTCACGAGCGGCTTTCCAAGCGTCCAAATCTTCAAATATCTTGGGGGTTGCCATGTTTTTCCAATCTTCCATCTTCGAATTCCCATCTCCAGTCAAAAATATCCCGCCTTTTTGCGGTCTTCCATCGCCGCTTCGCCGGACTTGTCGTCAGCGCGGGAGCCGCGTTCCGTGACGCGCGCCGCGGCGATTTCGGCAAGGATGTCGTCCACGGAATCCGCCGGCGACTCGACCATGCCGGTGCTGATGATGTCGCCGATGGTGCGGACGCGGACGACGAGGTCCTTGACTTCATCCTTCGGTTTCAACGGCAACAGGTCGCTGACCGGCAGCCATTGGCCGTGGCGGCGGACGCATTTCCGCGTGTGACTGAAATAAATTGTCGGCACCTCCAGTTTCTCGCGCTTGATGTATTCCCACACATCCATTTCCGTCCAGTTCGAGAGCGGGAAAACGCGCATGTGTTCGCCCGGATTGACGCGGGCGTTATAGAGGTTCCAGATTTCCGGCCGCTGGTTTTTGGGGTCCCATTGGCCGAAGTTATCGCGAAAACTGAAAAAACGTTCCTTGGCCCGCGCCTTTTCCTCATCGCGCCGGGCGCCGCCAATGGCGCAATCAAACTGGAATTCCTCGATGGCTGCGAGCAGCGTGGGAATTTGCAGGCGGTTGCGGCTGACTTCACCCGGTGCCGGAATGGCGATGCCTTTGGCGATGGCGTCCTCGACCTTGCGGATGATGAGTTTGGCGCCCAGTTCCTTGGCCCGCCGGTCGCGGAACTCGTTCAGTTCGGGAAAGTGATGGCCGGTGTCCACATTGAGCAACGGCAGCGGGATGTCGGAGGGACGGAACGCCTTTTCGGCCAGGCGCAACAGGCAGATGGAATCCTTGCCGCCGGAGAACAGCAGGGCCGGGCGCTCAAATTCCGCCGCCACCTCACGCATGATGTGGATCGCCTCGGTCTCGAGATACTGCAAATGGTCCAGGTGATAGCTGTTCATTTTGACACGGATTTCACGAATTGACACAGATTCATAAAATGACGCGCTTCCATTCTAGCGAATCCGCACCAAAATTAACAAGCAATCCCAAACGAAGCTTTGCGGCGGCCAGATAATTCAAGACCTGTTTGACGTGCGCATCGATGAGTTGCTCGACTGCCTTTGCCTCGAACAAAATCTTGTCCCATACGACAAAGTCAGCGCGGTAAGCATGTGGAAGAATCACACCTTTGTATTTTACTTCGTATTTGTTCTCGCGGGCGAAAGGAATTTTCTCCCGGCTCAATTCCACGACCAACGCGTGCTTATAGATGACTTCGTCGTGTCCCTTGCCCAGTTCACGGTGAATCTCCATGCAAAACCCAATCAGACGGTGAGTTTCTTCGCGGTAGAGCAGTTCACTCATGGATAAATTTGTGAAAATCCGTGTAATCCGTGTCCTAGCCTTTGTTCTTAAATGCCGGATCCGAGAGCCTGCGAACCCCAACTCACGTGCAAGCCGCACTCGCGTTTATCGTCGGCCTTTGCTGGATCGAAATAATCCCATTCGTTCGGCAACTGGTGCTGCTTTAAATAATTTTCCATGTCCGCGTCGCTCCAATAAAAGACCGGGTTGACCTTCAAGGCGCCAAAATTTTTGTCCTCGGAAACGATGTCGAGTCCGGCCCGGTTCGGGTTCTGCACTTGGCGCAGGGCGGTGATCCAGACGGTCGGCGCCAGCTCCTTCATGCCGCGCTGAAACGGCTCCAGTTTCATCACCGCGCTGAATTGTTTCAGGGCCTCCTCGTCGGCGGTGGACGGAATCTCGCCGTAAATCGCGTCGCGATGGGCCGCGGAAATTTTCGGCAAATACGGCTTTAAATTCAGCTTGAGCCGTTGCTTCAACTCCTCCGCGTGCTGGTATGTGGCCGGGCGGTTGTAGCCATGGTCCACCCACAACACCGGCATGTCCGGCTGGACCTGCACGCACAAATGCAGAATCACTGCTTCGTAGGGACGAAAATTCGTCGAAACCAGCGCATGCCCGTTCGCCTGCTGCACGGCCCAGCGGACGATTTCGAACGGCGATTGGTCACGCAACCCGGCATTGGCTTTGATGATTTGATCGGAGGTCATTTTTAACACGACAAGGCAACCGAGGCGTAAACCCGGCTGCCGTGTTTCCGGGTGGTTAATTCATCTTCTCGTTCAGAAAGACGCGGTCGCACCAGTCGCCGAAGCGTTCGTCGGGGTTGCGTTCCTTCGCGTAACGCGCGAGCACCGGACGCAATTCATTTTCAATATCCGGATCCTTGACCGTTTCCTTCCACACGCGGTTGAGCCGTGTGCCGGAAACGTTGCCGCCGAGCCAGAGCTGATAACGCCCGGGCGCCTTGCCGACGAACGCGATCTCCGCCATGTACGGACGCGCGCATCCGTTCGGGCAACCGGTCGAGCGGATGATGATTTCCTCGTTGCCCAGTCCGAGATCACCGCAAAGTTTTTCGATGCGGTCAACGAGCCCGGGCAACATGCGTTCGCTCTCGGCGAGTGCCAGGCCGCAGGTCGGCAGCGCGGGGCACGCCATGGCGGCGGCATGCAGCACGCTCGCCTGGTTTTCCGTGGGAATTCCGTGCGCCGCCAAAATGGCATTGATTCGCGCCTTCTCGTTTTCCCCAACATTGGCCAGAATCACATTTTGATTCGTGGTCAGGCGGAATTCGATCAGCGGAAATTTCTCCGCAATTTCACGCAAGGCGGTTTTCTTCTCTGCTTTCACGCGGCCGGTTTCGACAAACAGGGTGAAAAAGTTTTTCCCGTCCACGGCCTTGTGCCAGCCGAGCAAATCGGCGGTGGTGGTGAATTGATAAGGTTTGATCGGCGCGAATTTGATCCCGGCCCGTTTCTCGACTTCCGCGCGCGTCCAGTCCACGCCGCGCTCCTCGACAACATATTTGAAACGCGCGTGCTTGCGGTCGGTGCGGTCGCCGAAATCGCGGTGGATCGTCAGCACGGCTTTGGCGACATCAATCAATTTGTCCGGCGTAAAAAATCCAAGTTCGCTCGCCAGACGCGGATAAGTTTCCTGGTTTCCGTGCGTGCGACCCATGCCGCCACCGACCGTGACATTATAGCCGACGAGCCGGTCATTTTCCACAATGGCAATGAACCCGAGGCAGTTGGTGAAAACGTCCAGGTCATTCACCGGTGGAATGGCAAAAGCGATTTTAAACTTTCGCGGCAAATACGTTTTCCCGTAGAGCGGATCCACGAACGCCTGGTTAAACGGGTCGTCAATCTTGAGTTGGTAGCCGTCAATCCAGATGGCGTAATAAGCCCGGGTCTGTGGCTTGAGCGCATCCGCCACGCGCAGGCAATCCCGATAGACCTCATCGCGTGCCCTGGTGTGAGCGGGCGTGGGCGGGGCAAGGACGTTGCGGTTTACGTCGCCGCACGCGGACAACGTGGACAGCAGTGACTCGTTGATTTTTTTGATCACGAGTCGCAGGTTCGCCTTCACCACGCCGTGAAACTGGATGCTCTGACGGGTCGTGATGCGCAGCGTGTTGTTGCCGTACAGCCAGGCGAGTTCGTCGAACACGCGCCACTGATTGGCGGTCATCACGCCGCCGGGAATCCGCCCGCGAATCATCATGATGTATTTCCTGCCGCCTGACCGCAAGTCGCGGTCGTCCTGCTGGTAGCATCCGTGAAATTTCAGGAATTGATTGTCATCGCCGGAAAACGAGTCGGCGGTCGGATCGGCCAGCCGGGACGCGATGGTGCCGGCGAGCGTCGGAATCGCTTCCTTGATCTCTTCATTGTGCGTCAACTCGCGTGGAACCTCTGTACTCATATACGAACCACTAGAATAACCGAAGGTGATTGCCGGTTCAAGCGCGGCTTGTGGAGCTTTTGGAAAGGCAAAAAGCTGATGGCTAAATGCTGAAACGGCAAACTTTAGCCTTTGGCGTTCTAATCTATGGTCGTGAATATGGCGATGAGTTGTCGGGATTCATCAAGCAGTTCAGTCATGCGATTAGCGGGAACGCAGCCGCTGTCCACGATCAGTTCCAGCCAGTATTCGGTTTCATCGATTTCCTTGAGGCAGTCGCCAATCTTGGAAACGAATTCAGCTTTGGAACGGGCGCGTGAGGCCTCGCGGTAATTCGCGCCAACCGACGTTCCTGAACGCAAGACCTGCTTGCCGAGCACTTGCGCCACGGTATCACCCTTCGGCAGTTTGGAATACATACGGATGATTCGAAGCGCGAATGCCTTGGTTCTCAGTTTTAAATCCTGAGGTTTCATGTTGGGAACAATTAAAGAATAAATGTTAAACGCCAAAGTAAATTTCAGCAATTAGCCTTCGACCATTAGCCTTTTTTTACGTCGCCGGCACGAACCGTTGCAGACCCAGGGTCGCGCCGAACAGGATTAAAAACACTGCGTTCAACGCCGGCGGACATCCCGGGGCGACTGCCAGCCAGTCCACAAAAATGATTCCCGCCAGCAGACCGGAGACGATGCGCCCGACGTTCACCTGGCCTCCCTGAAACATGGGCCGTACACACCGCGCAATCCAGAGCACCAGGATGAGCGATAGCAAGAGGGCCGGAACACGATTTTCCCCGGTGTCCATTAGCAGGGCCAGAAAAACCGGCACGGCGAGCAGCACGAGTGGCCAGCGGGGGACCCGCGCGCGCGAACTTTCCAACCGTGCCATGTGGCTCAGGCCGGCGACGTAGAGCGCCAACGCCACGCCGCACCAGATTGGCCAGCCGTTGACGCCCCAACTGGCGGTGGAACCGGCGATGACATAAATCCAGAACCGGCACGCGCCCATCAGCCACGGCGAGGCGGTGATGACCTTGTGCGTGGCGTCGTAAATGATGATGCACAGGATCAGCACCAACGCCAGCGCGCCCGTGGTCTTGCCGATAAAAATCAGGCTTAACGCACCCAGTCCCAACCATGCCAGTCCCCAGCCCCAGACTGCGGGCAACGAAATCGCGCCGGAGGGAATCGGCCGTTCCGGGCGGTGTTGACGGTCGAAGTCTGCGTCAAACGCATCGTTCAAATACATGCCACCGACGTAAAGCGCGCTGACGCCGAAAAATAACCAGGGCAGGTTGGCAAAATTTTCGCCGCCACCGAGCCACCAGCCCGCCAGACAATTCGACCAGACCGTCGGCAGGTTGGACACGCGGCCCAAAACCACCAGCGTGCGGAGTTGGCGGAAAAAATCCCGGTTCATGGCCGGAGCAAATCAGAAAACTCAGCGATTGGCCAGTCCGCGTTCCCATTACACTTTTGACCGTACGCCCTGATGGGTGACCTGTTTACAAGCGCGCTGCCGACAAATGGAAACACGTTTTCCCCCGCGCTCGGAGAGGATCGTTAGTGCTGTTCAGCGCTTGTCAGATATGGGGCCTAATCTCCTGAAACTACAAGATTTGGAAGTTCAACGCGCTTATACGGATTGGCCAAAAGGGGTTGGTACGTTTACCCAGGTGAGATAACCAATCAATGGTTTTTACCACACGGGTTCGACAGCGCGGATGGTTTCGCATCATCGTAGGTAGCGCAAAATCATCAGGAAAGATTGATCAAACCCAAAATCATGTTAAAATGATCTACTAATTGTGATACAGACCCTGAAATGGTTGGCCTTTCAATTGCAGCAAAAGAAGTCGATTGCAAAAATGTGGGGAAAAGGCGTTTTTACGGTCGCTGCAGTCCTATGGTTTTCAGCAATCTGCTGCTCATTACCCGTCTGTTTCGCGCAGGATTGTGCTTTGCCCACGACCTTCGAATGGACGTCGTCGGGCCCGCTCGCCCAGCCACAGAACGGATGGGTCGCGCTCAAGGACTTCAGCTGCGTCAACTACAACGGCAAGTTCATTGTCTACATGTCAACGGTCAACAGCTCAGGGAGCTACGGCGGGGCCATGATGACCTTCACCAATTGGTCTCAGATGGCCACCGCCGCACAATACGCGATGCCTTTGGCGACCGTTGCGCCGACCCTGATCTATTTCGCCCCGAAGAACATCTGGGTTCTCATGTACGAGTGGGGCCCGTGGAGTTTCAGTTACCTGACCTCGACCAATCCCGCCAACCCGAATGGCTGGTCGGGCCCATACGATCTCTACGAGGGAAGCTCAATTGACGAAACGGTAATCTGCGACAGTACAAACGCCTATCTCTTCTTCGCGGATGACAACGGAAGCATCTACCGGGCAACGATGCCGATCGGCAACTTCCCGGGCACCTTCACCAACGCGACAAACATCATGACCGACACCAACGAGTTCAACCTGTTCGAGGCGGTGCAGGTCTACACGGTGCAGGGGGCGACCCCCCAGTACCTGATGATCGTCGAGGCGATCGGCAGCACAGGAAACAGGTATTTCCGATCCTTTACCGCGACCAATCTCGCGGGTTCGTGGACTCCGCTGGCAGCGACCCAGAGCGACCCCTTCGCCGGCGCGGCCAACGTCACCTTTAGCAACGGCGACGCTTGGACGGCCGACTTCAGCAGCGGTGATATGGTTCGCAACAATCCCGACCAGACGCAGACCATCAACCCGTGCAACATGCAATTTCTCTACCAGGGGGACGTCCCCTCGTCAGGTCTTTCCTACAACCAGATCCCCTGGCAACCGGGGTTGCTCACGTTGATCAACGGTGTAACCAACGGTCCGCCGGGCTACAATCAAATTGTCGTCCAGCTTTTGAGTGGGGGCAATGTGGGGTTATCCTATGTGGGCATGGCCGGAACGAATTACGAACTGGACTGGTCGGCCAGCCTGTCACCGGCCAACTGGGTGCCGCAAGTGACCAATGCCGCCGGTGCGGGCGGGATACTGGTATTTACCAACCTGCCTGACGCAACCATCAACAATTTCTGGCGTGTTCGCTCTGTGCCTTAGATCACCATCCTAAGCCAGTCCGCGTTCCGCCAGTTGCGGGAGCATCCAGGCGTATTCCGCCGCGAGTTGTTCAACGACGTTGCGGCTTTTCAGTTCCGGCGGCAGGACTTCCCAGGTGTAGGTTTCCATTTCCAGATGCGAACAGAGCCCGGGGTTTTCGGCGAGCAAATCCAACACGCCGAGCAGATGATCAGTGGTATTGCCGAGCGGCGGCGCGGCGGGCGCGTGCAGCGGCACATGAAAATGAATCCGCCATTCGGGCAGATTGGCGTCTGGCGCCTCGGGTCCGGGTTCTGGGATTTGGGGTTCGGGGTCTGGGGTCTGGCCTCCGGCTTCCGGGTCGGCCAGCGCGTCGGGCAGGTCGAAATAGATTTTCCGGTTCCCCGCCGGGTCGCGGACGACGACTTGATGGAAGTAAACGTCCTCGGCAAAGGCGGCAAGCGCCTGGCGGGCTGCCGCTGTGGGCCGCACTTTGAGCGCGGAACTCAGGTGAATTTTGCTGATTTTAATGCCGTGATGATGCAGGCACGGCAGGGCATTCCGGGGTTCCTCGAAATTCACGGCGAAGTGGCAGGTGTCATAATTCACGCCGAGATGTTCGGCCAGGCGGGGGTCGCGCGGGTGTTCGGCGCGCAGCCGGTCAAAAAAATGGATGGTTTCACTGCTGCTTTCCAGCAGGCACAGTGGCTCGGGTTCAAGGCCGAGGTGTAATCGCCGGCCCGTCTGTTCGGCCAGGTGCGCGATGTGCTCGACGCAATACCAAAGGTTCTGGCGGATGGCCTTCACCGCGTCGGCATTGAGCTGAAATCCCTTGAAGGAACCGGGCAGGGTGCTGACGCTGCCTTCGACGCCGGCCGGCAGCAATTTTGCCAGCAGTTCGAACAGCAGGTTGGTATAGGCCAGCCGTTCCGGCGAGGTCCAGTCCGGCAGGTAAACCTGTTCCTTCACGCGCGTGCCGTGAAACTGGCCGTACGGAAAACCATTGATCGTGAAAACATAACAATCCTTTTGCGCGAGCCAGCGTTGAAACGCCAGCAACGTGCCTGGCTCGCTCAATTCGCGCGCGGCCCGGTGGCTCAGGCGCAGGCCGATGGCGTACGGCTTTTTCGGGCAAACCCGTTCCCGCACCGCGAGCGCGTGGGTTTCCAACGACTCAAACGTCTCGCGCCACGTCTCGCCGCGGTGAATATTCGTGCAGTAGGCGAGATGCAGGCCGTGATTTAATCGCATAACCGGGCGTTTTCAGGTGTTCGGTTTTGCTTCGGTTCCGGTTCTCTCAACCCATTGCCTGGCCGGGAGAAACCACCGGGGTGTGCGGCTTCCGGATGGACGGGCAACCGCCGGGGTTGCTTCGAGTCCATGCTTAAAGATGGTCCGAAATCAAGGTTTGGCAAGATGTAAACCGGCGTTGACATGTTTGGCGCAAACGGATAATTTGGACAAAATTGAAGTGACCCATCCATGTTGATTCGCATCAGTTTGATTGTAGCGATTGTCGCGGCGCTGGCCGCGGGCGCACTGAACGTTTTCGAAATCCGGGACAAGATTGACACTCTGATTTCCGAGCGCGACGACTTCCATACCCAACTGAACCAGACCCAAGCCGACCTGGCCAGCACGAAGCAGGAACTGTCCAAGACCAAGGATGATTTGACGCAGACCCAGGGGCAATTGGCCGACACCCAAACCCAGCTCACCAACGCTTTGGTCACTGCCACGACCCAGCAAAAGCGCGCTGATGATCTGTCGGATAAACTGGCCAAGACCAGCCAGGAACGCGATGACGCGCAGAATCAATTGGCGGCGTATCAGACGACCGGCCTGACTCCGGCCCAGGTGGTCAGCTTGAACAAGACGCTTAATTTCACCAAAAACGAACTGGAGGCAGTCCAGGAGGAAAACGGTGTTTTGCAGCGCACGGTCAACCGCCTGAGCACGCAACTGGCTGAGTTGATTGGCACCAATTATGTCGTTACGTTGCGCGCCGACTTGAAGGGCAGAATCGTCGCCGTGGATCCCAAGTGGAATTTTGTGGTGCTGAACATTGGTGGCGACCAGGGGGTGTTGAATGATGGGGAAATGCTCGTGAGCCGCGACGGCAAGCTTGTCGCCAAGGTCATTGTTCGCAGTGTTCAAAAAGACCGCTCCATCGCCAACATCGTTCCGGGTTGGCAACTGGGAGATGTTATCGAGGGCGATGAGGTCACCCCGGCGCATCCCGCCTCTTGAAATGGGAGGTCCAGCCATGAAATGGCTTCTACTGCTCCTGTTGGGTCTTCTGCTCTTTGGTGTTGCCGGTTGCGAAACGAATGAACCCGACAATGCGTCGGTCCGTCCGTGGAACTCGCCGCAAAGCTGGGAAGGCAACTCGCCGATGCTCAATGAGCAGCACCAATAATGTGACGGGTGGCCGGTGACGGGAAATCAGGTCACCGCTCACACGACGACACATCGGGTCGGTGTTAGAACAAAATCCATGCGGACATCGAGTGTTCCGGCCGGCACTTCCTCCACAATTTGTTCATCCAAGGCGACACCGCATTTGATCCCATGAAACTTGGCCAGCAAGCGATCGTAAAACCCACGGCCCCGTCCCAGCCGACCTCCGAGCAGGTCAAACGCAACGCCGGGTACGAGGATCAACCCCAGGCGTTCCAGTGGGATTTCAGGGCAACCGGTCTTTGGCTCGCGAATGCCGAATTGCCCGGGCCCGACTTCGTTTTGCGGATTCTGCACGTGGCAGGCAAGGTAATCGTTGCTCGCGGGATCAAAACGGGGCAGGGCGGCAATTTTTCCGGAAGCCAGCGCCGCTGCCAACAACGGCCACACATCCACTTCACCCGGCAGCGGCGCGAAAAACAGGACCGCCCGGGCGTCTTTCCAAAACGTCTGCTGCGACAATAAAGCGCGGATTGTTGACGAATCCGCCACCTGTTTTTCCGGCGGCAGAACTCTCAACGCCGCGAGAATTTTTTTGCGGAGCTGCTTTTTGGCGTTTTGAATCTCGCTTTCCATTGCTGATTTGCAGTTTTGGTCCCGTTCGAAATGCAGGTCAGGCTCGTAAATCGTAAATCGTAAATCGTAAATTCATTTGCGTCCGTGGTTAAGAATTTGTCTTTTTCGATTTTCGCGCTTCGGCCAGCGCCGCACGCCATTTGTCGACGCGTTCCTTTATTTTCTTTTCCACGCCCTGTTCGGTGGGCTCGTAATAAATCTTGTCCGACCCGAGATAATCCTGGGCGACAAAATGTTCCGGATGGTCGTGCGCATATTCGTAGCCCTGGCCGTGGCCCAGCCGTTCCGCGCCTTTATAATGCGTGTCACGCAAATGCTCCGGCACCGGCAACGTGCGCCCCGATTTTACGTCCTTCAACGCGGCGTCAATGGCCAGATAAGCGCTGTTGCTCTTGTTGGCGGTGGCAATATAGACCGTCGCCTCCGCCAGCGGGATGCGCGCCTCCGGCCAGCCGACAAATTCCGACGCCGACAACGCTGCGTTGGCCAGCACCAACGCCATCGGATCGGCCAGTCCGACGTCTTCCGCGGCGCAAATCACAATCCGGCGCGCAATGAAGCGCGGGTCCTCGCCGGCGTGAATCATCTTGGCCAGCCAGTACAGCGCGGCGTCCGGGTCGCTGCCGCGCATGGATTTGATGAACGCGGAAATCGTGTCGTAATGTGCGTCCTCGTCATCATACACGACGGCCTTTTTCTGGATGCTTTGCTCGGCCGCGGCGAGGTTGATATGAACCACGCCCGTTTCATCCGGCGCGGTGGTGAGCGCGGCGATTTCCAGCGCGTTCAACGCCTTGCGCGCGTCGCCATCGGCGATCTTGGCCAGATGCCGCAGCGCATTTTCGTCGGCCTGGATTTTCAGGTAACCGAGGCCGCGTTCCGGGTCGGCCAGGGCGCGTTGCAACAGGGAAAACAATTCCTCCTCAGTCAACGGGCGCAGTTCGAAAATTTGCGAACGCGAGACCAGCGGTGAGTTGACGAAGAAGAACGGGTTGTGCGTCGTCGCGCCGATGAGCCGCACCACGCCGCTTTCCACATCCGGCAGCAGCACGTCCTGTTGCGCCTTGTTGAAGCGGTGGATTTCGTCAATGAACAGGATGGTCGGCTGGCCGGTGTTTTCCAGGCGGTTGGCCGCGGCGGCCAGAACCCGGCGCATGTCGGCCACGTTGGATTCCACGCCGCTCAGGCGTTCGAATTTGCTCCTGGTCTGGCGGGCGATGATCTGGGCGAGCGAAGTCTTGCCGGTGCCGGGCGGCCCGAAAAAAATCAGCGATTGAATCCGGTCGGCCTCGATGGCCCGGCGCAGCAACTGGCCGGGGGCGAGGATGTGGGTTTGTCCGGCGAATTCGTCAAGATGGCGCGGGCGCATCCGCGCGGCGAGCGGCTGGTTCCGGGAAGTGGTCAGGGACGCCGGCGGGGATTTTGGTTCCGGCTGGTTTTCAACCGGAGCAGAAAACAGATCGTCGCGCGGCATGGAAAAAGGATAAACCGTTTGGCGGATGACCGCAATTGTCGGGACGAGGACGAAAACCGGGGCTGAAAATCAGTAATCACCGATGGTGGATCGGAAATAAAAAACCCCGCCATTGCCGTGCGCGACATGATCCTTTGAACATGTTTTACAACATGCGGAGCCGCCGGGCTGCTTTCGACTTCCAGTGAAGGCGTGTCGGCCGCAGTCACAAGCGGGCCCCATTGATCGTTTAATTACGGTTCAAGGATTTGCTGCAATCACGAACAGGGCAGGGTAAATCGGGTTTTCAATCAAAGATCAAATTTGCATTCTGACGCTGCCAACATCGCCCCGCCCGGCTGTTTTCTCAAGAAATATTTTGTAAATTTTTTGTTGCGGCCGCAACCCGATTGCACACCCGGGTCCGTCCATGAACCACCCGCCCCGTTTCAAATTATCCGGCATGATGGTTCTGGAATTTTTCATCCGGGGCGCATGGCGCCCGTTGATTTTCAGCCATTTGCCCGGCCCGGGGTTTCCGCTCAACCGTCGTCTGGCTGCTGGTCCAGACAGTCCCGGACGGTCTGCGCGAGTTGGTGCGGATGATAAGGCTTTTGCAGAAAGAGGCCGTCGCGAATCAAGGTGGAGTCCTTGCCGAAGATATCAGCGCTGTAACCGCTCGTATAAATCACCTTCAGCTCCGGTTGTTCGGACCTCAACCGTTGGGCCAGATCGAAACCGGTCATTCCGTCGGGCATGACCATGTCCGTCAACAGCAATTGAATTTTGTCCCGGTGCCCCTTCCATACCTCCAGTGCCGCCACGCCGGATTCCGCCGTGAGGACGGTGTAGCCGCAACGGCGGAGGAGGTTGTCGACGAGTGACCGCACCGCCGGTTCGTCCTCCGCCACCAGAATGGTTTCGTTGCCACGGGGCAATTTGGGTGCGGTGAGGGCCTCGGACTTGAGGGGCGCGCCCTTCGCTGCCGGCAGATAAACCTGGAACGTGGTTCCCCGGCCAACTTCACTGGTCACGGCCACCCAGCCATGATGTTGTTGCACAATACCGTAAACCGTGGCGAGTCCGAGTCCGGTCCCTTTGCCGACTTCCTTGGTGGTGAAAAATGGCTCGAAAATGTGGGGCAGAACCTCCGGTCGAATGCCGCACCCGGTGTCCGTGACTTTCAGACAGACATATTGGCCGGGAGACATGCCCGGGGGCAGTTGCGGGCTGTCCGCTGCGGTATTTTCCAGGGAGGTGGAGATTAATAACTGGCCGCCCCGGGGCATCGCATCGCGCGAATTCACGGCCAGGTTCAACAGGACCTGTTCAATCATGCCCGCGTCGGCGGAAACCACCGGCAGTCTCGGATTGTACTCGGCCCGCAGCGCGATGTCTTCACCCAGAATACGTTGCAGCATCTTCGTCATGTTTCCGACGACCTCGTTCAGATCCAGGCTGGCGACCTGCAGGGCATGTTTGCGGCTGAACATGAGCAACTGGCGGGTCAGGCCGGCGGCGCGTTCGGCGGCCTGGACAATCTGGCGCGAGCAACCCGACCGGTCCTCCGGTTTGAGTTGCGGATTCAGCAGCAGGGAGGCGTTGCCTTGAATGACCGTGAGCAGATTGTTGAAATCATGCGCCACGCCGCCCGCCAGTTGTCCGAAAGCCTCCATTTTCTGGGATTGGCGGAACTGGTTTTCCAGCGTGACTTCACGGGTCACGTCGCGTTTCACGGCGACGAAGTTGGTGATCCGGCCATTCGCATCCCGGACCGGGGAAATGGTGGCTTCTTCCTCGAAGAGGGTGCCGTCTTTCTTTTTGTTGATCAACCGGCCAGACCATACTTCACCATTGGCGAGCACCGTCCACATCCTTTGGTAAAAGGCCTGGTCATGTTTGCCGCTCTTTAAAATGCTGGGATTCCGGCCAATAACCTCCCGTTGCGAATAACCGGTGGTGGCTTCAAAGGCCGGGTTGGCGTAGAGGATTTTCCCGGTGGTGTCGGTGATGATAACGGCTTCGGCGGCTTGCTCCACCGCGGTTGCCAGCCGCAGACGCGAGTCCTCGGTCCGCTTGCGTTCGGTGATGTCCCGCCCGATTCCCACCAAACCCTGAACCCGTCCCTCGCTGTCCCGGAACGGCACCTTGGTCGTCAGGTGGGTGCATGCCTGGCCATCGGGGCTGACGCCTTCGCCTTCATGGTCAATCAGCGGCTCTCCGTCCAGAACTTTTAATTCCGCCGCGCGGTACTCGGCAGCCAGTTCGGCGGAATAAAAATCCGCGTCCGATCGACCGATGATTTGGGAAGGGGATTCCACCCCGAAGTGTCTGGCGAGGGCCTGGTTGGCCACCAGAAAACGGCTGTTCAGGTCTTTGACATAAAACGTTTCGGGCAGCAGATCAATGAGCGTGCGCAGCAACTGGCGTTCGCGAACCAGCGTTTCTTCCATCCGCTTGCGTTCGGTGATGTCCTGGCAAAAACCCATGGTCATGCCGCCTTCAATCACCACGGCGTGCAACAAAACCCAAATCAGGTCTCCTTTCCCGGTTTTAATCCGTAATTCGTCCTGAACTTGTTTTTGCGTGGCCAGGGTGGCATGGGTTTGGAGGATCAACTCGCGATCCTCGTCCGGATGAATGTCAACCGTGCGCAGGTTCTTCAAACTCGTTGCGTCGTAGTCGAGCATTTTGAGCGCGGCGGCGTTGAAATCCACAAAGTGACCATCCCCACTGGCGACGAAGATGGCCAGGGGCGCATTTTCGATATAGGAACGGAACTTGGCCTCGCTCTCCCGCAACTTCTCGTCCGCCCGTTTGCGTTCGGAAATATCGTGGAAAACCCAGATCCTTCCGTAATGGATTCCATCCTTGCCAATCACCGGGGAGGAGTATCGGTCCAAAATGGTTCCGTCCTTGAATTCAACCTCATCCCGGCTGACTTCGTCGGGATGCGAGTAGAGGTGGGTGATTCTTTCAGCGAATTGTTCCGGGTTTTTGACCCGGTTCATGACAAATTGAATCTGTGCGGTATCATCCCGGTTTTCGACAATCTCCCGGGGAATTTTCAACTGCTCGTTCATTCGCTGATTTTGCAGGATTTTTTCCCCCCGCTGGTCCACCACCAATATGCCGTCCAGGGTCGAATTCACCTGGGCTTCCAGGAAGGCCGTTTTCCAGCGCAATTCATCCTCCGCCTTCTTGTGTTCGGCAGCTTCCTTGCCCAGGCGGTGCAACTGGCTGCGCAACGTGACGAACAACAGCAGCGCGGTGACGGCGACGAACATCCAACCCTTGTAGATTTCCAATCTGACGCGGACTTCCGGGTCGGGAACGAGGGCAAACAAGATCTGGCCGGAAAGCAGAATCCAGGCGCCGCCGATCGCCGCGTAAATCAAACTGGTGCGCAAAGCCACGCCATCAAATTTGTTTTTCATCTGGAACAGGATTTCCAAACGCTAACGTGAACCTTCGAAGAGCTGTTAAACGCATTTTGCCATTTCGAAACCAATTTTTGCTTTTTCCTGGGAAGCGCACCCGCCGGTCCCGTTCGTGGGCCGGGCAAAAATGCCGGCCAAACTTCCAACTCGCCTAAGACCGGCAGGTTGATTTAGACTTCGCGCTGACTCTTTTATAATGGCGGTCGGTGACCGCGGAAAAGGTAGGGCGGGCTGTCTCAGCCCGCCGCGGCGCGATGGGACATTGCGCCCTACCGGGTTGAAATTGTCATGATGACCTCGTCACAAATCCGGCAGTCGTTCCTCGACTTTTTCAAGTCGAAGCAGCACTCCATCGTGCCGTCTTCGTCGCTCCTGCCCGATTCACCGAACCTGCTGTTTACGAACGCCGGCATGAACCAGTTCGTGCCCATCTTCCTCGGCCAGGTCAAATGCCCCTACCAGCCCGGTCGCGCCGCCGATACCCAGAAATGCATCCGCGCCGGCGGCAAACACAACGACCTCGAAGACGTCGGGCTCGACACCTATCATCACACGTTTTTCGAGATGCTCGGCAACTGGAGCTTCGGCGATTATTTTAAAAAGGAAGCCATCGACTGGGCTTGGGAACTCGTCGTGGAGAAATGGAAGTTTCCCAAAGAACGCCTTTACGCGACGATTTACAACCCCGATAAATCCCGGAACGACCCTTCCGAACGCGACGATGAAGCTTGGAATTGTTGGGCGGAAAAATTCCGCGCCGCCGGACTCGACCCCGCCGTTCACATAGTCCATGGCGGCAAAAAGGACAATTTCTGGATGATGGGCGAAACCGGCCCGTGCGGTCCGTGCTCCGAATTGCACGTGGACCTCACGCCCGCCGGCGACACCCAGGGCAGGCTGGTGAACAAAGGCGACGCCCGTTGCATCGAAATCTGGAACCTGGTCTTCATCCAGTTCAACGCCAATGCCGACGGCAGTTTCAGCCCGTTGCCCGCCCGGCACGTGGACACCGGGATGGGGTTCGAACGCGTTGCCTCCATTATTCAAGGCACAAAAGGCTTCAAGGATTTCGCCCATGCCAAAATCTCGAATTACGAGACCGACATCTTCCGCCCGATTTTTGATGCGCTGGAAAAACTCTCCGGTAAGAAATATGGCAGTACGCTGCCGCAGGTTTCGGGGAGCGCGACCGTCCCGGTCGCATCCGTTGGTGTCTCACCAACGGAATCTTCCGCGCGGGGTGCTGCATATTACAAACGTCGTTTGCCGCATTTTGAACGGCCTTGGGCAAAATACATGGTCAGTTTTTCCACGCGTGAACGGCGGCAACTTTCCCCGGCGGCGCGGGATATCGTCTTGAAAAGCCTTTTATTTGGACATGAACAGCGGCGTTATCAGCTTTATGCCGCCTGCGTCATGCCGGAGCACGTTCATTTCTTGTTTGAACCGCAAATCAACAAACAGGACAAGGACGGCAAGCCGGTGTTTTGGCCGCTCACCGAGATTTTACAAGCCATCAAATCCTTTACGGCTCACGAAATCAACAAAGTCGAAGGAACCCAAGGTCAGGTTTGGGAAAACGAATCCTTTGACCGGATGATTCGTGGTGATACAGACCTTGAAGAAAAATTTCATTACATCTGCCGCAATCCGTGGGATTCCGGCGTTGTTCCAGGTACGGAGAATTATCGCTGGGTCTGGACGCCGGATGCTGCTGCGCGGGACGCGCAGCAGGGCGACCGGGACGGTCGCGCTCCCCAAAACAGCGTCCCCGGTTCACCGGAACAAATCCAACTCGACATCGCCTTTCGCGTCATTGCCGACCACATCCGCACCCTGGGTTTTGCGATTGCCGATGGCATTCAACCGTCGAATGAAGGGCGCGGTTACGTTTTGCGCCGCATCCTGCGCCGCGCCGTGCGCTATGGCCGCACGCTCGACTTCAAGGAGCCGTTTTTCTACAAGCTCGTGGACGTGCTCGCCGACACGATGGGTGACGTTTTCCCTGAAATCCGCTCCAGGAAAAAAAACGTGCAGGAAGTCATCCGCGCTGAGGAAGAGGCGTTTAATAAGACGCTCGATAGGGGAATTGCGGAATTTGACGCCCAGATGCCTGACAACAAGCTCCGAGAAGCGATTATTCGGAAACGAACGGAGCTAGCACGGCGTGATGGCCTCGAAGATACCCACTATGTTACCAACGAGCAGGTCGAAGCGCTCGTGAGGCTACAACCAAGAACTATTCAAGAAGCCAAAACAATCGAGGCATTCAACAACATCGTTGTTACCAACTATTGGTTTCAAGTCATCGAACCAATAATTCACATTATAAAACAGTTTGACGCGATGCCTCGGCAAATTTCAGGCGAGGTGGCCTTCGAACTTTACGACACCTACGGCTTCCCGCTCGATCTTACCGAATTGATGGCGCGCGAACGTGGGTTGACCGTGGACACCGCCGGTTTTGAAACATTAATGGAAGAGCAGCGTGCCCGCGCCCGGGCGGCGCAGAAGAAGGAAATCATTTCTGTTTCGCAAATCGAAACCACCGCGCCTACGAAATTCGTCGGTTACGACAAGTTGGAAACACCGGCCAAGGTTCTGGAAGTGGTTTCTCTGAAAGACAAGACCGCCGTCATTCTCGACACCAGCGCCTGTTACGCTGAGATGGGCGGTCAGCTGGGCGACACCGGCAAGCTCGAACAGGGCAGCCAGTTCTGGCGCGTCACGAACACGCAGAAATCTGGAAATACATGGTTGCATTTCATTGAAGAAACGGGAGCGCGACCGTCCCGGTCGCAGTTCGGTGCGTCTCGCACCGAACATTCGGCCGGCGTGACGCCGACCGAAGCGGGCGAGACGCCCGCGCTCCCGATTCCCGGGAATATCGTAACGCTTTCTGTTGACCGTGTACGCCGCAACGCCATCCAACGCCACCACACTGTGACCCACCTACTGCACTGGGCGCTGCATGAGGTGGTCAGCCGCGATGCTTCGCAAAAAGGTTCGTTCGTTGGCCCGGACAAATTGACCTTCGATTTCAACAGTGCGGCGCTCACGCCGCAACAGGTCGCCGACATTGAAAAGCTGGTCAACGAACGCATCCTGGAAAATGCCGGCGTGAGCTGGACCGAAGTGTCCTACGCTGACGTGAAATCGCGCAAGGACGTGATGCAATTTTTCGGCGACAAATACGGCGATACCGTCCGGATTGTCCAGATTGGCGGCCACGCGAAAAAGCTCGACGGTTATTCCATGGAACTGTGCGGCGGCACGCACACCCGCGCGACGGGCGAGATTGGATTGTTTCAAATTGTCGGGGAATCGGCGATTGCCGCCGGCATCCGGCGCATTGAGGCGGTGGCCGGACTGGAAGCGTATCGCAAAGCCACCGACGAAGTGGCGCTCATCAAAAATCTGGCGGGCAAGGTAAACTCACCGGTACACGAGGTGGGAAAGAAGATTGAAGCCCTGCTGGCGCATCAGAAGGAACTGGAAAAACAGTTCCAAGCCGCGCAGCAACGTGAGGCCTCGAATGCCGCCAGCCGTTTGCTGGAGGAGATCATCACCGTAAACGGTATCCCCGCCATCATCCACAACCTGGGCGCGGTGGACGGCGATTTTCTCCAGTCCGTTGCCGATGCCTTGAAGCAAAGTTTCAAGGGAGTCATCGTTCTCGGCGGCGGTTCGGAGGCCGGGAGTGTGGCCCTGGTGGCCGCCGTCACGCCTGATTTCATCTGGAAGTTTCAAGCCGGCAAGATCATCCAGCAGATTGCGCCGGTTGTCGGCGGCAAAGGCGGCGGCAAACCCGACAATGCGCGCGGCGGCGGCAAGGATGCCAGCAAGTTGGACGAGGCATTGGCCATGGTAAAGACCTTGCTGGGGTGAACGCCCAAGTCGGTTTTTGACCGTCTTTTCGCAGCTTTTCCGAGGTGAGTCCCCCGTTTTTGGCAATTAACGGCCTTTAACTGTGATGGCGATATTATTTTCCTAATTATCAACAGGTTATGGCACGTTTTCTTTTTTTACCTGTTACCGGATAATTCCGCCTTTTAAAATTCAGCCGGTATGAAACGCAATCGGGGGCCAAGCAAGGCCCCAAATGGTAATATTGAATTAAGACAGATGCAGTTGAATGACCTGCCCGCAGTGTTTCGACTCGGACAACGGCTTTTCACGGCGGAAGATCTGCCGACGCTGTATCGCAGCTGGGACGACCACGAGATTTTGGAATTGTTCCGTTCCGACGAAGAAACCTGTCTGGTGGCCGAGGACGATGGAACGATCGTCGGATTTGCCCTGGGCTGCATGATGGACAAACCGCGCAGCGCGTGGCGTTATGGCTGGCTGGAATGGCTGGGCGTGGCGCCGCGTTACAAACGCTGCGGCATCGCCCGGCGATTGCTGAACCAGTTGACGCAACTCTTCATTGATCGGGAAGCGCGCATCATGCTGGTGGACACGGATGAGGGCAATGACGATGCCCTGGCGTTCCTGCGCCAAACGGGCTTCGGCCAGGAAACCCGGCACGTGTATCTGTCGCGGAATCTGGACGAGCATCCGAAAAGCCTCGAACGCCGGAACGGACACCGGGGCCACAAGGTCCATTGATGGGCACGCGGGTGCCGGCACCGCGAACATCCCTGTGCCGGCCGGTCAGTTTTTCGCGTCGGCGCAGTCCCGGACCTTTTGCAGCAAGGTGACCGGTTCGAACGGCTTTTCCAAAAATCTTTCGTCGGAGCGCAGTGGAAAATCCCTGCCGGGCGTGATGGTGGTGTAACCGCTGCAGTAAACGATCTTGAGCCGGGGCTTTTCCGCCCGCAATTGGTCGGCCAATTCACGACCGTTCATGCCGTCGGGCATGACCATGTCGGTGACCAGGATGTCAATTTCCTCCCGGCGCCCGCGCCACACTTCCAGGGCTTGAACGCTCGAAACGGCGGCGTGGATGTGGTAGCCATGACTTTCCAGCACGCGCTGCATCAATCGTCGCAGGGAGGCTTCGTCTTCCACCAGCAGAATCGTCTCGGTTCCGCCGGATATTTTGGGTGAGGACAACGGTTGTGCCAGATCGGCAGACTTTTTCGTCAGACGCGGGAAATAGATGTGGAAGGTGGTCCCCCGGTTCGGCTGACTTTCCACTTCGATCCAGCCTTGATGCTGTTCGACGATGCCGAAAACCGTGGCCAGCCCCAAGCCGGTTCCTTTGCCCACTTCCTTGGTGGTAAAAAAGGGTTCGAAGAGATGGGGCAGGTACTCCCGCGCGATGCCGCAACCGTTGTCGGTGATGGACAGGCGGACAAACTCCCCCGGTCGGGCAGTGTGTTTGGTGAAGTGCGTGGTGTCCGCCAGGGTGAGGGGAGCGGTTTCAATGATGAGCCGTCCGCCCTTGGGCATGGCATCGCGCGAATTGATGGCCAGATTCATCAGCACCTGTTCCATCATGCCCGGGTCCGCGTGAATGGGCGCGCCGCCGGGGGCGTAGTGGGTCTCCAGGGCGATGTCCTCGCCTATGAGACGCCGCAGCATTTTCGTGATGTTGGTGACCACCTCGTTCAAATCGAGGTCTTTGGGTTTCATGGGCTGGCGGCGGCTGAACGTGAGCAATTGACGGGTCAGGTTGGCGGCCCGTTCGACGGCCCGGAACGTTTCCGTGCTGGCGGAGGCTTGTTCCGCCGGGTTGAGCTGGCCCGTCAGCAGGAGTGAGACGTTTCCCTGAATGACCGTAAGCACATTGTTGAAGTCGTGGGCGACGCCGGCGGCCAGTTGGCCGAAGGCCTGCATTTTTTGCGATTGACGGAGTTGGGTTTCCAGTTGCCGGCGTTGCGTCAGATCCCGCACGACGGATATACGCACTTCGCGGTCGCCCCAGGAAACGGTTCGGGCCTGCGCTTCGCATTCGATAACGCTGCCGTCCTTGCGCAGGCATTGATGTTCGATTGGTTTGCCATCGCCGGAGTTGATTCGTTCAACAAAGACCTGCCGCCATTCCGGCGCGATCAATACGGAAATCTCGCGTCCAATCAATTCATCCCGCCCATAACCAAACATGACTGCGAATTGATCATTCACGTCCAGGATGCGGCCGTTTTCGCTGATGCAAATGCCTTCGAATGAAGCCTCGGCCAGGGTCCGCAACCGCCGCTCGCTCTCCCGTAATGCCTCCTCCGCCCGTTTGCGCTCGGTGACGTCCCGAAAACTCCAGATTCTTCCATAGTTTTTTCCGTCCGGGCCGATGACGGGGGAGGAGTATCTGTCCAAAACAGTTCCATCCTTCAGTTCGACCTCGTCCCGGCTGATTTCGTCGGGATGCGAGTAGAGATAAACTATCTTTTCGACGAATGCTTTCGGATTTTTGACCTGGTTCATGACGAATTGGACCTGCTGCTCGTCGTCCTTCCCTTCGGCGACGTTTCGGGGAATCTTCCACAGGTCAACCGTCCGCTGGTTTTGGAGAATCTTCTTTCCCTGGTTGTCCACGACCAGGATGCCTTCGATGGATGAATTGAGCTGGGCCTCGAGGAGCGCGGTTTTCCCGCGCAATTCTTCCTCCGCGCGCTTGTGGTCGGTAACGTCACGAAAACTCCAAACCCGGCCGACCGGTGCGCCGTCGAGTCGTTGGGGACAGGAATAGCGTTCAAACACGCGCCCGTCCTTGAATTCGAGCACATCGAAACTCTCCTTCTCCGGGTTCGCGTACAGTTCCTGCACGCGTTGCAGGAATTCTTCGGGCTCCTTGAGCTGATTTACAATGTGAGCGAGCACGGCGTCGTCGTCGCGTGAATCCATGACGTCTTGCGGGACCTGCCACAGTGATGAGAAACGTTCATTGAATGAACCGACCCGGCCGCCATTATCCACGACCAGAATGCCGTCGGCGGTTGAGTTAAAGGTGGACTCAAGCAGCGAGACGGCGCGCCGCAATTCCTGCTCTCCCTGTTTGCGGTCGGTGATGTCGCGAAAATACCAGATCCGGCCGTAAAAGTTACCATTTCGGTCCTTAACCGGCGACGAGTAACGTTCCAGGACCGTTCCGTCAACCAATTCGATTTCGTCCCGGGACACCTCATCCGGATGGGAATAGAGATGGGCAACCTTTTCGGCAAATTGCTTGGGGTTCTTCGCGCGGTTGATGGCAAACTGGAGCCGCCCGGCGTCATCCTTGTCCTCGGTAATTTGTTTGGGGAACTTCCACAGTTCGTTGAGCCGCCGGTTTTGCAGAATGATCTTTCCCTGGTTGTCCACCACCAGCACCCCGTCGGGTGCGGAGTCCACCTTGGCTTCCAGAAAAGTGGTCTTCCAGCGCAATTCCTCCTCGGTCTGTTTGCGCTCGGTGATATCGATCAGAAATCCATGCCAAAGGATGCTGCCATCCGGCTCGCGCACCGGCGAGGAACAGCCTTCAACCCAAATCAAGCCCTTCTGCGGATGGTTGACCCGAAATTCCTCGCGCCACAACGACAGGTTGGCTGCGGATTTTTCGACCGAGGTATTGACGCGGGGAAGATCGTCCGGGTGGGTGCGATTCAAGGCCGGGGTGGCATCCTCAACGAGATCTTCAGGTTTGCACCCGTAAATATTTTCAATGCCCGGATTGGCGTAAGGAAAACAGGTGGTCCCATCCGGACGGCGGCGAAAGGCGTGGATCACCCCCGGTATGGTGGCACCCAGCTTGGAAAGTTGTTCCTCCAGTTTAAGCCGCGCCGAATAGGTATCGTTGACCGCTTCGACGAATCCGTGCCATTCCTTGGGAATGACAAAGTTTTCGCCAAAATACTGTCTGAGCTGGCGTTCCAGCAAACGATGCACCTGTTCCATGCGGTTCCCGGCGCATTTGGAATGCCAGAATCGGGTTTTGGCTTAAAACAGTTTATGCCTGAGCCGCAACAGGTTAAAGGCGCACCTTGACAAACATCCCGTGTTGCCCCTTGCTCTAAATCAGGGTCTCTGGCCCCGGTCAACCAAGCCGGCCGGCTTTCGGAGCGCCAAGCACCGTCTCGGCTCCGTGGAAAGTTGCCCTGCTTTGTGCCGAGACGGTGCTCGCGCTCCTATTTTGGGGACTTATATACAATCTTACAGTAAATCCGCGTCGTAATAATCCCCTTTATCCATGCGGTTTTTATGAGATTTCAGGGGGTGGCCTGTGAGGGCTTTCCTTCATCGTCTGGTGGATATTTTATCCACTCTGGTTCGGCATCTAAGAAAAGGATATGCAGAGGAATACCAGCCCCATTCGCAAAGCCGAACAATTTACATAGAAACGGCATTCCGGTATCTAGGGGTATCCGCCAGACATTTTCATGAATCGTTAGTGTTTCTTTATTTGGCGGCGCGAAACGTGGGATATTATTTACGAAGTCTTGCCATCTCTTTGTATCGGACTCCCGATACTGGTTTTCAGGCGGTTCAGCAATCACAAGGGCAAACTTCGCATTCTTTGAAAACTCATTCATGCCCGCCAGAGAACACCCAACGGGAAGTGTTGTCAAATGCCGAAAATGTTGACGGAAACCAACCGATTTCAGATGCTCTAAAATCATGCAAAAAATCGCGGCTTGGTGGCATTACTGGCGAGAAAATATCGAAACCGCAAAAGGGGGATTCGATATGACGATGTTGGTTGGGGCCATAATCCTTGCAATTGTTGCGGCGGCAAGCGGACTGGCGAATTATTTTAGCCAATCGCCATCGGACATTGTAAATCCATACATCCCCGGTTGGTGTGGTGCTGGTGCGGCGGTGTTGTTTTCATTCTGGGGATTCTTGTGGCTTCCGTTCCGCCGACATGAAAAACAGCAGGCAAAACATGAAGCGGAAAATACTGTGAATGAGGCTATAATTAAAGCTCTCAAACAGAAACTTGATGATAGGGAAAAGTTCAAATTTATTGACGAGGAACTTGGTAAGTTTCGTTTAACACTTGAAGATCGAGTCTGCCAAATAAAAGAATTGGGGTTCTTTGGGTATGCTAACAAATATGAGCAGCATTATGACCGTGGTGCACTTGACCCAGATTCAGATACGTTACTTGGTCAAATTGATGCATTTTTAAAGGTAACGATAGGCGGTTCATCTGTGGCTGTTTTTGAGGATATAACGAACATTACAAGAACTCCGATGAATACGACGGATTCTAAAATGCGATATAAACAGTTCGCGGTAGACCTGTTAAATCATCGCATAAACCAATTAACTAAGATAATTGATAAATACGTTGAAAACAAAGGCGAAAATAAGTAAAAAAACATTCATTTCGACACTTGACAACACCAATATTTTAGTGTAATCTGGTTACAGAATGAAAACGATATTTGAGTTCAAGACGCTGACAGAGTTCACCGATTATTTCTGTGACGAAGCGGCCTGCGTGAAGCACTTCACCGAGTCGCGTTTTCGCAATGGCGAGTATTGCCCGCATTGCCACCACGACAAGATTTACAAATGCGCAAACGGCAAGCGGTATCACTGCGCCAAGTGCAAACAGGATTTCACCATCCGCACCAAAACCGTTTTTGGAGACAGCAAACTTCCGCTCCGCAAATGGTACATGGCGGTTTATCTGCTGGCGACCAGTGGCAAGGGGATTTCCTCGGTGCAACTAGCCAAGCATGTTGGCGTGACGCAAAAGACGGGCTGGTTCATGGACCATCGCATCCGCAAGGCGATGAAGCAAAACAAGGGACAGCTTTTCGGCAAGGTCGAAGCGGATGAGACTTTTATCGGTGGTCTGTCCAAGAACATGCACAAGAAAAATCGCATTCAGGCGATTAAGGGAACAGGGCATACCGGCAAGACTCCGGTATTCGGAATGAAAAGCCGAAGCGGTGAAGTGCGGGCGAAAGTTGTTTCGTCTGTCGGCATGGCAGATTTGCACAAGGAAATCAAAAGCAACGTGGCGCAAGGCGCAACGCTCTACACCGACCGTTGGGTTGGCTATCGCGGACTCAAAGTGCAGTTCAATCACACCACAGTTGACCACATGGCCAAACAATACGTTGTTGGTGATTGCCACACGAACGGCATCGAATCGTTTTGGGCATTGTTCAAACGGGGCTATCACGGTATTTATCACCACATGAGCCGTAAGCACCTTCAACGCTACGTTGACGAATTTACCTACCGCCTGAATCGTCGCACGGAATCATTGCAGACGGTGTTCACGGATGTAGTGGACAAGATTTCCGAAAGTACAAAACTCCCCTACAAGGAATTGACCGCATGAGCAGACCACAGAAAATGCACAAGCCGCTCAAAGGCAGCTTCACCGACATCATCAACGCCGTGGCTGATGGCAAGGGTGTTAAGGTTCAGGCCAAGAACATGACGCGCTCTAAAAACATCGTGAAGGCGTCTGAACCGTCACCCAAAAAACCATAAAACTGCTATGATTTTCGCACTATTAGCTCGGAATGGCGCACCGGGCAATTTTTCGAATCAGCATCCATGGATGTATATGCTAGGCGTGGTTCTCATAATTACCTTTCTGATTTGGAAAAATTACAAATAGGACAAATCAAAAAAGTGTAACAATGTATATAAGTCCCCTATTTTGCAGAGATTTCTTATGGGATCGCAAATCCGAACCCGCTCAGCCAAGCCGCTGGCGCAAACCATCCAGCTGTTCGCTTAGTGCCTTTGGCAGCGTGCCGCCGAACTTCGCATAGTTCGCGGCCACGTCCTCGACTTCCTCCTTCCAGCCGGCTGCGTCCACGGCGAGCAGTTGGGGAAGGTCGTTGGCGGGCAAATTCAACCCTGAAACGTCAAGGGCATCCAACGTGGGCAGATTTCCAATCGGCGTCTTTTGCGCCTGGCTGGTGCCTTCGACCCGTTCGCAAATCCACTTGAGCACGCGGCTGTTCTCGCCGTAACCGGGCCAGAGCCAGCGGCCGTTCGCGTCCTTGCGAAACCAGTTCACGAAATAGACCTTGGGCAGTTTGGCGCGATCGGTCCGCTGCGCGAACGAGAGCCAATGGGCAAAGTAATCGCCCATGTTGTAGCCGCAGAACGGCAGCATGGCGAACGGATCGCGCCGCATCACACCGGCCTGTCCGAGCGCGGCGGCGGTGGTTTCCGAGCCGCAGGCCGAACCCATGAACACCCCGTGCTCCCAGTCAAAAGCCTCATTCACCAGTGGAATTGTGTGGGGCCGCCGTCCGCCAAACAAAATCGCCGAGAGCGGCACCCCCTCGGGATTCTGCCAGTCAGGGTCGATCACCGGGCATTGCGAGGCGGGTGCGGTAAAGCGTGAATTCGGGTGGGCGCCTTTCTTCCCGCTGTCGGGCGTCCATTCGTTGCCCTGCCAGTCGATGCCTTTGGCCGGCGCGGGCACGCCCATGTCCTCCCACCAGACATCATTGTCCGGTGTCAGCACGACGTTGGTGAAAATCGTGTTTTTCGCACAGGACGCCAGCGCGTGAGGATTGGATTTCGCAGAAGTGCCCGGCGCGACGCCAAAAAAGCCGGTCTCCGGATTCATCGCGTAAAGCCGTCCGTCTTTGCCGATGCGAATCCACGCGATGTCGTCGCCCAACGTGGTGACTTTCCAGCCCGGCACCGTCGGCTGCATCATCGCCAGGTTCGTCTTCCCGCACGCACTGGGAAACGCCGCGGCGATGTAATATTTTTTGCCCCGGGGCGAAGTCAGGCAAAGGATGAGCATGTGTTCCGCCATCCACCCTTCCTTCCTCGCCACCGTGGAAGCGATGCGCAGCGCGAGGCATTTCTTGCCCAATAGCGCGTTGCCGCCGTAACCGGAGCCGTACGACCAGATCGAAGGCTCCCCGGGGAAATGAACGATGTATTTGTTTTTCGGGTCGCCTTCGCAGGGCCAGGAAACATCTTTCTGGCCGGGCGACAGCGGCGCGCCCACCGAATGCAGGCAGGGAATGAACGTGCCGTTCGCGCCCAGCTTGTCCAACACGGTCTGGCCCATGCGCGTCATGATGCGCATGTTGACCACCACATAGGGTGAATCGGTGATTTCGACGCCGATTTTGCAAATGGGTGAATCGAGCGGCCCCATCGCAAATGGAATCACATACATCGTCCGGCCTTGCATGCAGCCATTGAACATGCCGAGAAGCTTTTGTTTCATCTCGGCGGGGTCGGCCCAGTTGTTCGTCGGCCCGGCTTCGTCCTGCGTCCGGGAGCAGATGAACGTCCGGTCTTCCACGCGCGCCACGTCGCTCGGGTGCGAGCGCGCCAGGTACGAGCCCGGGCGCTTCTGTTCGTTCAGCTTGACGAACGTGCCGCTCTTGACCATCAGGTCGCATAACATCTGATTTTCCGCCGCCGAACCGTCACACCAATGAACCCGGTCCGGCCGGCACAGATCGGCCATTTGCCGGACCCAATTCAGAATGTTTTGGTTGGTGGTCTGTGGTTTGTCGTATGCGTTGCTCATTATTTATTGATGCTTTGCTTTAAGCCATGGATGTCCGGACAAAATGTCAGACACGCGCGGATTTGAACAGTCCAAATTAAATTTTTGTGCGCCCTTTTGCGTCGCGCCGTGTTTGTTGGTATGCTACAGAAGCAATGGCATGAATTCAACTTCCGCCCAGCGCGCCGACCGTCCCGGGGCCGACCCCTGCCTCGCGCGCTCCGTCGTGAACACGCTGGCCGAGGAGCCGACATTGGAAGCGGTGACCATTGACCGGGCGCAGCAGAAAATTTCCGTGGCCACGCTGGGCCGCGCCGACGTGGCCAAACTGACGGAACGCATCACCACCCGGTTCCAGGCCGCCCAGGCCGCCGATGCCGGCCGTGCCTGCTCCCTGTTAAGCGGCGCGGGCGATTGCTTCTCGTGCGACACGCCGTTGTCCGAAGACGAGCGCAAAAAAATCACCATCCAAAACGCCGGCCCGACCACGACCATCGCCCGCATCACCTGCCCGACTGCGCCGAAATTCTGGCGTTGGCGGGACATGCCGTTTCCCAAGGTGGTCCCGCGCGACGTCGAATTTCTTGAACACGTCGGGGAAATTGACGAATGGAAAACCCAGCTCGCCGCCGCAATTTTGTGCGGCGTTTTCGGGCTGGCCGGCTTTTTCCTGGGTCGATTTGGTTTTCATACGCCGGCGATTGTCAGCTATGTGGCGGCTTGTCTCGCGGGTGGTTTTTATCCGGCCGAGGAGGTTTGGGAACGGCTTAAAAAACGCACGATTGACGTGCATTTTCTCATGCTCTTCGTCGCCGCAGGCGCGGCCAGCATCGGCGCCTGGGCGGAAGGCGCCACCTTGTTGTTTCTGTTTTCGCTCTCCGGGGCGCTCGAACATTACGCGCTCGGCCGCACCCAGAAGGAAATCCGGTCGCTCTTTCGCGACGCCCCAAAGGTCGCCACGGTGGTGGACGCCCAGGGATGCGAACGCGAGGTCAAGGTCGAACAACTCAAACCGGGGATGTGCCTGCTCATCAAACCCGGCGCGCAATTTCCCGTGGACGGCGAAATCGCCCGGGGCAATACCGCGGCGGACGAATCGAATCTGACCGGCGAAGCCACGCCCGTCGAAAAAAAGATCGGCGACAACACGCTGGCCGGGACCATCAATTTATGGGGCGCGGTCGAAGTTGTCGTCACCCGGCCGGCCGCCGAAAGCTCGCTCCAAAAAATCATCACCCTCATCCGCGAGGCGCAGCAGCAAAAAGCGCCCGCGCAGATGTTCGCCGACAAATTCAGCACCGTTTACACCTACGGCGTCATCGGCCTGTCGTTCGCGATGTTTTTTGTCTGGTGGCTCGGCTTCGGTCTGGAGGCGTTCAAATCCACGGTCGAGTCAAACAGCGCCTTTTATCGGACGATGACGCTGCTGGTGGTTTCATCGCCGTGCGCGCTGGTGCTGTCCATTCCGTCGGCGGTGCTCGCCGCCATTGCGTGGGGCGCGCGGCACGGCATCTTGTTCCGCGGTGGCGCAGCGGTGGAAAAACTCGCCGAGGTCAACACCGTCTGCCTCGACAAAACCGGCACACTCACCACCGGCGAACTGCGCGTGGAAACCGTCGAGGGTTTCCCGCCCGGACGCGAAAAAGAAATTGTGCAGCTCGCCTATTCGCTGGAAAAACTTTCGACGCATCCGCTCGCCCGCGCCATCACACGCCACGGCAAACAGCATGGCCTGGAAGTCATCGAATTCCCGCAATTTGAATCCGTCACCGGCGAGGGCTTGAAAGCAAAGCGCGACGGAAAGGAAATTTTTCTCGGCAAACGCGAATGGGTTGAGTCGCTGGTTTGCCGGGTTGGATTTGCCGCGCCACAATCCGGTGCCGGCACGTCCGAGGTCTGGATTTCCACCGGCGATTTGCTGGGCCGCGTTATTCTGCGCGACGACATCCGTCCGCAATCCGCCCCGGTGGTGGAGGAATTGCGCCGCGAGGGACTGCGCAGCGTGGTGTTGACCGGCGACCGCCAGGCTGCCGCCGGGCATTTACTCACGGAATTGAAGCTGGACGACGTGCGCGCCGAATTGAAACCGGAGCAGAAAGTGACCGCCATCCAGGAGATGAGCCGACAGGGAAAGCGCGTGGCGATGATTGGCGACGGCGTGAACGACGCGCCCAGCCTGGCCGCGGCGTACATTGGCGTGGCGATGGGCGCGCGCGGTTCAGACGCGGCGCTGGAGCAGGCCGACGTGGTGCTGATGCACGACCGGCTGGAAAATTTTCTCGCGGCGTTCCGTTTGAGCCAGCGGGCGCGGCGTGTCATCCGGCAAAATCTGGTCATTTCGCTCGGCACGGTGGTGGTGCTGGTGTCGTTTGCGATGCTCGGAAAAATTCCGCTCACCATTGGCGTGGTTGGCCATGAGGGCAGCACCGTGGTGGTGGTGATGAACAGTTTGCGACTGCTGTTTGGCGGCACGACCGTGAGGGGAAAATCTTAACCACAGATGGACACGGATGGACACGGATAAAGACAGATGCGGTTTCCGCCGGGTACTCCCAGCCGCTGACGTCAGGTCGGCGCAATTCTCCATCGCGTCAGGTCAGCGCGGACTGACGTCCGCGCTACGATTACAATTGCAGATTGTGAATTGTATAACCCCGGGGGCTCTCGCCGACGGACACGGATAAAGACAGCCGTGTGCTGTGCCGTGGACCCGGGAACACCGGCGTCTCGCCAGCGAGTTGGTAATTGGAACCACAAACTTGCCGGCGGGACGCCGGCGCTCCCAGGTGGCTGTCACGCTGCGGCCGGAGCCGACAATCTTTTCTGTTCATCCCGGTTTTGACCGTGTTTAATCAAGGCCGGCTGAATCTGTGAATCCTTTTCAAAAATTCGTTTCCGAACACGCGCGGCTGCTGCGCCGCGGAAGCCAGCTGCCGCTGGGCCGTTCACCGACAATCCTGCGGCCGCCGCGGATGCGGGTAGACGCGCCCAGGGTTTTAATTTTTTCGCCGCATCCGGACGACGAATGCATCGTCGGCGGACTGGCGCTGCGGTTGTTGCGTGAAGCGAAGTGGAACGTCGCGAACGTCTCCGTCACCCTCGGCAGCAATGAGCAGCGCCGGGCGGCGCGTTTGCGGGAATTGCGTAACGCCTGCGCGTCATTGGGTTTTGGCTTGATTCTGCCACGGGAACAAGGTCTGGAGCACATCACTCTTAAATCATGCAGGCGAAACCGGACACCGTGGAAATCGGCGGTCAGAATTATCGCCGGGATTCTGGCCGGGCAGCGTCCGCGCGTGATTTTTGTTCCGCATGAACACGACGGCCATCCGGTGCACGTGGGCACGCATTTTCTGGTTTTGGACGCGCTGAAAACCTTGCCGGCCGGCTTCGCGTGCCACGTGGTCGAAACGGAATTTTGGGGCCCAATGACAGCCCCCAATTTGCTCGTCGAACTGGGTGTCGCGGAGGCCGGTGATCTGGTCGCGGCGCTGGCGTGCCACGCCGGTGAAGTGCGGCGCAATCCGTATCATGCCCGGTTGCCGGCGTGGCTGATGGACAACGTGCGGCGGGGTGCGGAACTGGTCGGCGGGCAGGGCGGGGCGGCGCCGGATTTTACGTTTGGCACGATTTACCGGCTGCGAAAATGGTCGCGCGGCCGGTTGACCGAAGTTCGGCGTGGGCGACGATTTTTGCCGTGCCAAACGAACGCCGGGAAAATTTTTTGAATGACGATGACGAACTCTCTGCCAAATGGGCGTAGCGGCTTTCGGCAGAAAGCCGCACTTTATGTTTTTGGCGTTTGCGGCGCTCTGCCGGGGCGCCGCCACGCCAGCAGCAAACTTTGCAGAGGTTTCAAAACAATTCAGTCAGCGCGAACATTTTGCGCGCCGGCCTGGCCGATGGATTGAATGAAAACGAAATTAATCTGGATTCTGGGAGTGTTGGTCGTGATCTTTGCCGGGTTGCAATTCACGAACCCGTCGCGCGTGAACCCGCCGGTGGTTCATGATTTCCTGGCCGCCGAGACGCCGCCGCCGCCCATCGCCGCCCTGTTCCGCGGCGCGTGTTACGATTGTCATTCCTACGAAACCCAATGGCCGTGGTACAGTCACATTGCGCCGGTGTCATGGTTGATTGCGAACGACGTTCAGGGAGGTCGCCGGCATTTGAATTTATCCAACTGGCCGGTGGGTGACCCGGAACGCGCCGCCAAGCGGCTGGAGAATGCCAGTGAAGAACTGGGCTACAACGAAATGCCCCCGACCAAATACAAAATGATCCACCCGGCGGCCCGGCTCACCGCCGACCAGCGCCAGCAATTGACCCAATGGCTCGATCAGGAGGCCCAGCGCTTGAAAACCGTCGCCGCCGGAAAATAATTTCATGCTGCACAGTGAATTGATTCCGGCCCCGGAGAAAAATTCCCGGCGGCTGATGGTGATGTTGCACGGCCTGGGCGACAGCATCGAGGGTTATCGCTGGCTGCCGGAGGCCATGGACCTGCCGTGGCTGAATTATCTGCTCGTCAACGCCCCGGACGACTATTACGGCGGTTATGCATGGTTCGATTTAAACGACCTCCCGCCAGGCGTGCAACGCAGCCGGAAATTGCTGTTTGAACTGCTCGACGATTTGCCCGCGCGCGGATTCCCGGCGGAACAAATGACTCTGGGCGGTTTTTCGCAGGGCTGTTTGATGGCGGTCGACGTCGGTTTGCGTTATCCCCATCGGTTTGCCGGCATTGTCGGCATCAGCGGCTGGGTGTATGAGCCGGAGCAATTGCTGCGGGAACTTCCGCCCGCTGCCCGGCAACAACGGCTGCTCATGACGCACGGCACCGGCGATCCCCTGGTGCCGATTGCCGGTGTTCGCACGCAAATTCCATTGCTCAAGGCCGCCGGCATCGACGTGGAATGGCGCGAATTCAACAAGCCGCACACGATGATCGAGGAGGAAATCATCGTGGTCCGTGATTTTGTAAGCGCCGGGTACGGGAAGGGATTGATGGATTGATGGATAAATGGATTGATGCCGGCCAAAATCACCAATCCGATAATCCACCAATCCAATCATCCATTTTCGGTTATACCTTCACTTCGCGGTGCGCGCCGGGAATCCAGATTTGTTCCGGGCGCGGGGTGCCGGCGGTTTCCCAGTCCATGGCGCGGCCCACAATGGTCCGCATCTGGGTGAACCACCAGTTGGCGCGAGCGCGCCGGCTCCGCGTGGCGGGTTGTCCCTTCCCGTTTATCCGTAGTTTGGTGCCGTTGATGCCAAGTTCGAGTTGTTCGTTGTTCATATCAAGCCTTTCATTTTTGATGGCATCTTACCGGGTGGGGTTGGACAAAGGCTGTCCAAGCTAAAAAGAAAACGGGATTGTATATTTCACAAACCCATTTTCGGGCCGAAAAACCAATGAAAATGAGGCTAAAAACGGTGTTTTGGTGGCCCTACCCGCTTTTTGCTGGGTTGGGGCTATTTATTTCACCGAATTTGAAAGTTCGGTTAAAAACTCGTCTGTTGAGATAAGCGGGTGGAGTGCCCGATCCTTTCCGACGACTTCTGGAACCAAAAGTGGTCGGAATCCGTTTGTTGGGGCCGTAAAAAAGACGAAGTTGGCCGCCATCATCTGCTCAAATCCCGGCGACCGTACGACCAGTCTAAAGTTTTCAATTTTTGTCGCCGGGCCGCTCCATACTACGGTGCCAAAATTCGTAATTGGTGGGAAACTGGCCTTGTCACCCGGATATACGGCAAACGGACATACCGCCATCCTGCATTGGAACTCTGTCAATGCAAGTTCGTGTCCTAGGTCAAAGAGGTTCATTTTCGCTTCACGCCATTTTTCCGGGTCGAATCCCAATTTCCAGTCCGCAGGAAAAGCAACCGCCATTTCGACAGAGCCAACCATTAATGGTGAATCGTTTTTAGCAATAAAAGTAAATACAGTATTTGTTTCTCCGGGAAGTATTGGCAACAGGAGAACGGCGACTGGCACGCCATTAACAAATGAAAATCCATCTGAAAAATTGGTGATGGTATTGATTATACTGGCCTCAAATAATGACTCATTCGTCAAAACAATCGCCGCATCCGGTGAATCTCCAATTTGCATCGAAACTGTAAAGTGCGGTTTGGGCGGTTCAGATTCTGTAAAAAGTGCGACCGCGCAGAGTAATCCCCATCCGACCCATATCAAACCGATCATCCATTTCCGAAATCTTCCGCCTGTTAGTTTATGAGCAAGATAAGCAGCACCAGCCAGAAATCCGCAAGTGGCAAGACTCCTCAAAAAGTGAGCCGCGTGTGGCTCAAAATCCTCCGATTTAATCCAGAGCACCAAAGAAAACGCCTCAATCATTCCGATGAAGGCGGCGATTCTGAGGGCTTTCCAATAGCGATCTTTTTTGTCCTTCTGTGTTCGGCCTGTGCCGCGGCCCTTATTTTTGCCTCGTTCTGGTAAATGCTTTGCCATTTGATCGTGAATTTAAGAGCACCCATTCCCGGTGGCCGCTTTTCAAACAGTCAGCGATATTTACCTGTACTGTATTGGTTAGCCACTTTCTGTTTTAAGTGACCTGCCAATAGGTTAATCGCTTGCCCTCTTGGCACGGCTTTGGCGCTCAAACCAGGCTGACCTTGAGCGCGCAGGCGAAATCACACGGCTTTACCTTCGGCTTGCGGACGGTGAGTGATCCGGCGGACTGGTTCCACTTGAGCTTGTGTTCGCTGCCGAGCATCTCCACGTGATGAATCTTGCCGGGCTGTACCGGGGATGCGGCGCCAAGGCTCTTGATCACGATGTCGCCGTCGGGCCAGCCGAGGACGATGGCATACACCACGTCGCCTTGTTTGTTACGGGTGAACCGAATGTCCTGGGCGTCCAGCACATTGGTGCTGTGCCCGGAAAAAGAGCCGCCTTTGGCCTCATGCGCACCTTCCCCGAAAATCTTCCAGGGCCGCGTGGCGTAGATGGCTTCCCCATTGATGCGCATCCAGGCGCCGATGGCATCGAGGATGGCGATTTCGTCGGCGTCGTGCGTGCCATCCGGTTTGCCGGGAATATTGAGAACGAAGACGCCGTTCTTGCTGACGGCGTCCACCATCCAATGGACGACCTGTCCCGGCTTCATGTAGGAATGCTGGAGAAAACGTTCCCGATTGTAATGCCAGTCGCCGATGCAGGTTTCGGATTGCCAGGTATACGGCATGATGCGGTTGGTGACGCCGCGCTCGTAATCGGCCACGACCGCCTTGACCAGATCGTCCGGCACGTGCTTGACGTTGAGCACCCGGTCCACCTTGCCGCCGCGCAGCGCCAGGTTGTGGTTGTAGAAATAAGCGGCGATGTTCATGCCCGCCCAGCCCAGCGGCGGCAGGTCGTTGTCGAAATAGAGCAGGTCCGGATCGTGTTGATCTATCAGGTCGCGAACCCGGTCGTAAAAATTGCCGACGTAGGCATCATCCGGGTTTTCATGGATGCCGTGTTTGCGGCCATAGAGTTCCTGCGGGTCGTAGCCTTCCCACCATTGGCCCTTGCCATCGTCGAGTGTCAGGTGGCCGTCATAAGGCACACCGGCCAGCCGGCCGGTCCGGTCACAGAGATGAGCCACTTGAAACCACCACCAATTGCGGGCGGCGTGAACGGTCACGCCAAAGCGGAGGCCCTGTTGACGCGCGGCCGCAGCCCAGGAGCCGATGACGTCCCGGTGCGGGCCGATGTTCTGGGCGTTCCAGGCATGATGGTTTGAGTTCCAGGTATCAAATCCGTCATGGTGATTGGCCAGGGCAATGAACAGCCTGGCGCCTGCCCGCCGGTAACGTTCCATCAAGGCTTCCGGTTCCCAGTTCAACAAGGTCCATTGGGCGCACAGGTCCTTGTAGCCGGATTTTGTCGGGTGATTGTAATGCTTCACCTGATAATCATATTGCCCCTGGTTCTGAATATACATGTTGCGGGCATACCAGTCGCTGTCTTCGGGAACGCACTGGGGACTCCAATGGGTCCAGATGGCGAACTTGGCATCGCGATACCATTCGGGTACGTCATAGTTGAGCAACGATGGCCAGTCCGCCGTGAACGGTCCGTCTCCCGCCAGTCCCGGGATGGACGGTGATTTCAGCGGCACGCCATCCCAGGTATCCAACCCGGCTTGATGGCCGGCAGTGCCCCATTCTTCCTTTACCACCGCCTCCCAGTCGGAGATGGGGAAGCTGGTGGGGGAGCCGGTATCGGCGGGCGCTGGACCCTCCGCAGCCTGTCCGAGGTCGATGGCCATGGGAAAGGAGGCGGCCAGACCGGCGCTGGCAGCCATGAGTCTGCAAAATTCGCGTCTTTGCATAGTGCTTGCTCAGAGGATTAGCGCGTTCCGTGGTACGGAGACAAGATTATTTCCACCGGCTTGCCTGCCGGTCCGCCGGCTAGGGTTTCTTGATCTTGAGAATTTTCCCGAATTCACCTTCGACCGGTTCGATTTCAATCCGCCCGCTTTCGTGAGCGGCGGGCGCCCTGGTTTTTGTCTCCACCTTCGGCGCGCTGGTGATCAGGGCCGGCACCGCGGCAGTGGCCGGGAGTGATTCGGCCGGTTCGCTGTCGGGCGGTTCCGCGTTCTGGCCGGGGATGAAGAAGTTCGTTCGCGTCTCCAGCCATTTGGCGTAGCGTTGGAAGGTCCACATGCCGTGGTCGGCGCCGGTTTCGATGGCCGTGATGACCTTGAAAAATTCGCGGGTGCGGATGAAATTTTTCACGGCGTGGGTCGCCATCAGGATCTCACATTCGGGGACAACGATGTTCAAATCCTGCCGGAAGCGGAGCCGTTGCGAGATGACCGCGACGAGGCAATCGGACAGTTGGGCGCAAACGGCGCTTTGGATTTCTGCCGGGAACGCGGAGGCCACGCGTTGGATTGCCTCGGCGCAACTTGAGGAATGCACGGTGGCCAGGACGAGATGGCCGGTTTCCGACGCGCCCAAGGTGAGGCGCATCGTTTCCGGATCGCGCATTTCGCCGACCATCAGCACGTCCGGGTCCTCGCGTAACGCGTCCAGCAGGGCCTGTTCAAAACTCGGAGTGTCGCGCCCGACTTCGCGTTGCCGGATGAAGGCGCGGCGCGGCCGAAAGGTGTATTCGATGGGGCTTTCCACGGTGACGATGTGCCGGGTGTCGGTGAGGTTGATTTCCTGGATCAAGGCCGCCAACGTCGAGGATTTGCCGCTGCCGGTGGGGCCGCAAATCAGAATCAGGCCGTGGGTGTTCTTGACCAGTTTTTTCAGGTCCGGATGCAGGTTGAGTTTTTCAACCGTGGCCTGAAAGGAACTGAGCAGGCGGATGGCGAGGCCGACACCGCGCGAGGTTTGCAGCACGTTGATCCGGCAACGGACGCCGCGGACGGTTTTGGACAGGTCATGCGAACGCCGTTCCAGGAAGACCGGCCACTGGTTTTCGCCGATGAGGGTCCGGGCCATGTCCAGCAGGGTTTTCGGCGCAATGGGTTCGCCCGCCACCCGCAGGGTCCCGCGCACGCGCAAGGCCGCCGGCATCCCGGCTTCCAGGTGGAGGTCGCTGGCGCCGTTGGCCGCCGCCGATTCAATCAATGATTCCAATTCCATGCGATTTCAGCCTGTGTAAAGCAACACTCGGGCCATCGAAAAGTTCCAGGATTAAACCACGGAGTTTTTCCAGGCGGTCACGGCCGCCTTGATTTCCGCGGCGCAATCTGCCCGTGGCTTCACAAAACGGGGCGTGAACCAGGGAAACATGCCAATCAAATCGGAGGTCACCAGAATCTGCCCGTCGCAATCCGGGCCGGAGCCAATCCCGATGGTTGGAATCGGCAGGGCCCTGGTCAATTCCTTCGCCACCGGCGGCGTGACAATTTCGAGGACGATGGCAAATGCGCCCGCGTCGGCCAGCGCCGCCGCGTCGTCAAACAGTCTGGTCCGGCCCGCATCGTCACGGCCTTTGATGTGATATTTTCCGCCTTCTTCCAGGACGTGTTGCGGCAGCATCCCCACATGCCCGCAATACGGGATGCCGGCCGAGATGATCGCCGACACCTGCGGCCGGATTTCACGACCGCCTTCGGCCTTCACAAATTCCGCACCGGCGGCGACGAGGCGTTTTGCGTTTTTGACCGCGTCGGCCGGCGTTTCGTAACTGCGATACGGCATGTCCGCGCCGAGCAACGCGTGGGGCCTGGCGCGGGCGGCGGCGCGCACGTGATGCTCCATGTCCGCCATCGTGACGTGGGTGGTGTCGGGATAACCCAGAATCACCATGCCGACCGTATCACCGACGAGGATCAACGGAATACCCGCCTCATCGAGCAGTTTGGTCATGGGAAAATCGTAGGCCGTCAGCGCGGCAATTTTCCCGCCGCGGCTTTTCATCGCGCGAATCGTTTCGACGGTGGTTTTTGTTTGGTTCATTTTGTTTTCATGGAGCAAGGAATTGACACGGATTAAAATCCCCTCACCCGACCTCCGGCCACCCTCTCCCCGCCCGGCGGGGAGAGGGAAGGGGCGAGGGGCGTCTCATTTCTTATGTCCAAGCCACATCATTGATTCATCGGCGGCCGAAGCTTTTGAGCAATTCCGCCGGCGAGGTCGTGGCGGTTCCGACCTTGCCGACGACGATGCCGGCGGCGTGATTTGACAGCACCGCCGCCTCCAGTGACGACCCCCCCGCGGCAATCGCCAGCGTGAACGTGGCGATGACGGTGTCGCCCGCGCCGGAAACGTCGAAGATTTCCTGTGCCACCGTCGGAATATGGAACGGCTTCTGACCGCGCCGGCAGAGCAACATGCCCAGTTCGCCCAGCGTGATCAGCAGCACCGCGGGCCGGAGTTCGTTGAGCAAACGTTCGGCCGCGAGCATGAGGTTTTTGTCTGCGAGCGGATGGGCGCAACGTGTTTCGTCGGCCAGATTCGCCAGTTCGAAGGCTTCCTTGCGGTTGGGCGTGATGAGTGAAAGACCGGCCAGGTTTAGGCGGTGAACCGGTTTGGGGTCGAGGCTCAACCAGATGCCGCGCGCGCGGCAAAGCGATTTGATTTCGTTGAGCAGCGGCTGGGTGATGACCCCTTTGCCGTAATCCCCGACAATCACGGCGTCGGTTTTCGGGAGTTTCGATTTGATTTCCGCCAGCAACCGGCCGGTCAGGCGCGCCTCCAGGCCATCGCGCGTTTCGCGGTCAATGCGCACGACCTGTTGCTGGTGTGCGACGATGCGGGTCTTGACACTGGTATGGCGCGTGGCGTCGGCCAGCAGGCCGCCGCAGTTGATATTTTGTCCACCGAGCAGTTCCTTCAGACGCCGGCCGTTTTCGTCCTGGCCAATCATGCCGAAGAGTTCCGTGGGGACCTCGAGCGCGGCCAGGTTGCGGGCGACGTTCGCCGCGCCGCCGGGCATGAAGCTTTCCCGTTCGAATTCCACGACGGGCACCGGCGCTTCCGGTGAAATGCGCGACACGCCGCCCCAGATGAAGTGATCGAGCATCACGTCGCCGACGACCAGGACGCGGGCTTTGCGAGCGGCGGCTAGCAGTTTCCGGACCCGCTCGACCGATAACGTGGTGTGTTTCACAGCCATCTTTTAACCCGTATTGGCCGGTGAGGGAAACAAAGAATTAAAAACGTCGGGTCGTAACAACCGGCAGGCTGATGTCAGGAACCGCGGAACGAAGACGCCAACCGCCTTTGACTGGATTTAGAAATCCCAGGTGAAGCTGAGGGTGATGGAATGGGTGTAAAAGCCCTTCTCTTTAATATGAAAAGAAGTTGTAGTCAGGCCGATGGGTTGGTTGAGATTCCAGCTTGGGTCCGTTGTCCCCAAAAAATCATAGGCCACACCAACGGAGGCGTTTTCGCTTAATTTGTATTTCAAACCGGCCTCGGCCTGATAGGCGAATACAAAATTCTCGTCGACCATATCGGATCCGATTGAGTTGTTATACACCAGGATGGAAGCCGCTCCACCCGCTCCGATTCCCACATAGGAAGACCAGGGACCCTTGATGGGAAATTTGTAAGTCACGTTCACCAGTATGGGAATGGTATAGGTGTCGAAGCTCTGGTTAATGGAACTCAACGTGGTGGCGCCGATTTTATCCGCGGAATTCCAAAGCAGCCCCGTGTCAAATTCCGCCGCCAGCGATTTATTGATATTGTAACCCAGGGCGATATCCGCTCGGATGCCAAGGTTGAATGTTTCAGTCCCGTTTGTAGATACACTCGACAAACCTGAAGAAGTCGTTGTATCCAAAGTCGCGTTTTGTTGAAAAACCCCGCCGAAATCCAGGCGGGAGTAAAGGTTCTGCGTCCACTCTTTCTGCGCCCACTCTTCAGAGTTTTGCGTCTGATATTGTGGTGGCGGGGTCGGCGTCCAATTTTGTGCGGGTGGCGTCTGATTCTGGGGAATTTGCGGTTGAACTTGCGGTTGAGTGGCCTGAGGCGTCTGCACCGGGGTGACCGGGCTTTGAGTCTGGCCCTGGGAATTCGTCGGCCAATCCTGAGAGTTTTTCGTCCAATCCTGTGCGAATCCAGCCACACTGGACAGGACGAGAACGGCGCCGGCAATGGCAATTGAACGAACGTCCATTTTCATTGCGCAAGCAATAGCAACTCTAATGCCACGGCCCCTTTCTGCGAACATTTCTGGGCGCCAGACGTCCGCAAAAGCAGTTTAAGAATTCAGAAGTGTCCCACTGGCGGAGTGAGTTTCAGAATTTCCCGATTGGTCTCGGGGGGCGGAGCGCCCGGTGGTGTTCCGGCAGGGGTCGCGCCGGTGCCTAAATTTCCGTTCGACTGTCTTGGAAAATTCCCGGTCCGGAACGGACGTTTTCCAGTTAATCCAGAAACGCGGTCAATGGACTCGTGGCACTGGCGGTTTCCCGTTGCGCCACGAGCCCGGTTTCGTAGGCGGCGCGTCCGGCCTCAACCGCGGTCTTGAAAGCAACCGCCATGCGATTGGGATCGCTCGAAACGGCGATGGCGGTGTTGATGAGCACGGCGTCCGCGCCCAGCTCCATCGCTTCCGCCGCATGGCTCGGCGCGCCCAGACCGGCATCCACGACCACCGGCACGGTGGCCTGCTCGATGATGATGCGGATCTGGTCGCGCGTCTGGATGCCACGGTTCGAGCCGATGGGCGAACCGAGTGGCATCACCGTCGCGCAGCCGGCGTCCTGCAATCGTTTCGCCAGCACCGGGTCGGCGTTGATATACGGCAGAACGGTGAACCCTTCCTTCACCAGGATTTCCGCGGCCTTGAAGGTTTCCACCGGATCGGGGAGCAGATAACGCGGGTCGGGATGGATTTCGAGTTTGATCCATTTCGGCAGACCGGCGGCGGCGGCGAGACGCGCGAGCCGGACGGCTTCGTCGGCGTTCATCGCGCCACTGGTGTTGGGCAGCAGCAGGAACTTTTTCGGGTCAATGAACTCCAGAATGTTCGCGAACGGGTCGTGCTGGCCGCTCAAATCGGCGCGGCGCAGGGCGACGGTGACCAATTCCGTGCCGCTGGCTTCCAGCGCGTCGCGCATGGCTTCCGGCGACGAAAATTTTCCCGTGCCCAGAATCAGGCGTGACCGGAAAATTCTGCCCGCGATGACCAATGGCTGGTTGGTAAACGACATGTCAGACAATTTAAGAAAAAATCCGCCATTGTCTAGGCGGGGATTGATTCCGTAGCAGCCGACGTGAGTCGGCTCCCTCTAACAAATGAGCGGACTCACGCCCGCTGCTACGGTTTTAATGGGCCGGCGTGATAGCGACGTGGTCGAAGAGCGCGGAATTGAGTTCCGTGTTGTTATGCGCGGTGAGCGCGAGGCCGACGTAAACGGTCCGGCCCATCGGAACGGCGATGCGGTCGACCGGTTTCCAATCCAGGCCGTCCTTCGAAACGTAACCGGTGAACAGGTCACCGGCGCGGACGAGTCGCACCCAACTTGCACCGACTGCCGGCGGACCGTCGGTGTTCCAGGTGAGTTCGCCCGTCTTCACGCGTCGTTGGAAGGCCGAGCCGCCGCTGGCGGTGACGACCATCAAGGCGTCTTTCGCGCCGGGCGAGAAATTGTCCCGGAACATGACGCCGGCCTTGGCCCAGGGATCGGTGTATTGCATGGTAACGACGCGCGCGACGATTTGCCCGTCGCCGTTCAGTGGCGTGCCGGCGAAGTGGCAGCCGTCGGCGGTGTCCCAAATATCGGTGCCGGAGGCGATGAGGTTGTAACGGTCATTCAAAAAGCTGGCATCGCCGGCCAGGCCGACGCTGCCGATATCCGCATGCGTCCATCCTGGCGGCAACGATGGTGTAACCGGGGACAGGGAATTAATCCATTCGGCGATGACGGAAACCGCCTGCTGGTCCACCGTGTTTTTGGCCAGGGGCGGCATTTGCAGGTCGCCGACAATGCTGACCCGATGGAACAGGACGGATTTGGTGGTATTTCCGGGCACGACAATTTTTGCACCGGGAATGCCGAGTGGATTGGCGACCGGTCCGTTGAGGATGGCCTGTTTCTCCAGTGGCGTGTCAAAGCGAGTGTCGAAAAACGCCTCGACACCGCCGGGCCGGTGGCATTGCGCGCAATTGGCGTCGAGATAGGAACGGGCGCGGAGTCCGAGCGGTGCGGTCGGGTCGGTGACGGCCACCAGTTTGGTAAACCGCGGAATGTCGTGTTCATCCAGTTTCGTGTCGAAGAGGCCAAGATGGTTCCAGGTGCGAAGCTGATTGTCCGTCACGCCGTCGGGATATGTAAAATTGCCGTTGAGCTGGCGGGTCTTGACGCCGAGCACACCCCCCGACACGGGCGTGTGGCAGGTCATACAATCCTGCCGGCCGGGGTAAAACCAGCGCTGGGTGCGGGTGCCGTCGGCGGTTTTTATGGTGATGTTCTCGGTCAGCCCCGCGGTTACCAGGTCCGCGTCGCTGTGATCGGCGCGCCATTTGTAACTGGCGCCGTAAACCGTGCCATTGGTGTCGCGAACGAGCAGGCGCGTTTCGAGCCGGTGCAGGATTTTCGGATTCGTGTCATCCACGGGCAGCTCGAACGTTTTCACGAAGACGGTGCCGGCGGGGAACGTCCATTCGCCGTTCGGCGCGAAATGAATGGTGGTGCCGGCGGGCAGCGCCATCCAGCGCGTCTTGACCGCGCCGTCCGACCAGAGCGGGGTATTGACGGTGTAGGGGACTAAACCGGGTTCAGGCGTGAGTTGCCCCAGGTCGCTAAACACGCCGATTTGCGAAAGCAACTTGGGAAAGGGATGGCTCGGCGGCGGCGGCCCGCCGCGGGCCAGGGTAAAAATTCGTCCGCCGATGCTGCTCATCTGGCAGAAATATATTTCGCCGCCGGCATCCACCCCGAACGACGAAAGCCCGGTGTAATCGGAACCGGAATTCGGCCCGGATCCCTTGGGCATGACGCACAGGACATTCTTTTTGACGGGCGTGGTCGTTTCGTCCATCGCCCAGATCGTCCGCATGACGTTGTCGCCAAAGATGTATTTGCCGCCCAGGTCGGCGGCGAATTTTTTGCCGCGATAGACATAGCCGCCGATGACCGCGCGTCCGTCGGTATGGGGATAATCCAACACCGGGCCGCGGCTGATGCCGATGTAAGTGGCCGGCATTTTGCCCAACGTCCCTTCGCAGTAATTCCATTGGAAATTCAGGCCGGACTCGCCGGGTTCGATGATGTCCACCTCTTCCCGCGCGCTTTCACCCACGTCGCCGATGTAAATCCGGCCGGTGACCGCGTCATAGGTCATGCGATGCGGACTGCGCAGGCCGAGGCAGAAGAATTCCTCAAAGACGTTTGACTGGCCGACGAAAGGATTGTCGTTGGGGATGAAATAATGCGCCGTCCGGCCATTGACCGGCTGGCGGGGAATCGGATGGCTGACGGCGCCGCCACGGCAATCCACGTCAACGCGGAACACTCCGGAGAACAGGGTTTTGTTGATGATCTGGTCATTGTCGCCGTTGGCGCTGTCACCGTCGGTCCAGTACAAAAACCCGTTTTTTGGATGAAAGAACATGCCGCCGCCGTGATGCCAGATTGTGTCGCATTTCAAATCCACATACACGACTTCCGAGCCCGGGATGGCCACGCCGTTCGGGTCCAGGGTGAAGCGTGAAAGCCGGTCATGGTAATTGCCGGTGGACGGCGGGCGGGTGGTCGGGCTGCCGGCGACCGTGCCCGGCGGGCACCAGGTGTAATAGACAAAAACGTAGTGGTTCGTTGCAAAGCCCGGATGAAATGCCACGCCCAGCAAACCGGAATCGTCCCAACCCTGGCATTGGTTGCTGAGGTCGAGCACCAGCTTTTTTTGCGTCGCGCCCGGATTGTTTTCAAACGTCCAGATACGGCCTTCACGTTCCCACACGCACAGTTCGTCCGTGCCCGGCACAAACGTGAGGCCGACGGAGTTGGTGAAGAGCAGATTCGGGAAGGCGGCCACCGCCGACCAGTCGCCCGAAATGCCCGGTGCGGTTTCGGGCAATGTGCCGTTCAGAAACGGTCCGATGGCCGGGCGCGAGTCCAATCCATAGGGTTGGGCCCCGGCGGAAAAATCAAGACACAGAAACAACGCGAAGGCAAAAAAACATTTGCCACTCGCGGGCGGAATCAAGCACAGCCTTTTCACGAATTGAATCATACCCATGATTCTCCGTCCCCGCCGCGGCGTCAAATTTTTAGTGTGCATTTTCCGCGCGCGAATTTAGCTTGGACGCATGTTTCGTCCCTGTATTGACCTGCATGAAGGCAAAGTGAAGCAAATCGTGGGCGGCTCGCTCGGCGAGGCCGCCCGCCTGCGGACGAATTTTGTCTCCGAGCAACCCGCCGCGTGGTTCGCCGAACTCTATAAACGGGATGGACTCACCGGCGGCCACGTTATCATGCTCGGTCCCGGCAATGAGACCGAAGCCCGCGCGGCCCTGGCGGCGTTTCCGGGCGGGCTCCAGATCGGGGGCGGCGTCAACGCGGAAAACGCGCGCGCCTGGCTCGACGCCGGCGCATCCCACGTCATCGCCACCAGCTGGGTTTTTCGCGAAGGTCGCGTGGATGAGGGACGGCTGGGCGAACTGGTCAAAGCCGTCGGCCAATCGCGGCTGGTGCTGGATTTGAGCTGCCGCCGGCGGGACGGAAATTATTTTGTCGTTACCGACCGCTGGCAAAAATTTACGGAACTGGCCCTCTCATCGGATACGCTTAACAAACTCGCCCGGAGCTGCGCCGAATTTTTGATTCACGCCGTGGACGTGGAAGGTTTATGCCGCGGCATTGACCGGGAACTGGTGGAGAAACTCGGTCAATGGACACCCCTGCCGACAACCTACGCCGGCGGCGCGAAGGCATTGAGTGATTTGGAGGAAGTCACCCGGCTGGGGCAGGGGAAAGTGGACCTGACCATCGGTTCGGCATTGGACATTTTCGGCGGCACCGGCGTCCGTTACTCAGATGCCGTTGTCTTCAACCGCCGGGTGCGTCCAACGTCGCCGCCGTGATTATTTGGCCTCTTCGATTTTGGAGGCCTCCATCAGTTCCTTGCCATCCTTTTCGGAAACCGTTCCGGTGACCGTCACTTTTTCACCGTCATTCTGGCAAATATTGGAGTGGAAGTCCTTGCTCACCTTGTTGTCGGTCAGAAAGTAGTTGACCGTCTTGCCGTCCTTTTCAACCTGGAGCACGTCCTGGCAGGCCGGGGTGATGTGCAGTTTGCATTTGCCACACACCATCAAGCCGCTAAGCGCCACGGCCGAATTGTCATCAGCCAGCACCCGCACCGTGACTGTTGCCGCCAGCAGCCCGGCGACGAGGGCGAGAAACCATTTGGATTTTTTCATGGGCGATTTGGGTTTTTTGGTCATCAGGATTACGACAGCTTAACCGGGACATTCATTCAAGCAAAAAATCGGAAATTAATGGGGTCTTGACGGTGTGGCAAACAGCTCGGCGATGACGATTTGAAATTCAGGGACCAACGCCTCCCCGAGCACCTCGCTTCCGGCCAGAATGCCCTTCAAGGCCAGTCCCCATTCCGTGCAGTGATAAATCTCCACGTTGTCGTAACGAGGATCCACCATCCAGAGCCTTGGCACGCGGATGTCTTCGTAGAGCTGCTTCTTGATGACCGTGTCGGCCTGATGATCGTCCGTGCTGATGATTTCCGCCGCGAGCCAGAGTTTGCCGGTGGCCACGGTGACGAGGGCCAGGTCGGGGCAGATCGTCGTCGAGCGGGAAACGTCGATTTTCGAGCGCGGCGCGAGCAATTGCGTGGCGGGCAGGTTCGCCACACTGGCGGTCATCAACCGGTGCAGGCGGTCACAAATCATTTCGTGCCGCGTACCGGGGGCGGAACGCGGCAGGGTCTCACCGCTCAAAATCTCTTCATAGGGCCGGCTCATCTCGCCAAAGCAAACCAGCGATTGACGGGGTCGGCAAGCAGCCTTTTTCGTTGAAAACAAGGCTTGCCAAGTGCGCCCGACGAGGCTAGTCTCTGCGCTCTTTTGAATAATTTATGGCAGTAAAAATTCGCATGAAACGCGTGGGGACCAAGAATGCCCCGGTGTTTCGCATTGTGGTGGCCGACGGGCGCAGTCCGCGCGATGGCAAGTTCATCGAGGAAATCGGCACGTATCAACCTTTGAAGAAGGGCGACAATTTTTCGCTGAAGCTCGACCGCGCCAGATACTGGCTGGGCAAGGGCGCACAACCGAGCGAGACCGTCGCCAGTTTCATCAAGAAGGCCGGCAAGGTCGCGGCGGCGGCCTGACTTGTTTTTTTGGCGCCATGCAGGCCTTTTTGGAATACGTCGTCAAGGGACTGGTGCAAAATCCCGGGGCGGTTTCCATTACCCCGGTGGAACGCGAGGGCATGACGGTTTATGAACTCCGCCTGGACCAGCAGGATGTCGGCAAAATCATCGGCCGGCATGGGGTGACGATCAACGCCATCCGGTCCCTGCTGCTCGCCGGCAGCGCCAAAAAAGGACTGCGTTGCTCGGTGGAAATTGTCGAGGACCAGCCGGCGGCTTGATTTGTAGCGGCGGTCGGCGGCCGCCGGGCACGCTGCAAAATGAAAATTGACGTGCTCACTTTGTTTCCGGCCATGTTTGCCGGACCGCTTGATGAAAGCATCGTCAAGCGCGCGCGGGCAGCCGGTTTGCTGGATTTGAAAATCCACAATCTGCGTGACTGGACGCATGACCGGCACAAGACCGTGGACGACCGGCCCTTTGGCGGCGGACCGGGAATGCTGTTGAAGCCCGAACCGCTCTTTGAGGCCGTGGAAAGTTTGAAGCGTGAAAAGACGCGCGTGATTTTGCTGTCGCCCGCCGGGCGGCCGTTTCGCCAGGCCATTGCGCGCGAACTGGCCCAAGGGGACGATTTGTTGCTCGTCACCGGTCATTACGAAGGTTTTGACGAGCGCGTGCGGGAGGCGCTGGCGGACGACGAGTTGTCCATCGGGGACTATGTGCTGACGAACGGGGCGCTGCCGGCGATGGTGGTGATTGACGCCGTGGTCCGGCTGCTGCCCGGGGTGTTGGGCGACGACGAAAGTCCGCACGACGAGTCGTTCAGCCAGGGCCGGTTGGAATATCCGCAGTACACGCGGCCGGCGGAATTTCGCGGGATGTCGGTCCCGGACGTGCTGGTGTCCGGCAACCACGCCGAGATTGAAAAATGGCGGCGCGAACAGGCGGAACGGCGCACGAAAGAGCGAAGACCGGATTTGATGTAACAAGTTTTGAATTTTGAGTGTTGAGTTTTGAGTTAAAAACGCGGCAACTAAAAATTAAGAATTAAAAACTCAAAATTGGATTTAATATGAACCAGGCATTACAGGAAAAAATTGAATCGGAGCAGTACCGCAAGGACGACGCGAAATTCGCGGTCGGCGACAGCATTCGCGTGCATACCAAGGTCGTGGAAGGCGACAAGGAGCGCATCCAGATCTTCTCCGGCGTCGTGATTGGCAAACGCGGGCATGGCCTGAATGAGACCTTTACCGTCCGCCGCATCAGCTATGGCGAAGGCGTTGAGCGTGTGTTCCCGCTGCATTCACCGCGCGTCGATAAAATTGAAGTGGAACGCAAAGGCGAAGTCCGCCGCGCCAAGCTGACCTATCTGCGGAAGCGCCTCGGCAAGGGCGCAACCCTCGTCCGCGAAAGGGAAGAAAGGGCGGCTCCCGAACCGGCGGCCAAGTGAACGCGGGTTGAACTTTAAAAGGCGGGGCTTCGGCCCCGCCTTTTTGATTCATAACACTTCAATTTTTTGAGCCGTTGGCCGCCGCCGCCTCCGTCAGTTGTTTACCGACAAATTCCCCGAACGCCGTCGGCTCATACAGCCAGTTTTTAAACATGGTCGGCCCCGCGGTGGCGCTGAAATCCCACGCCGTCCACATGGGGATGCCGTGTGCTTTGATGTAATCCATCAATCGCTGTCCATAGGGCAGGCCGTTGGTGCCGCCCATGTTCCGCCCGCCAAAACCCCATTCCCCCACGTACACCGGGTATTGCGCGCTGACCGCGCCAAAACATTTGTCCCAATCCTTTTTGTTCGGATAGGGATGAGTTTCATACACGTAATTGGTGCCGGTGATCGCATAACCTTGCAACACGCCGCTCAGGTCGTAGGCCCAGTCCAGCCCGCCGACCGTCACAATATTGTCCGCGCCGGCGGCGCGGACCGTGTCATATAACTTCTGCATTCCCACCGCCTCGTAGGTCATTTTGGTCTGGTCGGGGTTCCATCGCGGCGGGATGTCCGTGACCGTCCCGCCGTTGCGCCACACCTCCCAGGACACGTCATGAGGTTCGTTGTAGAGTCCGAAGATGACGTAGGGATGATTTTTGTAACGTGTGGCCACGTCGTGCCAGAAGACCACGGAGTTCCGGTCCGGCAGGTTGTGCTGGCCCAGCCGGCCGCCGTCATTGACCCATTCGCCGCAGTCCGACCAGTGCAAATCCAGATCAATATAAACCTGCGCCGCCGCGCAGGTGTCCGCGATTTGGTCCACGGTGGCGCGATACGCCGCGCCGCCGTCCGTCTGGTCCTTCATTTTGCCAAACCAGCGGTCCTGTGCCAGCGGCAGGCGGATGAAGTTTACCTTCCACTCGTTGATGGCGCGGCCCACGGATTCCTGCACATGATCACCGTCGGTCCGGTATTCCAACGACGCGATGTTGACGCCATAAAGCCGGACCGGATTGCCCTTCGCGTCCAGAACGTTGGTCCCCCCGGCATGCAGCTGCATCGGCGCAAGTTTGGAATCAAACGGCCGCGTCTGACTGGCCAGGAGTTCGGTTCCAGCAGGCTGGCTGTCTCCCGTCGAGTGGAACAGGGTAATCAATGCCAGCGCCGCAAACGTTGCTTTAAGAAAATTCAAGCTTCGCACGGGAGAGCTGTATCAGCGGATTCAGAGCCATATCAATCACAAATTTCCTGAATTGGCCCCGGATTGATCAATGTCATTTT
>Ga0187855_10000044_pt1 | contig 102604 bp, 89 predicted proteins | sample June2016WEW_8_10_2_FD_132969 | JGI IMG/M metagenome (GOLD analysis project Ga0187855, IMG submission 132969) | Peatland microbial communities from SPRUCE experiment site at the Marcell Experimental Forest, Minnesota, USA - June2016WEW_8_10 | ecosystem: Environmental > Terrestrial > Soil >... | reverse complement strand
CCGGGAGACAACGTCAGCCTGGTGATCGAGCTGATCACGCCGGTGGCGATGGAAAAGGGCTTGCGCTTCGCCATCCGCGAAGGCGGCCATACGGTGGGCGCAGGCACGATCGCCGAGATTATTACGTAGCTTTCAGCCGTCAGCCGTCAGGAAGAGCGTTCGACTGTCTTAGGATGGCAGGATTTTGAAAGCTAGAAGCTAAGAGCTGATAGCCAAAAGCTGGTTTTGGAGTGAGTGATGCCCCGAGAGATTATTACGTTGCAGTGTGGTGATTGCAAAGAGCGGAACTATTCGAAGACCAAGAACCGCAAGACGACTCCGGACCGTCTGGAACTGAAGAAGTTCTGCAGCCGGTGCCGCAAGCACACGCTGCATAAAGAGGTTAAGTAGTCAGTTGCCAGTAGTCCGGTTTTACTGACAACTGGCAACTGGGAACTGTTTTTAGGGGCGTAAGCTCAACGGTTAAACTGTCGGTCTCCAAAACCGAACTTGGGGGTTCGAATCCCTCCGCCCCTGCCAGATTTAAGGGTAAAGCCGAGGGTAAAGTCGAGGCCCGAGAGGGAGTAGCAGTCGAGGAAAGCGGGAAGGTATGGCGACAGCGGTAGAACAAAACGCGATTACCACCACGTTGCGGTCCTGGCCGGAACGCATCAAGTCTTTTTACAGCGATGTGCGCACGGAGATGAAGAAAGTCACGTCTCCTACGCGCAAGGAAGTTCAGGCAACAACGACGGTGGTGATCATCACCGTGTTTCTGTTCGCGTTTTTTTTCTGGGTAGTGGATCTGGCGATCAGCAACAGCCTGGAGCGGATGCTGCATTATCTCTCGCGCCGTTAGGCAGCGAGTGAAAGAAGCGATTGAATGCCGGATACGGATACGAATAAAGAGAAGAACGAAAGCGCTGCGGTTGGCGTTGGCTCAGAAGGTGCTGACCAGCAGGCGCCCCCAGCCGCCGCGGAAGCAGTTCCGGGCGGTGAGCCCGCGCGCAATCCCAATATGAAGTGGTACATCATCCACGCCTATTCCGGATTTGAGCGCAAGGTGAGGGAGTCCCTCGAATCGCGCGTGCAGGCTTTCGGGTTGCAGGGCAAGATCGGCAGGGTGCTGATTCCGACCGAGTCGGTCACCGAAGTCCGTGGCGGCAAGAAGTACACCTCGGAGCGCATGTTCTATCCCGGTTACGTGCTGGTCGAAATGGACATGGACGATCACGTCTGGCACGTCGTGAAGTCGACGCCGCGGGTTACGGGATTTGTGGGCACCGGACAGCAGCCGACTCCGCTGTCGGAAGAAGAAGTCAATCACATCGTTTACAAGGTGGCCGACAGCCGGGAAAAGCCGAAGCTCAAGGTCAAGTTCGAAAAGGGCGAGACGGTGCGCATCGGCGAGGGTCCGTTCGCAACCTTCACGGGCGTGGTCGACGACGTGAACGAGGATCGCGAGACGTTGAAGGTGATGGTCACGATTTTCGGGCGTTCGACACCAGTGGAATTGGAATTTGGACAGGTGGAGAAAGTCGCGTAGCGGTTTCTGTAGAGACGCGGCTCGCCGCGTCTCGGCGGCGGAACACGGGGCAAGCCCCGTCTCTACACGAAGATAAATTGGGAAAGGCGTCATGGCAAAGAAAGTTACAGGTTCGGTAAAGTTGCAGATTGCGGCGGGCAAGGCCACGCCGGCGCCTCCGGTGGGACCGGCGCTGGGGCAGGCGCAAGTCAACATCATGGAGTTCTGCAAGCAGTTCAATGCCCGCACCGGGCAGAAAGAACTCGAAGGGTTGATTGTTCCGGTCGTAATCACGGTCTACAGCGACCGCTCGTTCACGTTCATTACCAAGACGCCGCCGGCTTCGGTATTGCTGAAGCGCGCGGCCGGCATCGCCAAGGGATCGGGCGCGCCCAACAAAGATAAGGTTGGCAAGGTGACGCTGAAGCAGGTCGAGGACATTGCGAAGCAGAAGATGCCGGATCTGAATGCTGCGTCGGTCGATGCGGCCATCAAGAGCGTGCGTGGTACGGCGCGGTCGATGGGCATCGATGTGGTCGGATAGCGCTGGCGTCTCGCCGGCAGAATTCAGTAGTAGAGACGCGGCTTGCCGCGTCTGACGTCGAAAACGCCACGGCTCTTCAAAATAGCGAAGCGGCGGTGGGAGACTGAGGGAAAAATGAAGAAGTCAGGAAAGAATATCGAGAAGTCGCGGAAGGCAGTCGAGCCGCGGCCTTATACGTTGCAGGAAGCGGTTCCACTTCTGCAGAAAGTGAAATACGCAAAATTCGACGAGACGGTGGAAGTGACGTTGCGGCTGGGCGTCGATCCCAAGCATGCCGACCAGATGGTGCGCGGCACGGTGGTGCTTCCTCACGGACTGGGCAAGTCGAAAAAAGTTCTGGTGATCGCGAGCGGTGAAAAAGTTCGCGAGGCCGAGGCGGCAGGCGCGGATTTCGTCGGCGGCGAAGACATGGTCGAGAAGATCACGAAAGAAAACTGGACCGACTTCGATGCCCTGATTGCCACGCCCGACATGATGAAATCGGTCGGCCGTCTGGGTAAGATTCTCGGACCAAAGGGACTGATGCCAAATCCGAAAACAGGTACGGTCACCATGGATGTGGCGCGCGCCGTGCAAGAAGTGAAAGCCGGCAAAGTCGAGTTCCGCACCGACAAGACCGCGCTCGTGCACGTTCCGGTGGGAAAGATTTCATTCTCGCCCGAGAAGTTGGTCGAGAACGCAACCACGCTGATCTCGAGCGTGATCAAGGCGAAGCCTTCGGTAGCCAAGGGCAAATACATCAAGGCCTGCTATCTGAGCTCGAGCATGGGCCCGGGCATCGCGCTGGACACGACTCCGATCGAGGTTGCGGCCAAGGCATAATCTAGTGGAGCGACGGGCGCCCGCGCCCGTCCCGGGCGCACCCCGGAGATTTCCTGAAAGGGTTTGAACATGGCGGTTACCAGAGCTAGGAAAATTGCGCAGGTTGAAAAGCTTGGCGGCGAACTCAAGAACGCTTCGAGCATGATCGTGGCCACCTACTCCAAGCTGACGGTGACGCAGGACTTCGAATTGCGCAAGGCATTGCGTCCGACCGGGGCCAAGTATCGCGTGGTGAAGAACACCTTGGCCGAGCGCGCCGGCAAGGGCACCAAGGTCGAGGAAGCGCTGAAGAACCTTCAGGGCGTGACCTCGATCGCCTACACCGAAGGCGATCCGGTGGCGCTGGCGAAGGCGCTGGCGAAGTATGCCAAAGAGCATCCGGAATTCAGCTTCAAGGCCGGTGTGGTCGAAGGCCGCGTGATCACGGTCAAGGAGATCGAATCGCTCGCGACCATGCCATCGAAGGACGAGCTTTATTCGAAGCTGTTGTTCCTGCTGCACGCTCCGGCGCAGCGTCTGGTCACGGCGATGAATGCGGTCGGACGGAATCTGGCGGTGGTCGTCAGCCAGGGCGTGGAGCAGAAGAAATTCAAAGAGGCGTAGAAGTTTGTAATTGAGAAATTTGTAATTGGTAATTTGAACCCCGGCGAGTTTGGGCTTTTCGATTACAAATCACCAATTACAAATTTCACCAAGTTTTCGGGGCAGCAATGCTGCTCGAAAAAAGATTTAGCTATCGTAAAGCTCGGGGTGGCGCGGTCTGAAACTTTGGTGTTGTCTGGCGCCGGAGATGAAGACCTGGTCGCACTGGAAACCGGGCCAAGCGACAGCGAAATCGCAAATCTTACATAAAGCGGAGAGATTCACATGGCGGATCTACAGCAGTTAGAAGAGTCGATTGTCGGCCTGTCGTTGCTGGAAGCGGCAGAGCTGGTCAAGAAACTGGAATCACGTCTGGGCGTTTCGGCGGCGGCAGCGGCCCCGGTAATGGTTGCTGGCGGAGCGGCGGCGGGCGCGGCAGCTCCGGCCGAAGAAAAGACCGAATTCACCGTCGTTCTCAAAGAAGTCGGAGCCAATAAGATCAATGTAATCAAGGCGGTACGTGAGGTCACGAGCCTCGGCCTGAAAGAGGCGAAGGACCTGGTTGATGGCGCTCCTAAGAGCATCAAAGAAGGCGTTTCGAAGGATGAAGCCGAGACCATCAGGAAGAAGTTCACTGAAGCGGGCGCAACTGTCGAAGTCAAATGATCCCGGCAGCGTGGGACGGTGTGTGGAAGCGGGGTTCTGCCCCGCTTGGACGGGGCGAAGCCCCGTCACCACTCGAACTAGCCCGCTTGCAATTATTTGACCGAACAGTAGCTGAATCCTCGGGAGTGGTGTTAATATCTAATAAATAACCCGCTTACCCTGGCTTCACTGCGAGGCGACGGCGACCCGCATCCTCCAAATAGACCCAGGAAGCGGAACGGAAAAGGGTCGCTGGAATGAAAGTTTGGCAGCCGGTCCCGCGGGCGGCGGGACGGAAACAGGCCTTTTGAACTGGCGCGGAATTTTACAAGTTACTCAAGAGTAAGCGTCGCACACGGCGCCTGCGGACAAGCTTGTCCTTGCGGGTGCCGGTGTCTTTTCTCCGCGTACACCGCTCGTTAGCAGTCTCGTTTAGCAGTCTTGTGGCGCCGCCTTTTTGCGCCCCTCATTCCGCGCTATACCGCAGCCCCAGGCTGCCTGAAAGCAGGAGCTTCTGAGCATGACAAAGCACAATATCCACCGCAAGCGTTTCGATTTTTCCAAAATTCCAGCAACCATCCAGATCCCGAACCTGATCGAGGTTCAGAAGCGCTCCTATGACCGCTTCCTGCAGATGGACAAACTGCCCAGCGAGCGCGAAGACGGCGGGCTGCAGGCGGTGTTTCAGTCGGTGTTTCCGATCACCGATTTCCGCAATGTTTCCCAGCTTGAGTTTGTCGATTTCGCGATTGGCAACTGGGAGTGCAAGTGCGGCCACCTGAAAGGCCTGCATCACTTGCGCACAACTTGTAAAAGTTGCGGATCGACGGTGATCACCGACCCGTTTCATCCGGGAGAGGTTCTCTGCCACAAGTGCGGCACCTACAACGCGAACACTCCCGACTTCTGCAACAAGTGCGGCGATCCGGTTGGGCTGCAACTGAAGTACGACGTGGCGGAATGCGAAGAGCGCGGCATGACCTACTCGGCCCCGCTCAAAGTCACGATGCGGCTTACCATCTGGGACAAGGACGAGGCGGGCAACCGCTCGATTCGCGACATCAAGGAGCAGGAAGTTTTCTTCGGCGACGTCCCGCTGATGACGCAGAATGGCACGTTCATCATCAATGGCACCGAGCGCGTCATCGTTAGCCAGTTGCACCGCTCGCCCGGCGTATTCTTCGAGACAGCGGCCAACCGCACCTACTTTTTGGGAAAGATTATTCCCTATCGCGGATCGTGGGTTGAATTCGAATACGACCAGAAGAACGTTCTCTACGTGCGCATCGACCGCAAGCGTAAATTCCTGGGCACGATTTTCCTGCGAGCGCTCGGCCTGCGTTCCGGCGAAGACATTCTGAAGACTTTCTACACCACGGACCGCTTGATCGTCCGTGACAAGAAGCTCTTCTGGACGCTGGATCCGGCGAGCGACAAGCCGACCAACTTGCTGGGCATGAAACTGGCGCACAGCGTCAAATCAAAGTCTGGCGATGAAGTGGCCCACTCCGGCCGCAAAATCACCCCTGCGACGCTGAAGGAAATTCAGAAGGCAAAGATTGGCGAAATCGAAGTGGACACGACCGATCTCGAAGGCGCGTGGGCGGCGAGCGACATTGTCGACACCACGACCGGCGAAGTGCTGCTCGAGGCCAATTCGGAAATCACCGCCGACAAGGTGGCTAAGATTTTGGAATCGGGCGTGATCGAGATGAACGTGTTCTTCCCCGAGCGCGACGAAGTGGGCACGGTGATCAGCCAGACCCTGCGCCGCGATTCGATCACCAGTCCGTCCGAAGCTCTGATCGAGATTTATCGCAAGCTGCGCCCCGGGGATCCTCCGACGCTGGACACGGCGACGGCATTGTTCCAAGGCATGTTCTTCGATCCGCGCAAGTATGACTTCTCGCGCGTGGGCCGGTTGAAGTTCAACATCAAGCTGTTCGAAAACCAGGAGGCGACGAGCCTGGAACAGCGCACGCTTGATCCCACGGATTTTTACGCGACCATCAAATACCTACTCAAACTGCGCAAGAACATCGGCGCGGTGGATGACATCGATCACCTGGGCAATCGCCGCGTGCGAGCGGTTGGCGAGTTGCTGGAGAATCAGTTCCGCATCGGCCTGGTCCGCATGGAACGCGCGATCAAGGAAAAGATGAGTGTGTATCAGGAAATGTCAACGGCCATGCCACACGATCTGGTTAACGCCAAGCCCGTGATGGCTGCGATCCGCGAGTTCTTCGGATCCTCGCAGCTGTCGCAGTTCATGGATCAGACGAATCCGTTGTCGGAAATCACGCACAAGCGGCGACTGTCGGCCCTGGGGCCGGGCGGCCTGTCGCGCGAACGCGCCGGATTTGAAGTTCGCGACGTCCACCCCACGCACTACGGACGCATCTGCCCTATTGAAACGCCGGAAGGCCCGAACATTGGACTGATCTCGTCGTTGAGCTGCTTTGCGCGTATCAACGACTACGGCTTTATCGAGTCGCCGTACCGCAAAGTGAAGAACGCGCGCGTGGTGGATTACGTCATCGTCGTCAACGCCGGTGACAGCAGCTACAAAGTCGGCGACTATGCCGAGAAAAGCGAGATGGAGAAGGTCAACGCTGATTTAAAAGACCGGCGCAAGAAGCCCGTCGAGGTCGAGCCGTTCTCCTTCTATCTGTCCGCCTGGGAAGAGGACCGGCACACCATCGCGCAGGCCAACATCGAACTGGACGACAAGGGCCGCATCGCCGGCGAGCTGGTCAACGCGCGCAAGGCGGGCAACTTCGTGCTGGTGAACCGCGACGAAGTGGACTACGTCGACGTCAGCCCGAAGCAACTGGTCTCAGTCGCCGCGTCGCTGGTGCCGTTCCTGGAACACGACGACGCCAACCGCGCCCTGATGGGCGCGAACATGCAGCGTCAGTCGGTGCCGCTGCTGCGGGCGCAGGCTCCGATTGTGGGCACTGGCATGGAAGGCGTGACCGCGCGCGATTCAGGCGCGGTCGTACTGGCGCGCCGGAACGGAATCATCGATTCGGTCGATTCCGAACGCATCATCGTTCGCGTCGAGGGCGAGCATCATCCGATGCAGCTTTCGCGCGAAGTGGGCAGCGACATTTACCAGCTCACCAAGTTCAAGCGCTCGAACCAGAACACCTGCATCAACCAGAAGCCAATCGTGAAGAAGGGCCAGCGGGTGGTGAAGGGGCAAGTGATTGCCGACGGTCCGTGCACCGACTTTGGCGAGTTGGCGCTGGGGCGCAATGTGCTGGTCGCCTTCATGCCGTGGCGCGGCTACAACTTCGAGGACGCGATTCTCGTTTCCGAAAAAATGGTGAAGGAGGATTACTATACCTCCGTTCACATCGAAGAATTCGAACTCGAAGCCCGCGACACCAAGCTCGGCCCCGAGGAAGTGACGCGCGACATTCCGAACGTGAGTGAATCCACGCTGCGCAATCTGGACGAAGCAGGCGTGATCCGCATCGGCGCCGGCATCAAGCAGGGTGACATCATCGTCGGCAAAGTTACGCCGAAAGGAGAGACGCAACTCACTCCGGAAGAGAAACTGCTGCGCGCCATCTTCGGCGAAAAGGCCGGTGACGTGCGCGACGCTTCGCTCTACTGCCCGCCCGGAATCGAAGGCATAGTGGTGGACGTGAAGATCTTCTCACGCAAAGGCCAGGAAAAGGACGAGCGCGCCAAGACCATCGAAGGCAACCAGATCGCGAAACTCGAAAAGAACCTTTCGGACGAAATCAGAATTCTGACCGATGAGCGCTTGAAGCGTTTGGAAGGCCTGCTCGGCGGCAAGGAAGTGCAAGCCGATTTGCACGACGAGCGCACCAACAAGCGCTTGCTGACCAAGGACACGATTCTGGATCGCGACGCGATCGAGCGCATCTCGACGCGCAACCTGAAGCGCATCAAGTACGCGGACAAGGATCCTCGGGTGAACGAGCAGATCGACGAGATCGAGGAAATGACCTCGCGCCAGATCGACGTGCTCAAAAAGATCGTCAACGAAAAGAAAGAGAAGCTGACCAAGGGCGATGAGCTGCCGCCGGGCGTGATCAAGCTGGTGAAGGTCTACATCGCCATGAAGCGCAAGCTCAGCGTCGGCGACAAGATGGCCGGACGGCACGGGAACAAGGGCGTGATCGCGCGCATTCTGCCGGAAGAGGATATGCCCTACCTCGAAGATGGAACGCCGGTCGAGATCGTCCTGAACCCGCTCGGCGTGCCCAGCCGCATGAACGTGGGACAGATTCTTGAAACCCACCTCGGATGGGCGGGTCATGAACTGGGTTTGAAGATCGGCGAGTTGCTGAAGCAAAACACTCGTAACGACGCCATCCGCCGCGATCTCAAAACTTTGTTCAAAGACACCGTGCTGGCGGACACCATCGCGGACATGAGTGAAGATGAGCTCGAAGCATTGGCCCCAACCCTGAAGAATGGCGTGTTCATGGGATCGGCCGTATTCGACGGCGCGCGTGAGACGGAAATCAAGGCGTTGCTCACGAGCGCGGGCCTGCCTACCTCGGGCAAGACCACCCTGCGCGATGGCATGACCGGCGAGATGTTCGAGCTGCCGGTCACGGTGGGCTACATCTACATGTTGAAGCTGTCGCACTTGGTGGACGACAAGATTCACGCGCGTTCCATCGGCCCGTACTCGCTGATCACGCAGCAACCGCTGGGTGGCAAGGCGCAGTTCGGAGGCCAGCGTTTCGGGGAAATGGAAGTGTGGGCCCTCGAAGCCTACGGCGCGGCGTTCATCCTGCAAGAATTGCTGACCGCGAAGTCAGACGATGTATACGGCCGCACCAAAATCTACGAGGCCATCGTCAAAGGCGAGGCCGCGATGGAGCCGGGCGTGCCCGAGTCCTTTAACGTGCTGATTCGCGAATTGCAGGCGCTGTGCCTGGATGTCGAATTGATCAAGATCACGGAGAAGAAGCCCGTGGCTGTAGCAGCGGATTAGTGGTCAGTGGGCAGTGGTCGGTGGCCAGTGAAAACCGGGCCGACCGCAGCCCCTGACAGCGCATAAAGATTTTCGAAGATTTAAGAAAACGCTTCGCAGGACTCAGGCTCTCGGTCGCTGCGAAGCACAAAAAACTGGCCACTGACCACCGATCACTGGCCACTGAGAGTAAGAAAGCGGAGGAACATGTTTCGTTCGAGCCCGTTCGATATGGCAAATCCGGTGGCTGACTTTGATGCCATTCGCATCAGCCTGGCGTCCCCGGAAAAGATCCGGAGTTGGTCGCATGGGGAAGTGACTAAGCCGGAAACCATCAACTACCGCACCTTCAAGCCGGAGCGCGATGGCTTGTTCTGCGCGCGCATTTTCGGCCCGGTCACCGACTGGGAATGCCTCTGCGGCAAGTACAAGCGCATGAAGCATCGCGGCGTGATCTGCGACAAGTGCGGCGTGGAAGTCACGCTGTCTAAAGTTCGCCGCGAGCGCCTCGGCCACATCGAACTGGCGTCGCCCTGTTCGCACGTGTGGTTCTTCAAGGGGCTGCCCAGCCGCATCGGGCATCTGCTCGACATCTCTCTGCGCGATCTGGAAGCGATTCTCTACTTCGAGGCCTACGTGGTCGTCGATCCCGGCGACTCCCCGGTAAAAGAACGCGAAGTCATCAAGGACGAAGCCAAGTACCGCGAACTCGATCAGCAATATCGCCCCGCTGGCTTCAAAGCGATGATGGGTGCGGAAGCGATCAAGGAGCTTCTGAAGCGCATTGAGGTCGATTCGCTGGCTGCCGAACTGCGCGAGAAGATGAAGCACGAAACCTCGCTGCAGAAGCGCCTGAAATACGCCAAGCGCCTGAAAGTGGTCGAGGCCTTCCGCAAGAGCGGCAACAAGCCGCAATGGATGATTCTCGACGTGCTTCCAGTGATTCCACCCGAGCTGCGCCCACTGGTTCCACTGGATGGCGGGCGCTTCGCCACTTCCGATCTGAACGATCTTTACCGCCGCGTCATCAACCGCAACAACCGGTTGAAGAAGCTGATGGACCTGCACGCTCCCGAAGTCATCGTGCGCAACGAGAAGCGCATGCTGCAGGAAGCGGTCGACGCTCTGTTCGACAACGGACGCCGCGGCCGCGTTCTGCGCGGCGCCAACAACCGGCCGCTGAAGTCGCTCTCCGATACGCTGAAGGGCAAGCAGGGACGCTTCCGCCAGAACCTGCTCGGCAAGCGCGTCGATTACTCCGGACGCTCCGTGATCGTCGTCGGTCCCGAGCTCAAGCTGCACCAGTGCGGATTGCCGAAGAAGATGGCGCTCGAATTATTCAAGCCCTTCATCTATCACCGGCTGGAACAAACCGGAAACTGCACCACCATCAAGCAGGCAAAAGAAATGGTGGAGCAGCAGGAACCGATCGTCTGGGACATTCTGGAAGAGGTCATCAAAGATCATCCCGTCATGCTGAACCGCGCGCCTACGCTCCATCGCCTGGGCATTCAGGCTTTTGAGCCTGTGCTGGTGGAAGGCAAGGCAATTAAGATCCATCCGCTGGTTTGCACCGCGTTCAACGCCGACTTTGACGGCGACCAGATGGCGGTGCACATTCCGCTTTCGCCCGAGGCGCAGGTGGAAGCCAGCGTCTTGATGCTGTCTTCGCACAACATTCTGTCGCCGGCGTCAGGCCAGCCCATCACCGTGCCCACGCAGGATATGGTGCTCGGTCTCTACTATCTGACGAAAGCGAAACCGGGCGCGAAGGGCGAAGGCCGTTCGTTCGCCAACATCGATGAAGTCGTGATCGCGCTCGAAATGGGCGAGGTGGAAACGCTCACCCCGATTCGCCTGCGCTACACCGGCGAAGTCATCGACCTGACGCAGGCCTACGACGACCAGGACGTGAACCACACGGAGCCCGTGCAGGTTAAGCGCGAATTCCTGAATACCACCGTCGGCCGCGCCATTCTGAACGACCATTTGCCCAAGACCGTGCCGGGCGTCAACGTGGCAATGCCATACATCAACGGCTTGCTCAAGAAGAAGGGCGTCGGCCAGTTGGTCAATTACTGCTACCTGCGGTTCGGCTTGGAAGTCACCGTCAAGATGCTCGACGAGATCAAGTCGCTCGGCTTCAAATATGCCACACGCGCCGGCCTCTCCATCGGCATTGACGACATGGTGATCCCGGACAACAAGAAGACCCTGGTGAAAGACGCCGACAAGCAGGTGATCAACGTGCAGCAGCAGTACCTGGACGGCGCGATCACCAACGGCGAACGCTACAACAAGGTCATCGAAATCTGGTCGGCAATTACGGAAAAAGTTGCCGATGAAATGTTTAACCAGATGCAGAAACGGGATAAAGAGGGCGAACTCAACCCAATTTACGTCATGGCCGATTCCGGAGCCCGCGGATCGAAACAGCAGATCCGCCAGCTCTCCGGAATGCGCGGACTGATGGCGAAACCGACCGGCGAAATTATTGAGACCCCGATCACGGCCAACTTCCGTGAAGGTCTGACGGTGCTCGAATACTTCATCTCGACGCACGGCGCCCGCAAGGGTTTGGCCGATACGGCGTTGAAGACCGCCGATTCGGGTTACCTGACGCGCCGTCTGGTGGACGTCGCCCAGGACGTGATCATCAGCGAATACGACTGCGGCACGGTGGACGGAATTTTCGTCTCCGGCATTGTCGAGGCCGGTGAAATTATCGAGCCGCTGCGTGACCGCATCGTGGGCCGCGTTTCGCTCGAAAAAATCAAAGACTACGAAGGCCAGGTCGTAGTCGACGTGAACCATGAGATCACCGAAGATCTGGCAGGGGCGATTCAGGCTGCTGGTATCGAGCGGGTAAAGATTCGCTCGGTGCTGACCTGCGAGTCGAGGCGCGGCGTTTGCGTCATGTGCTACGGACGCAATCTCGCTTCCGGGCGCCTGGTCGAACTCGGCGAGGCTACCGGCGTGATTGCGGCGCAGTCCATCGGCGAACCTGGAACGCAGCTCACCATGCGTACCTTCCACATCGGAGGCACGGCGTCGCGAGTTTCGGAACAGTCACGCCTCGATGCCAAGAGCAACGGCATCGTGCGCTTCGTTAACTTGCAGACCGTGAAGTCCAAGACCGGAGACCTGGTGGTCATGAACCGCCAGGGCTCGATTGCGGTCGTGGATGAAAAAGGCCGCGAACGCGAGCGCTATGCGGTCGTGTACGGCGCCAAGGTGAAAGTCGCCGAAGGCGGTCCGGTTGCGCTCGGCGAGGCACTCGTCGAGTGGGATCCATACACTTTCGCCATCCTCACCGAAATTGGCGGCACGGCGCAGTTCAAGGACCTGCAGGAAGGCATCACGCTGCACGAAGAAGTCGACGAGGTCACCGGTTTGTCGCGTCACGTGGTGGCGGATTCGCCCGACGAGAAGCGCCAGCCGGCCATCGTCATCAAGGGCAAAGCCAGCAAGCGCTACCTGATGCCTTCGCGCGCTCACCTCATGGTTCAGGACGGAGACACGGTATTCCCCGGCGACGTGCTGGCCAAGATCCCGCGCGAGACGACCAAGACCAAAGACATCACGGGCGGTCTGCCGCGCGTGGTCGAATTGTTCGAGGCCCGCAAGCCGCGCGAAACCGCCGTCATCAGCGAAATCGATGGCGTGGTACGCTTCGGCGAGGTTGCCAAAGGACAGCGAAAGCTCTACGTGGCAGCCGATAACGGCACGGAGAAGGAATATTCCGTTCCGCGCGGCGTCCACATCAACGTACAGGAAGGCGAGCGCGTCCGGGCGGGTGAACCGCTGATGGACGGCCCGCTCAACCCGCACGACATTCTGGCTGTGCTCGGCGAGAAGGAGCTGCAGTCTTACCTGGTGAACGAAATCCAGGAAGTCTACCGCTTGCAGGGCGTGAACATTTCGGACAAGCACATCGAAGTGATCGTCCGCCAGATGATGCGCTGGGTGAAGGTCGAAGATGTGGGCGACACCCAGTTCCTGCTCGAACAGCAAGTGGACAAGTTCCGCTTCCACGAGGAGAACGAGCGGGCCATCGCGCAAGGCGGCAAACCGGCCACCGGGCGTCCGTTGCTGCTCGGTATCACCAAGGCATCGCTCTCCACCGATTCGTTCATCTCCGCTGCCTCCTTCCAGGAGACTACCCGCGTGCTGACCGAAGCTTCCATTCAGGGAGCGGTCGATCATCTGCGCGGTTTGAAGGAGAACGTGATCGTGGGCCGCTTGATTCCCGCCGGCACCGGCATGGAGTATTACCGCAACGTGCGTCTCTCTCCCGAAATGGAAGAGGCCGCCAGCAAGGTGCAGGAGGAAGTCTCGCAAGCCTACGAAGATGCCGAGCGCGCTCTCGAACTCATGCGCCACGAAGGCGAGACCGAAGAACTCGCCGCCGAGTAGGCGAACCGAACCATCAGCAGGGGCGACGCAAGTCGCCCCTTAGTTTTTGCTCGTGTGGTAACAGTTTGCTCGTGTGGTAACAGTTTGCTCGTGTGGTGACGGGGTTGCCCCGTCCAAGCCGAGCGCACCGGAGCCCCCGTCAAGCCCGGTGTTGGGTTGACGGGGTGGAGCAGCTCGGCTTGCACCTTATAAAGTCGCAGCAACTCTGGATTCGCTATAGAATGACGCTTGATTGGACGACGGTTTCTCGACGCCAATGTCTTTAGCACTGGAGCCACAGCGCCTGCCCGGGCAGCCTCAGGATCCGAACCCCAAGCCGGAGCCACTTCCCGGTGCACTGATATTGGCCCCGGCGCTGGGGCGCTTCTGGCGGCTGTTCCGCCTGTCGATCTGGCGTGCCTTCGAGCACGATGCTTTCGGAACCGCCAAGGCCTCCGCCTATTCGGCCATCTTCACTTTTTTCCCCGCCTTACTGGTGCTCGGCTCGGTTCTTGCCACCCTTAGCCGGGGCCAAGTCTACCTGCGCGAGGTTTCCTACGCGCTCGGCACCATTTTGCCTGCGGGCAGCTCAGCCGCGCTTTCCTACCTGAAAGGCAGCACGGACCGTCCGGTTGACCTGCTCTTCTTCACTTCGTTGTTGACCGTCTGGAGCGCTTCCGGCGCCATCATCTCCTGGATGGACGGTTTTCGCCGCGCCTACCAGCTTCCCAAAACCTGGGGGTTGGTCAAAGAGCGCGCGATCGCGATCTCGCTCGTCTTGATGGCCGGTTTGCCCCTGACCTTCGCCACCATTCTGGTTGCCTTCGGCAGCCGCATTGAAACGCGGATTCTGTTTCACATCGGTCACGAATTCGGGCCTTTGATTCTGTTATTGTGGGGCGCAATCCGCTGGGCCATCGCGATCCTGACCAGCATCGCCGTGATCCAGCTTATCTATCACAACGCGGTGCCCCGAACTCAGCCCTGGCACAGCGTTTTGCCGGGCGCCGTTCTGGCCACCGCCATGTGGCTGATTTCCACCGCGCTGTTTGGATTGTATTTGCAGCACTACGCCGACTACAGCGTGATCTACGGTTCGCTCGGTGTGGGTATTGCGCTGCTGCTGTGGATGTATCTCATCTCGCTGGTGGTGCTGATCGGCGCCGAATTCAATGCCATGCTCTTTCCTCGCGGTCTCACGAAAGTCCCGCCTCCGCGGGCAAACACGGAAACGCACTGACCGGGAAGGCGTTTGCACACAGCGGGAGAAAGTGATCGCTCGACGTGGCGGCAGAAGAAACAGCTATTAAATCTTGTCATCCTGAGGGAAGCGAAGGACCTGCTTTCGTTTTCGCCAGCCGTAACTTCAATCTCAGGTTGTAAGCAAACCACCAGAGGTCTTGATGCGATGCAGCCGACCGTCGCCTTTTTCGATGACTCGCTGAACCCCGCAGTCCGCGGCTTTCTGCACTCCCCCTCGACGGCAAACGGCGACGCGCTGATCCTCACCCACGGCGCGGGCTCGGATTGCACTGCTCCTCTGCTGGTCGCGATCAGCGACACCTTTGCCGGACATGGCTACCTGGTTCTGCGCTGCGATCTGCCCTTTCGCCGGGAGGGCGAACGGCGAACCGGGCCGCCCTTTCCAGGCAATGCGGAACGCGATCGCGAGGGTCTGCGCAACGCGGTTGTTGTTTTGCGGCAAAAGGTCGCGGGCCGGATCTTTCTCGGCGGCCACTCCTACGGCGGCCGCCAGTCGACTTTACTCTGCGCCGCCGAACCAGGGCTTGTTTCCGGACTCCTTCTGCTTTCCTACCCTCTGCATCCACCGCGCAAACCTGAACAGTTTCGCATCCAGCATCTGCCCAATTTGCGCACGCCCAGCTTGTTCGTGCATGGAACGCGCGACCCCTTCGGAAGTGTTGAAGAGATGACGAACGCCCTGCAGTTAGTCCCGGCCAAAACCGAGTTAATGAAAGTGGAAGGCGCAGGACACGACTTGGGTTTCAAGGGAAAGGCACGAGCGCTGGAGCTCCCTGCAAGCATCATGGCGAGATTTGAAGCGCTGTTCACCTAGAGCGGTTTCAAGATTGCCATCCCTGGAACCACCGCGCCAACTGCAAACAGGAGACGCGGCGTCTCTGCCTCAGGGGTTCAGTGAGGATCGCATGCGGTAGACCTTGTGAGACCTGACGACTGAGATCTGACGGCTGATGGCTGACGGCTAGTTCACCCAGCCCGATTTCGATCCGCCATTCGTTTTGTCGTTATCGTCGGGAGGTATGTAGTTTCCGTGCTCGTCGAAGGCGACTTTGCGATCATGATCTCTCATATAGACTTCAAATTTTCTTGCCGCGCGCCGCCGCTTCCAGCGGTAATACGAGTTCCGCACGCCGAAATAACGCTCGGACGCCACATAGCTCATACCGCGAGAAGGCATGAACTTTACCCATAAGTAGCCGAAGAGCAATCCGCCCAGATGAGCAAAAACCGCAACTCCGCCTTGCGATGGCTCAAAAACCGCAATGATCGCGACCACGACCCAAATGCCGACCAGGTATTTGGCCTTGATCCTGAAAGGCAGCGGAAACAAATACATTTCCTGATCCGCGTAAAGAATCCCAAAGGCCATCAGCAGACCGAAAATTCCGCCCGACGCACCCACAGTTCCAATTCTCGGGTTCATCCCAAGGAAATGGGTATAGGAAACAGCGATGGTTATCAGAGCCGCGCCCACGACGCAGAACGTGTAGCACTCGATGAACCGCCGCGGCCCCCAGTCGCGTTCCAGATACGCGCCGATGAACCAGAGCGTGAGCATGTTGAAAAACACATGACTGAAGCCGGCGTGCAGAAACGAGTACGTGACCACTTGCCACACTTCGCCGTGCATCACGTCAACCGGGATCAGCGCCAGCCACTCTTGCATCAGAACGACAACCGCCGGGGCGAACCTGCCCGCCACCAACTGAAACAGGTAGATCCCGGTGCAAGTCAGAATGATGCGCTTCACCCATCCTGCAAATGGGGGAAAGCTGAACGAGATGCTTTGTCCGCGACTCATCAGAATTGGTCCATTATCTTTCCGGCTCCGGCACCACTGGCAGGCTGCGATGTCCCGCCGCATCGACCGCGCGCACACCGAATATCACATTATCCTTCGAAACCTTCAGGGTTGCACGCGTACCGCCGTTGACCGTTTGGACGTACTCCCAATCGGCCGCGTTCGTCGCGCGCCACGTCACCTCATAGGCAACCGCGCCGGCCGAAGGCTCCCACGTCAAAGTCGTGTCGTTTTCGAGGTTCTTGGTCAGCATTCTTACGGTCGCCGGCGGTGCTGGAGCCGATGCCAGCGAGGCCAGCGTCGCCGCGTTCAGCCGCGTGACGTGCGCCACATAGTCGAAGTCCACGAACTTCGGCAGGTCCCCATATTCGATGCCGTTGGCTTCATCCTTGCGAACGTTCTGGTGCTGATGGTTGAAATCTTCGCGGAATTCGGTGAACCGCACGGCCGCGAAACCCTGCTGATTAAAAGAGTAGTGGTCGCCGCCGCGCAGGAAGCGGTCCAGCCGGAAGATCAGTAGCGGCTTCACTCCCGCATCGTACGAGCGCCCGACGTCGGCGATATAGCGGGCTAGCTCGCGCGAAGGCGAGTCGCTCTCTCCGCCGAGCATTCGAATTCGCCGGATCTCAGCCTCGCCCGCCACCGCCGGCAGTCCTTCGGAAAACACACGCACCACGCTCGTATCCTGTTGCGGATTGCGGTCGCCTCCCACAATGTCATTGTTCAAGACGGCTTCGATCTTCCACCCTTGCTGCTGGGCCATCTGGGCGAAATGCCTGCTGCCGTTCAGCCCTTGCTCTTCGCCGGCGACCGTCAGAAAAATAATCGTCGCCGGGAACTTAAGTTTGCTGGCCGCTTTGCTCAGGACGCGGGCGCATTCCAGGCTCACCGCAGTCCCGCTGCCATCGTCATTCGCGCCCGGCGCAGGGTCGGTCCCGTTAAAAGTATCGCTGTTGCGCGAGTCGTAATGGCCGGTTACCAGCACGATGCGATCCGCCTGCCGGGGGTCGCTTCCGCGCAGCACCCCATAAACATTGGTGATTTCGGTCGGCTTCGGGATGCGGTCGCCGGGCTGCTCGGTGAAAGTGTCAGTTTTCACCTCCAGGCAGCCGCCGCAGTCTTTGGAGTAGCGCTCAAACTCCGCCTTGATCCACTCCCGCGCCGCCCCGATTCCCTTGCCGGATTTGATGGAATCTTCGTCCTGGGCGGAGAGCGTGGACCGGTTCTGGAAGCTGACCAACTTCTCGATCGTCTGCCGGATGCGGTCCGCCGAAATCTGCCGGATCGCTTCGGCGATGTGCGAGTCGGTGTGCGGGTCGGACGCCATGCGCGGCGCAGGCCCATGCACCATTTCCTGAGGCCGGCACGGAGGACCGCCAAACGCCAGCGCCAGGCCAACCACCCAGGCTGCCACAAGACCCGCTGAGGGAAAACCGGAACTGGCAGATTCGACCCGCTCAGAATTTTCTTGGCTAGCCACTTGACCTTTTCCTCACTAAGAAACTAAATATAACAGGGTACCCCGAACGTGGAGGAAATCATGGTGTACTGTCCTGAATGCGAGACGGATCTCGACATCGATGAAGATGAGGTCGATGAAGGCGCGGTCGTCTCCTGCCCGGAGTGCGGCACCGACTTCGAGGTGGTTACAGTGAATCCCGTAGAGCTGAAACCAGTCGGCGAAGACGAGGATCTGGAAGATGAGGACGAAGAAGACGCCGACGACGAAGAGGATGAGGACGAAGACTCCTGAAGCATTCTGCACACATCCGGCCGTTCCGGCGTTTTGTCGCCATGGCCTCGTCAGTCGTGTTCCTGGCGTGTCTGCTTGTCCCTGTGAACGCGCGGGCTAGCGACCGCGACAAGCCGCAGCCTTACGCTCTGATCTTTGGAACGGTTTGGGACCCCGACGGGCACCCGCTCTACGGGGTCAAGGTCAAGATCCGGCGCGCCAACGAGAAAAAGGCGCGCTGGGAGCTTTATTCCAATCACACCGGCGAGTTCGCCCAGCGGTTGCCCGTCGGCAACGCCGACTACATCGTTTGGGCGGACGTGAAGGGTTACAAGCTGGCCTCGGGCAGACAGTTGAAGCCAGGCTCCGAAGTGACCGTGCATATCGACTATGACGAGCGGTCTGACATCGGTCTTCATTTAGACTGGTAATGGCCGCCGCGAGCGAATCGCCGGCGCCAGTAATGAGAAATTCATGAAGAATGCGGTCATCCAAGGTGCGGCTTCGCTCCAGGTAGGTGCGGCTTCGCTGCGGCTCATCTTGTCGCTGGTTCTGCTGTCGGCGTCGATCTTCTGCGCGTCGACATCGGCCTTGGCGGCTCCAGCGCAGTTGGTTGGGCGCGATTCGAAGGAAGACAAGACCCGCCTGCTCACCGGCAAGGTGCTGGACAGCGGCGACAATCCCTTGCCGAACGCCGTCGTCTACCTGACCAACACCCACACCCGCTCGGTGAAAACTTATATCGTCGGCCCCGACGGGACCTATCGTTTTCCGGCGCTTCAGCCCAGCATCGATTACGAAGTGTATGCGCAGTTCAACAACCGCAAGAGCCACACAAAAACCGTCAGCCAATTTGACGATCGTCAACAGGTTTACATCAGCTTGAAAATCGACGCCAAATCCGAAACCAAGTAAGCGCTTCCTCTTCCGCGTGTCTTTTCAGAGAATCGAGCGAACAACCCCGCCATCCGCCCTGAGGGCGGCGCCATTTGTGGCCGAGGAAAGCGGGCTGCAGACGAACACCACCAGGGCTGCCACTTCCTCCGGACGCGCGAAGCGTCGTAACAAGGAACTCGGGCGAATGTTGCGAAAGAATTCGGTTTCAAGTTCCGCCTTGGTCTGCTTCGAGGCCGTCGCCATCCGATCGACAAATTCATTCACGCCTTCGGAAGCCGTGGGCCCGGGCAGCACGCAATTCACCGTAATGCCAGTTCCCGCGGTTGTCTCCGCCAGTCCGCGGGATATCGCAAGCTGCGCCGTTTTCGTCATGCCATAGTGAATCATCTCGGCCGGAATCTGCACCGCCGATTCACTGGAAATGAAGACGATGCGCCCCCAGTTCCGCGTCTTCATGCCGGGTAAATAGCTGCGGGACAAGCTAACCCCGCTCATGACATTGATTTCAAAGAAGCGAAACCAGTCTTCGTCAGAAATTTGCTCAAACGGCTTCGGCTCGAAAATGCCCAGGTTGTTGACGAGAATATCGACATTGGGGAGTTGTTGGACGGCGGCACGGACTCCTTCGGCGTTGCCAAGATCAGCGGCGAGACCATGCACCTGGGCCTGCGGGTGAGAGGCTAGAATCGACTTAATCGCTTGCTCGACCCGCTCTTTCGTCCGCCCGTTCACGATTACGTCCGCGCCCTCCCGGGCCAGCGTTTCCGCGATCGCGTATCCGATCCCCGCCGTCGATCCTGTAACCAGTGCGCGCTTCCCATCCAGTCCTAAATTCATGCTGCTTTGGATGAAGCAGGTTTCAACTCGGACTCAAACGACCAAGAAAAAGGCCACCGCATACGGTGGCCTGAATTTCCTGATGTTACTGAGCAGAAGTTAGTTGCTGTCCCCGCCAGCCCGTTTCCACGAGATCAAATCGCCGATGGTGGTGTGGTTTGAGGAGGAGGACGAGGATGCCGGGTGCTTGTAAGATTCGACTTCCTGCCGCGACGCTTCTTCGCCCACCGCCTTGATGCTCAGGCCCACTTTTTTCTCTTCCTGATTCATCTTGATGATCTTGAATTCGAACTCGCCTCCGGGTTCGAGATGCATCGCCTGCCCGTTCCCGTCGACCGCTTCCGAGTTGTGACACAGGCCTTCGATGCCTTCGGCAATCTCGACAAATGCGCCGAAGTTGGCCACGCGCAGAATCTTGCCATGCACGATGTCGCCGACGCGGTGCTGCGCGAAGAACGAATCCCAAACGTCGGGCTGCATCTGCTTCACGCCGAGTGAAAGGCGCCGCTTGTCCGGTTCAATGGCCAGGATGACGGCCTTCACCTTGTCGCCCTTCTTCAATACCTCGGAAGGATGCTTCACGCGGGTCGTCCAACTCAGGTTGCTGACGTGCACCAGCCCGTCAATTCCGTCTTCGATCTCAATGAAAGCGCCAAACTCGGTCAGATTGCGCACTCGCCCCTCGACTGTCGCCCCCACCGGATATTTGTCGTGCAGCGTATCCCAGGGGTTGGACGCGAGCTGCCGCATGCCCAGCGATATCCGGCGCTCGGTCGGGTTCACGCTCAGGACCACGCAATCCACCTGGTCGTTTACATTCACCAGCTTCGACGGGTGCTTCATTCGTTTCGACCACGTCATTTCACTCACGTGGACCAAGCCTTCAATGCCCTGCTCGAGTTCCACGAAGGCGCCGTAATCGGTGACGCTGATCACCCGCCCGTGAACGTGCGCGCCCACCGGGTAGCGGTGCTCCGCATCCAGCCACGGATCGGGCGTGAGCTGCTTGAAGCCCAGGGAGACGCGCTGCTTGTCTTTGTCATACTTCAGCACCTTCACCTGAATCTGGTCGCCGACATTGACCAGATCGCGGGGGTGAGTCAGACGTCCCCACGACATGTCGGTGATGTGCAGCAGGCCGTCAATTCCGCCCATATCGACAAACGCCCCATACTCGGTCAGGTTCTTGACGATCCCGGTAAGGACGCTGCCTTCCTGCAGGTGTTCCAGCGTCTTGCCGCGCTTCTCCGACTGCTCTTCTTCCAGAAGCTGTTTGCGCGAGACCACGATGTTGCCGCGCTTCTTGTTGAGCTTGATGATGGCCACTTCCATCGTCTGGCCCTTCATTCCATCCAGGTTCCGGATGGGACGCAGGTCCACCTGCGAACCCGGCAGAAAGGCGCGCGCGCCGTGAATATCCAGGGTCAGGCCGCCTTTGATGCGCTCCACGACGATGCCCTTGATCGGCTTCTTTTCGTTGTAAGCACGCTCGATCTCGTCCCACGACCGCAGTCGATGCGCCTTCAGATGCGAAAGGTTGACGTAGCCCTCTTCGGTTTCGCCCTTTTCCCGCATTACGTCGATCTCATCGCCGGCCTGGAACTTCGGCTTGCCCTCGTGATCGAGAGCTTCCGCAATCGGCACCATGCCTTCGGATTTCGCCCCAATGTCGACGACGACGTGGGTCGCGGTCAGTTTCACGACGCGCCCTTTGATTACGTGGTCCTCGCCGACCGCTTCCTCGGTTTCGGTCTCGAAGTGCTGGAGGGCGGCCGCGAAATCATCGCTGCCAGCGGTGGCATTCTCGGGAACTGAATTTTCAGGAGGGTCGTTCTCCCGAGTTTCGTTTCCGCGAGGGTCGGTTTCGGTAGCGTCGTTTTCACGAGCGTCAGGGGCGGAAGCCGCAGCTTCCGCGGGTGAAGGTTGTGCGACCTCGGGAGCGTCTAGTACGGCCGAAGCGCCGGCGTGGGTGTCGTGTGCAGTTGTCATGGTTTCAAGACTGGATTCAAGATTGCGAGCGGTGGTGTCGTCGGACAAGTTCATAGCCTCTGTGTCGCACGCGTCCGTGCGCATCTCATACGGGACGTGGTGTAGCGGACTGCTGGCGTGGTCATTAGTTTGCGTTGAGGCCGACCTGGCGGACGACCCTAGGACAATTCCAGCTGGTTCCAAACCGCGTCCAATACGGACCCTTTGACTATAGCAACCGCTTTGGAAAAGTGTCAAACGGGATTCCGGCCAACGCCCCAGAATTCACAGAACTGTCAGACTATCGCGGCGCTGCAAGCTGCGAGCTTCGAGCGCACCGTTGCCCGCCCCCGGTTTTCTAGCTCGCAGCTCGTAGCTCGCGGCTCGCAGCATATTTCTGCTACCCTCCCCCCATGGATCTTCTCTGGACTCCGTGGCGTTACGCCTATGTCACCGGCGCCGACCAGAAGTCGGGCTGCATCTTCTGCGATGCTCCGAAAGAAAGCGACCAACAGGCCCGCATCGTCCACCGCGGCGCGCATTGCTACGTCATTCTCAATACCTATCCCTACACAAATGGCCATGTCATGGTCGTGCCCTACGCCCACCTCGACGAACTCCACAAACTCCCCGCCGATGCCGCCCATGAGATGATGGCTCTCACCCAACGAATGGAGGTGGTTCTGCGCTCTCTTTATCGGCCCGACGGCATCAATCTCGGCATGAATATGGGAAAAGCTGCGGGCGCCGGCGTGGCGGGACACATCCATATGCACATTCTGCCGCGCTGGGTAGCGGACGCAAATTTTATCAGCGTGATCGGCGAAACCCGGGTGCTGCCCGAGGCGCTGGACGTGACTTGGGAGCGGATAAGGAAACAATTCGTGATTGGTGATTTGTGATTGTTGTTGCGGAAATACTTTTGCGGGTTGTCCACCGACTCGCCAACATAAGCGTGGGCGGCAGAGTGTATCACCGCGTCCATCTCCGCTAGCGCCGGACGAGCCGGGCTTCGTCGGCGATGTCGCCCACCACCAGTTCGAAACCCTCCGCTAGGCGGCGAAACCCGGTCGAGAGATTGTCATAGATCACGACCTCATAGCCCGCCCCCCGCAGCGCCCGCGCTGCGTGACTGCCGATATACCCCGCCCCGCCCACCACTAAGATCGCCAAAAAAGCCTCGCCTCGCTGCCTAGAGCAAATTTACCGTCGCCGTACCAAGCTCGTGTGAGGACGGGCGTCTCGCCCGTTCAAGCCAAACGCGGCTCGGCAGCGGCCTGTGGTCGCAGCCATTCTCGATTCGCTCTAGCGATCATGTTGGCGTCAGAAGCAGCTGGGGCGAAGTGATACTCATCACCCTCCGTTTGTGACAAAGGGGTACGGGTAGCAATCCGTGGCGAAGCTAGAAAGCTCGTTATCAATCGCAGTTCGCCAGATCCTGTCATCCCGAGCGCAGCGAGGGATCCGCAGTTCGCCGCAAGTCGCAGACCCCTCGCGCTCGGAATGACAATTCAAGGTAGGTGTGTTCCACCTGCAGCTGCCGCCTGGTGTAGAATTTGAAAGTCAACCCCCACGCTGTCATCGCACGGCAGCGGATTCCATCGGGACGTAGCGCAGCCTGGTAGCGCACTTGCTTGGGGTGCAAGGGGTCGCGAGTTCAAATCTCGCCGTCCCGACCATTCTTCATTCTTTTGCCCGCTGCAAGATCAGATCGAACGGCTTTCGCTAAGCGGGCCAAAGACTTACGCCGTCCGTCGCGTTGTTCAAAGCAGTGATTTGAGCAATTCACCGCGTTCTGCTGAATTCCTCGTGAGGCTAGCCGCGGGTTAATGCTTCCTAACTCGTAAGCTTTTTTCTTGTCCAACCAACTCGACCGGACTAGACTTTTGGAACCCCTTATACGGGCGCCCAAACGGGCACCGTTCCGAGTGTTTCGCGGGGAAGCATAAGACTATGATCAATCGAAAGTTCCTACAGGCATTTCTCCTCCTGTTTCTTTCCTGCGCCGCAGCTGCTCAGATAATGAGCATCCCGAATTCCAACATGGGCGGGGTTACAGGTATGCCCGGGTCGCTCGCCTTGATCTCTCCCGAACAATTCACCAATGATTTGTGGGCTATATCCGGCCACCAGAGCCCGCTGGAGAGCCCCAGCGGTTCTCTCTCGGCGCTCGACCTCAAAGCTCCCGCCAAGGCCCGTCGGGAGTTCGAGAAGGGCTATCAGCTCCTGATGCGCAAGGATCATCAGGGTGCCGTGGGGCACCTGACGATTGCCACTGCGATCTATCCCCGCTTCGTCTCGGCGCACAATGCCCTCGGCACAGCCTATTTGGGTTTAGGGCAGAATGATCAAGCGCGGGCCGAATTCTCCCAAGCCGTTTCGCTCGATGAACACCTGCCTAATTCCTTTCTGAACCTGGGTTGCGCCGAACTCGCCCTCCGGCACTTTTCCGCCGCGCAAGAATCCATTCAAAAAGCTTCCGCTCTCGCTCCTCTCGATCTTACCGTGCTCACGGCGTTGGCCTACGGACAGCTCCTGAACCGTGACTATAACGCCGCAATCACCACCGCTCATCACGTCCATGACCGCCAACACGAAGGCGCTGCCATGGTTCATTTCTATGCCGCTGCCGCCCTCGAAGAGCAAGGAAATCTTGCTCAAGCCCGGCAAGAGTTAATAACTTTTCTAAAGGAAGATCCCAAGTCGCCGGCCGCAGGCGCAGCTCTCCATGTGATGCAGGAACTCGACGAGAGCGCGAAGCATCCTTCAGCGCAAATCTCCGCAGCAACCGTTTCCTTCAGCTTCGTTCAGAATGAACCCCACTCCGGCTCCGAGCAAATACCCCAAAATGTCCGCAAGCTTATGCAGGCGTCCAACGAAAATATGCAGATCGCGGAGGCCGAAGCAGACGCCGAGTGCGTCGCCTGCGGGACAACTTCCCCTTCTGCCCATCCCAACCCCATCTCCGGCACTGCCCCTTCTCCAAAACTTTCGGAGGCTTATTACGACGGGTTCACTTTGCACGCCTCTATCGACGAGGTCCCGGTATTTTTCGCGGCCACCGATCATGGAAAATCCGTAACCACCCTCACCGCCAAAGATGTCGCAGTCGTCGACGATCACAAGGCTCCCGCGGCCATTACCGGATTCCGCGCCGAGTCCGAGCTACCGCTGCGCCTTGGCATCGTCATCGACACCAGTTCCTCCATCGCTGACCGCTTCAAATTCGAGCAGGACTCTGCCAGCAACTTTTTGCAGAAGGTCGTAATCGGCCAGGGTGATCTCGCTTTCGTCATCGGAGTTGCCAACTCGGTTCTGCTTGTTCAGGATTTCACCGCCGACCAGAAGCTCCTCTCCCACGCCGTCCGCGAACTGGTGCCCTCCGGCGGCACAGCCCTTTGGGATGCCGTTACCTTCGCTGCTGACAAACTCGCTAGCCTTTCCGAACCGAAACCCGTCGCTAGAATTCTCGTGGTCATCAGTGACGGCGAGGATAACTCCAGCAGTGTAACCCTTAAACACGCAATCAATCGCGCCCAACGCGGAGAAGTCACGGTCTATACCGTTAGCACTCGCCAGCTTACCGACCACCCCGATGTGGCCTTTCTGGTGGGCGAACATGCTTTGACCACTTTGGCAGAACTTACCGGCGGAGCCGCCTTTGTCCCAGGCTCCGTTGGCGGCCTGAAAGGCAGTCTCGTCGACCTGCAACAAGTCGTCCGCAGCCGTTACTTGATCTCCTACAAACCTGCATCCTTCAAGCGCGACGGCCAGTACCGCGCCATCAACATCACCGCTCACAAAGACGGTCACAAACTGCATGTGTACGCCCGCAAAGGCTACTTCGCCTCCGCCGCTTCCCCAAGCGGCGAGCACGATTAAAGCGGCAGCGGCGGAATTCGTTTTGGGAGTCACCCGCGGAAATGATCCAGGCCTTCACCCCCAGGGTGCACCAGGCCTGCCAGCGCCTCATCCAGCCGTGTGAGAGTGAAGATCTCCTTCACGCGGGGGCTGAGATTGATGAGCTTCAACTGGCACTTGGCCCTCTTGGCCGAGACGTACACGCCGACGATCATGCCCAGCCCGGAGCTGTCGAGGTAGCTGACATCGCTGAGGTCGATCACGAGGCGTTTGTTCTCGGCGATCAACTGGCGCGCGGCGTCGCGCAACTGATTGGCGTTTTCCATGGTGATTCTGCCCGAGCAGCGAACGGTCGCTTCGGTAGCCGTTTTCTCCGTAGCGAGCGTCAGGGTTGGTGTGGGAAGCGGATTGGCAGCCATACAGACCTCCGGATTGGAATTTCTTTATTGCCTCGAAGACGACGAGATTGTACTCCCTCCTGGGAAAAAGAAATCTCGTTTCTACTCGTTTCAACTTTTGAATTGTCTTTGTCAGCTCGTGCGAACCATGAGCGGGGTGACAAACCAGCCGAGCTTCACATCCACACACGTCCTCGGCCTTCTATACCACGCCCATCCCACCGCCACCGAGCTTCTCGACAATGCGGTAGTGCGAAATGTTGGGCCGCTCATTGGCGCGACGCCATGTTATGCGGGGCACTAGGGCAAGTCAATGAGAACTAGCGAGCTGAAGAGGGTTCAGATCGGTAGTTAGCGATCGTTCGGCTCCTTTCTCCCGGGGCTTGGTTGGTTGGCACCACCAAAGTCTACGCGGGCGTGGGAGCCGACATTGTTATGGAATCAATTACACCAACAATCAAGCCGTTCCAGAGGTGGCTTTCCGGCCTCTCGCTTCGCAGGAAAGTTCGAAAATCGTTTCCTGGGGCCGACCATTTACCCCTCCCGCCATCCGTGGCCCCGCCCTGTTTCCAATTGCTGATAGTTGATCACGACCGGTCCGCACGTCCAGCCCCCTGTGATCCCAGCCCTTGCATTTTTCCGGCGTTTGGGGCAACGTTGCACGTTGGAAAGGAGTGCCTCCGAAATCATGATCACCGTTCTCATCCACCACGAAGTCACCGACTATGCGGCCTGGAAAACGCTGTTCGATTCCGCCTACGATTGGCGGCGTAAAAACGGCGAGCGCAACTGCCGTATTTTCCGCAGCGCTGGAAACGTCAACGACCTCACTCTTTTCTTTGAATGGGAGAGTCTGGAAAAGGCGCGCGCATTCATAGCTTCCGAGGAACTCAAGACCAGAATGGCGAGTGCAGGTGTCAAAGGTGCGCCTCGAGTCGAGTTCCTGACTGAGGTGCACAGCCTCCGGCGCAGCGCTGCCGACTGAGCGCGCAGCACGCCATCAGAGGGGCGCGGAATCGATTTTCCGGCGATTCGCATCCAAAACGGGTCGAGCTGACAACCAGGACTGGAAATAGATAACCGTTCTGGCAATTTCCCCTGGTTCTGGCTTGCCCCAAATTCGTAGCAAGGAGAATCTCATGCCCAAGAAACCAATCTCCAGCAATTCGCACAAAGCTTCAGCCCAACCCCGCTACCACCAGTCGGCCCGCGAACTCCAGCCCTTTGGCACCGTGACCAGCGTCATGCCTTTGCAATTGGAAGAACCCGTCCGGCTGGAAATGACCGAGCAACTCAATCAACTCCTGGCCGACACCATGACTCTTCGGGATCTCTACAAGAAGTCCCATTGGCAGGTGTCCGGAGCCACTTTCTATCAACTTCATCTTCTGTTCGATAAGCACTTCGGAGAACAGAGCGAGATCGTCGATACGATCGCGGAACGAATCCAGTTGCTGGGCGGAATCAGTATCGCCATGGCACCCGACGTGGCAGAAACCACGCGTATTCCACGCCCGCCCAAGGGCCGCGAAGAGGTTCCCGTGCAACTGTCGCGCCTGCTGGACGCGCACGAGGTCATCATCACCCACTGCCGTGAATTGGCGGAACTGGCTACCAAACTGGGCGACCCCGGCACCAACGACATGGTAGTGAGCGATGTGCTTCGTACGAACGAGCTGCAGGTTTGGTTCCTGAGCGAGCACCTGGTAGACGCGCCGCTGGTCGAAGCCGAGCCGCTGCGGGAATCGGCATAACAGCAGATCGATTTGCGATGGAATCCACGCGGGCTTCACGGCCCGCGTTTTTCTTGGCTTGCGAACGCGGTCGGGTTTGTGTGGGAACGGGGCTTCGCCCCGTCCAGGCGGGGTAGAGCCCCGCCTTCACGCTAGTGGCGTGCGGAGAGAATGTGCAGGATCTGCTGCAGTTCATGCCGCAAGTGCGCCACATTCACGGCAGGGGCCCCAGGAAACGGAAGCGCAGTCTGAGTCTTGTCGGGCTTGTTCTCTTCCCGCAATTGCACCCGCGCACCCGCGATCGTAAAGCCGTCTTCGTAAAGCAGTCTCTTGATCCGCACCACCGACTCCACATCGCGTTTGCGGTACATGCGCTGCCCGGTGCTGCTTTTCACCGGCTTAAGCTGCGGGAATTCAGTTTCCCAGAACCGAAGCACGTAAGCAGGCAGACGGCACAAGCCGGCGACTTCGCCGATCCGGAAATAGAGCTTGTCCGGAATAATGACTTCGGCGCTGCGGCCCGCTTTCTTAGACACTTTCTTGCGGAGGCTCATGGAGACCGTTACCGTAATCCCGTATACGCGTTTCTAGCACGAGCCGCGTCGCGGGACAACCCCCAAAAGTACGCCGCAGCCGCGGATGGAAAAGCCCCTCAAGAGGTGCTTCTCCTGAGAGGCTTGCGGAATTTCTGAACGAGCATCCGTCCGCTTAGTGTTTCTTTTTCTTGGCGGCTTTCTTCTTGGTTGCCATGAAGTTTTTTCCTCCGTTTGAACGATTTGTTCTCCCAAGGTTCTCGACAGGGCACCTTGATGCCCGCGCTGCTCAACTTGTGGTATGAGCAGCTGTCCTACCACAAGATATTGCCATTCGTATGTAATTTGTCAACACAAATTTCACGTCGCTGAACGATTCTGGTGAACCACGCGCCTGATTTGCACCGGCGGAACTCACGGAAATTTCACCATCCGGCAGAACCTTCCTGTCTACGGTCCGCGATGGCGCGCTGCCTGTGCGATAATTTCAGGAGAAATTTATGTCAGATCACAAAGTCTTCTGCGCAAAACTGAAACAGGAATTGCCTGGGCTCCCCGAGCCTCCCTTCGACAGCGAGTTGGGGAAAAAGATCTATGACCAGATCTCGCAACAGGCGTGGGGCCAGTGGGTGGAACACTGCAAAATGTTGCTGAACGAATATCGCCTGAATCCGGCGCGCAAGCAGGATCAGGAAGTCATCGTGCAGCAGATGGAGCAGTTTTTCTTCGGTGAGGGATCCGCGCGTCCAGCCGAATACGTTCCACCAACGCACTGAGCGCACTGAACCAAAGAGCATCGCGGGGCAAGCCTTCCGCCGGCTCTGCAACCATGCTGCAGGCTGGTAACTGAAAGGTTACCTCTAACCCTTCAGTCAATGCCCGATTCATCACCTCGTAACACTCCTCGGCGACAATTGAAGCTGTGGCGCCGCCGATACATGACACGCTGATCCTCTCCGATCTGCACCTCGGCGCGGACATGAGCCGCGCTCGCGAGGCGTTGCGCGTGCTCCAGGAAAATCAATATCGCCGCCTCATTTTGCTGGGCGATATCTTTGCCGACCTCAATTTCGGACGCCTGAAAAAAGAGCACTGGAAATTTCTCGGCTTCATCCGCAAGCTCTCCAATCCCAAACGCAACGTCGAAGTGGTCTGGGTCGAAGGCAATCACGATCACGGCCTGGCCCCAATCATGTCCCATTTGGTGGGGGTCCGCGTGTACCAGGAATATCAATGGGAATATCAGGGCCTGCGGCACATTGCGGTGCATGGTCACCAGTTCGACGGTTTCGTGGTGAGCAATGTCCACGTCAGCTATTACATCGGCACGCTGCTCTACCTGCAACTGCAGAAGTGGGATTCGAAAAACAAAACCCTCACGCGTTTCCTCGACCGGCTCAACACGCGCTGGCTGCGCTTATCGCCAAAGGTCGCCGAAGGCGCCCTGACCCATGCCCGTCATCACAAGGCTGCGCGCATTTTTTGCGGCCACACCCACGCCGCCATGCATAAGCACGAGCACGGAACCGACTATTTCAATTGCGGAAGCTGGATTGACGCGCATCCTGCCTACATCACCGTTGGCGAAGAGGGGGTTCAGATCCATGAATACGTTGAGCGGCCCGACGATCTCCATCCCGCCCAAGAACAAAGCGAAGAACAAAACCCGGCTGTCGCCGAACCTGCCGACTTCGGCGACGAGGCAGGATTCGTCGAAGATGGTGAATTCGAGGGTGTAGCTACCTGACCCGGATTCCAGCAACCAGATGGTCTTTTGAAATTTGAAAAAGGTCGTTTGCCACAAACGAGGCACCGTAAATCTTGCGCAAACTAACCATCGTTTTCCACCACGCCGGCGGAGGACATCGCAGCGCAGCAGAAGCCCTCAAATCCACTCTCTCTAGCCAGGAACATCCTTGGGACGTCACTCTCCTCGACTTTCAGGAATTGCTCGATCCCCTCGACCTGCTTCGTCGGGCCACCGGCCTGCGCATTCAGGACACCTACAACCTCATCCTGCGCAAAGGCTGGACGCGCTTCACGCCGCAACTCCTGGTCGTTCTGCAGGGAACCATCCGCGTTTACCATTCTCCAATCGTGAAAGCGCTGCGCGCTTACTGGGCGCAGCATCCAGCGGACTTGGTGGTCTCGGTGATTCCGCACTTCAATCGCGCCATCGCCGACAGCCTGCGCCCGGGAACAAGAACGCCTGGCACAAAAACCCCTTTTGTCACTCTAATAACCGATTTGGCAGATTACCCGCCACATTTCTGGATTGAGCGGGAGTCGGAATACATCATCGCGGGTACGGAACGCGCCCGGCAGCAAGCCTTAACCATGGGCCACCCCCCCGACCATATCTTCCAGACATCGGGAATGATCCTGAAACCAAGGTTCTACGAAAAAACTGCCGTTGACCGCGTCTCGGAAAGGAAGCAGTTCGGCCTGGAACCCGATTGTCCGACCGGCATTGTCTTGTTCGGAGGCCACGGCTCCCAGGTGATGGTCGACATCACCCGGAAACTCAACCAAGCCGCGAGCGGCGTCCAGCTAATCCTGATTTGCGGGCACAACCAGAAGCTCGCCGCTGAGCTCACCAAGCTGCCGACCAGGAAACCCATCGCCGTCGTCGGATTTGCCGAGAATGTTGAGTACTACATGGCCTTGGCCAACTTCTTCATTGGAAAACCAGGCCCGGGCTCGATCAGCGAGGCGCTGCAGTTCCACCTGCCCGTGCTTGTTGAATGCAATTCGAAAACGCTGCCGCAAGAGCGTTACAACGCGGAATGGGTGACGGAGAAGGGCTACGGCATGGTCGTGCCGACCTTCAAAAGAATTGCTCCCGCCGTTCAACGATTACTCGAGAGCGCCACTTTCCATGAATTCCGCCGGAAGGCCAGCGAGTACTCGAATCGAGCCCTGTTTGAAGTGCCCGCAATCCTGGAGCAATGCATGGAGCACACGGAGGCGGCAGTGCAATCGCAGACCGTTTAATTTACGTAGGGACAGCCGCCCTCGGCTGTCCAGGCGAGCGCAGCTCGCCTGGGTGTCGTTTGCCGATTCTTGCAGTCCGGGGTTTGGCGGGGCTTTCGCCCCGCTGGACAGCCGAGGGCGGCTGTCCCTACGCCTGCTAGAAATGAAACGCGATGCCGGTTGAGAACCGCACGCCGTTCTGCCCCTTGCCATAAAAGCGCGTGTTGATCCAGTCAAGCTGCCCCCGGAACGTTACCGGCCCGGCAATACGATAATCCAGCCCGCCGCCGACCCCATTGACGAACGAAGTATCCGAGTCGGAGATTCCGTTGCTTCGGCTGATGTGCCCCGCGCCAACCAGGAACTCGCCAAACGGGCGGAAGCGCTTGACCTGTACCGATACTCTCGGGCCGAACAGAACGTTGTGTGCCGCGAGGTCGGCGTTGGTGCCGTTGTAGTTGTGGCTACCATAATGTCCATCAACATCGGCCACCAAGCCAATCCATGGCAGGAACTTCCCTTCCAGCGTGGCCTCCCATCCATTCGTATTTGTGGTGTCGTTCGAGACGACAGAAGTGCGGTCATAGGAATAGCCGAAGAATACGTTTCCCCTCGTTGGAATCTGCGCCCAGACGGCGCTCGACAGCATCGTCAATAACAAAACAAGATTCCACACTCTTCGCATTGTTTTCTCCTTTTGCTGGTTTGAAAGCATATCGCGCGGTTTGAAGCATACGGTTTGAACGGTGCTTGCAGTCCGAAGGAAAATACTCAGCGATATAGATGCACAAGCGGCACAGAAATTTGCCTGCCCGCACAGCACACTTGCCCGAGTCAGCGGAACAGCGCGGCAAAAAATCCGCCGACTTTTCTGAAGAATCGGCGCGCCGGCGCTTGATTGGCCGACGCCGTCTCAGTGCCGGCTGGTTTCGCCTTTCCGTTTGCGCGTGGAGGAAGCGGAGCGGCCAAAGCCGGTGCCGCCCGTGGACGCGAACCCACAGGCAGCGCACGCACATCCTCGACCGGCACGGGCGGAGGGCCGGTCGCGTGGAACACGAACGGCGCCTCTATCTGCACGTGAAGTTCGTTTGGCGCGACGAACGCGTCAAGCGGAGCGGCCGCCAGCGCTTCTTTCTGCGCTGGGCTCTGCGTGGGCAGATCGTCTGTCGCCCGCAGCGGAGCATCCCGCGGCGGCGGACATCCGCACTCCAGCGGCACCGCCATATCCACACGATTGAGTTGCCCGGAACGAAACACGAGCTGGTCGGTTGCCTTGACCTGGTAAGTGCCATCGCCGAGCAGCTCCGTAACAATCACCGGAGCCGTGTTGCCGGGCAGCGCCCGTACGCAGGTATTACCCTCGTTGTCCGCACTGATGGCATAGTGAAACTCCCCCGGGCCCGTCAGCAGGATGCGGAAGTCCGGCGTGATCACGGAATCCGCGGAAGCGTCGAGAGCGAAGTGCGTCTCCAGCGCGCCGGCGTTCATGCTGAGCATCAGGTTATGCCGGTTCTGCGAGGGGGTCACTGCCAGGGTCGTTCCCGGACAGACATGCACTTCGCCGCCACTCGACAAGCGGAGCACTACCGTATCGGGCCCGGTCGTGATCGAGGAACCCGATTCTGCGTCGTTTCGAGCCAGCGCCAGCGGGCCGGCCGCGCGTACCGCCATCACGTGCGGTTGCGGCGCGGGCGTCAGGCTGGGAACCTCAGGCGCCTCAAACGGAGAACTGCTGATCCCGTTGGGATTTCCCCCGAGACTCACGACGAGGCGGTTTCCCGCAGCATGCCAGGTGTAGGCTCGCGGGGCGAGCAGATCCACGACCAGGCGCACTGCCGGCGGATTCTGTTGAAACTGGTCGGCGCTTAGCGAGCTGATCTGATCGGCTTGTATGCTGGTCCGCTTCTGCTTCTGCGGCGTCTCCAGGCGCGCGTTCGGCAGATCGATCACCAGCCGATCCGGGTCGCTGATCGCCTGGATCGAAGGAAGCAACGGCTTCGTCGACAGGATTTCAACTGCCGGGCCATCTTTTTCCTGCACCATCCGGACGCTCTTGATCGCTGCCGTCTTGCTCGCATAAGAAGAAACGGCAGACTTGGAGCCAAGTTGAACCTCAAGTCGAACCACAGGTTCGACCGATGTCTGGGAATGAAGCGGCGGTGCTCCAATGATGAGCATTCCGACCGTAATAACCGCGCACAAATCCGCCCACAAACTGCAACAAAATAGCGGTCGCCGGAACGCAAGATTCGGCGGGAATTTTTTCACGGAAGCTCTAGAGTGTTAGAGAAACCATACCACTCGAGGGTTGCATGGAGATAGACGCACGAAAAACCGCGCGGGGGGAAAAACGCGCGAGCTATTCCGAGTCGGCCAGGAACTCGTATTCATCGATGACGGCTGCCACCGCCATCTTGCCGGCGGGAGGGCCCCCTTCGACTCGGACCACGCGGCCTTTGCAGCGCACCCGTATGCTTTCCGTGAGGGTGATCTCGGGCGGCAGGGTGAGCGTGAAATCAATGGCGGAGCCGGCCTGGATGGCGGAATCGACATAGAAGCAAATTCCGCGGGCGCTGACGTCGCGGGTCTGGGCCGCGTGCTCCTCCTCATTTTCGCCATAACGTACGGTGACTGGCAGACGAAGCGCGAACCGCCGCGTGGCCCGCTTATTATTTTCGTCCTGCTCGTGCTGCGTTTGGGCCATCGAACCTCCGGAAGTCGCCTGTAAGCATGGCAATTAGCGACCAGCCTGTCAAGGCTTTCGAGACTTAGCTTTCAGCAGCTACAATGAACGCGTGGTCTTCGTCCTCGATAACTACGATTCGTTCACTTACAACCTCGTCCAGTATCTGGGCGAACTGGGCGCTGAAGTCGAGGTTCGCCGCAACGACGAAGTGACCGTCAGCGAGATCGAGGCAATGCACCCGGAGCGCATAGTGGTTTCTCCCGGACCCTGCACTCCGCAGGAAGCTGGCATCAGCATCGAACTGATCCGCCATTTCGCGGGCCGAGTTCCCTATAAAGTGCCGCTGCTGGGCGTCTGCCTCGGGCACCAGGCGATCGGCGCTGCGTTCGGCGGCCAGGTGGTTCGCGCGAGGAACCTGATGCACGGCAAAACCAGTCAGGTAGAGCACGACGGCAAGACCATCTTTCGCGGCTTACCTTCGCCGATGACCGCGACCCGCTATCACTCGCTCATCGTCGCCGAAGATGGCCTGCCTGCCGATCTCGAAGTCAGCGCCTGGACTCGCGATCATGACGGGACTCGGGTCATCATGGGCTTGCGCCATCGGAAGTTCCCGGTCGAGGGTGTGCAGTTTCATCCCGAGAGCGTGCTGACGGACGAAGGGAAAAAACTGGTGGCGAATTTCCTGCGGGGTTAAGCCCCCCTCGCGAAAAACATGAGGAGCGGAGCGTTCTGTATTCTTCCTGCCTGTTAACTCCGAAGGTATTAACCCGTGTCGACCACTACCCCCCCCTGCTATTGGAGTCATAGGGTTAGGAGGAATCGAGCCGCCAAAATCCAGAGCCTAAAGGACTTATTTGTAAAATATTCCGGAATAAGGACTTAGCTCTACATCCTATGCTTTTCGGGATTTTGGCTGCGGCTGACGCTTCCTCCAATTACTGTCCAAAGAGCGCTCGCTGAAATAGCTTTCGCAACGCGAGGGGCGTCCTGGGAGACAGACACACTGCGCCCTGCTCCAATCAGATTTTCATTGTCGGTGCAAGGCGGGTTGGAAGTCTGTGACAACGCTCACAGCCTGGGTGTGATGAAAAAAGTCAAAGACACCGAGAGTCAGGGTGGGTAGGGCGACTTCCAACTACGGCGGCGAGATCAGCCGCACGGCTACGGGAGAAGCGCCGTTGCCGATAATCGGCGTTGCGGTCCAGCCTGTTCCGCAACCGGCCATGTTGATGATGGTGGCATTCACACGGCCGTTATTCGGCCCGGCATTCGGCGTTGCCGTGCCGTCGGGATTCAGAAAAAGCTGGACAAATCCCACGATCTGCAAGGTGCCAGGCGGCGCGGGGGGAGCAACAAACGGTGGTGTTCCAACGTCAAATACTGGCACCGTGACCAGCGAGTCGCTGACCATTACATCGTTTGTGGCCAAACCCGCAATCGGATTGTCGGCACCCGCGATGAACTCAAACGGTGGTAGGATGGACCCTCCGGGGATGGATGCTGGAGTGACAGTATCTCCTTGGCTAGCGGTTGTGTGGGCAAGACAATTCACGGCATTTGCCGTCTGCGTACCTCGGTTGAAATAATCGGAATTGTCGATACTCACCGGGTTAGTGCTATTGGTGCTGTTGCTATTGCACGCGATGGCGGTTTGGACGCATCCGGCAATGCTTTGTTCGTATCCGGTAAATCCCGCCGCGCAAGCGGGCAGCGCGGTTGGGGGCGGGAATGACGCTGGATTGCCGGGGTAGTAACGCCAAGCTGTTGGTGCGGGCAGGGTCGTACAATTGGTGCAACGAGACCGCAGTGCCGTGCCATAGTTAGCATTCGTCCATCCCAGCAGCGCCGGGTTGTTGATCGCGCCGGTAGTCGTAACAAAAATTGGGTTGGGGGAATTGGTGGGATCGATGTTCGGCAGCAGCCAGGGTTTCACGCAAACGGGAGCGACCGGCGGCATCGTTCCACCCACAAGATTTGCGCCCGAAGGATTGTAAGCTTCCGCGGTGGCAGACGCAGTCACCGTGACCTGCTTGGTTCCCCAGATGCGCGCGAAGAATGTCGGCAGATCGGTTCTTTGCACGTGGACGGTGATACACGGATTGGTCGGCGCCGTACACGGATTCGCCACCGTTCCGGTAAAACCAACCACCACCACTTCGCCATTAGCGGCGATCAAGTCCCTTCCCCCAACCTGGCTCTGCTGCCCGACTTGAAGGGCGACCGCAGAGGCGAGGGTCTCGGCGTTTGCCATCGACGCGTCGGTTGTATCCGAGGTCGCCCCTGAGTTCGCAAGCACACGCGCCCCGGCCAGCGCCGCCGCATCGGCCGCGAGTTGCGCTTCACTGCGCGCGGTATAAAGCGTCACCACGTCGATCGACAGTGCGGCCATCGCGCCGATCACAAACAGCATGAACACCGCAACCAGCGTGATGATGACGCCTTGCTGGTTTTTCCGCCGCGAGACCTTTCTCCCCGAGATCTTCCGCTTTCGACGCACACACCCTCACATCTGGTTATGGACCGTAGCGCTCTCCGTCACCTGCGTTGTAGCCGCATAGCTTGCACCCGGAATCAGCAATTGAATCACACTATTGAACCGCCAATGATATGGATACTGCACTTGAACGTTGGTGCCGACGACTGCCGGCGACACCGAGGTGACTACCGTCCCGCGGTTGATGGTGATGATCAGACTGTCGGGACAAGGGGAAAGTGTGTACGTCCACGCCACCCCAGTCGGTCCGGATGCCGCGCCCGGCGGAGCGCAAGTGCCGGTGGGCAGAACCCCGCTGCCGACCAGCGAGTTGTAAACTGCCGACACTACCGGCAGCAGGGAGGCCGGGGCGGTGGCCGACGCAATGTCGCTCGTCGGCTGGGCTCCGGCAATGATGGCGCCTTCCTGCGCCGCCTGCTCGATCTTCTGCTTCTGGTTGAAGGCGCCGCTGAAATCGTAGATGCCCACCACGAACACCACGAGAAGCGGCAGTGAAATGGCAAACTCCAGCAGCGCCGCGCCCTGCACATCCCTCAGCAGACTGATCGTGCGACGATACGGAATCCGGAGGCGAAGCATCTAGTTCTCCATCCTGCTCTGTGCTTGCGCCGACAAAATAATCTGCTGCATGTTGAGCGACGTGCCCGGGAAGTTGAACTTGAATGGGTATTGAAAGCCCACAATGGTTCCACATTGTGGGGGCTGGGTGGAAGCGGGGGGATTCAGCAGCGCCTGCCGGCAGATCGTGATCTTGTCGGTGGTCGTACACGGTGGTGTGGGCGGCGTGGCGCAGGAGACCGGGTTAGGGGGATTGGAGTTTACGGGAATCTGGGCCGGATCGAGATTGGAGGCTTTCAGCACGGCTTCAACCGCAGCTGTCACGGTGCCATTTGTCGTCGGTGGTCCGTCGGTTGGGAAAGCATCACTGCAGGTGGCGCACGTAGCCCGGGCCGCGGTGACTGCTCCCTGCTGCGCCGCTTGCTGGATGGTGGAGTAAATGTTGAAGGCCCGTCCAAACCAGATGATGCCGAACAGGAGCATGGCCACCAGGGGCAGGACCAGCGCGGCCTCGGCGATCTCCGCCCCGTCAGTGCTTCGGAGTTGACGTGCGATGCGTTTGATGTTCGGCAAAGTGCAGGTCATAAATCGAATAACAATTACAAATTACGTATCACCAATTATAAATTCCCCATCGCCCGGCCCAGCCCGTAGAACAAAACCGTAACCGCCATGGCCACGCCGAAGGGAATTTTTGTTGCCTGCGGATCGTCGAGCGATACCTCAGGCCCAGGCATGCGCAGGCTGAACAACGCGTCCAGCAAATGCGCCATGTTCAGGAGCGTCCGTTTCAGCCGTCCTTTCCAGATGACCATGGCCAGCGCCATCACTCCCGCCACCAGAATCGTGCCCATGAGCACGGCGAACAGTTGCCGCGGACCGAGACACGCTCCCAAAGCGCCGGCCAGTTTCCAGTCTCCGGCGCCGAGGCTGCGGAGGAGCACGAAAGGCAGGAGCAGCCCAAGGCCCAACGCCGTCCCCAGCAACGCGGCTTTCAGTCCCGGCCAGCGAAAAAGGATCGTATTGACGGCGACGCCGGCCGCCAGGCCCGACACCGTGAGCCAGTTCGGAATCCGCCGGTAGCGCCAGTCGAGAATTCCCGCGCCCATCGCCACCAGCACCGCCGGAATCCAAGGGGCGAGAGTCATTTCGCTTCCTGTACTTTAGGGCTTTCGGGGCCGGCACTCAAGAGCGAAGTTCGAAGCGAATCGAAGCTCTCGGCTGTCAGCTCTCAGCCTCCAGTCCTAGGTGGCCTTCAACAGACAAACCGGTTTCCCTGAGAGCTGAGAACTGAGTCTTCGCCTCTCGAGCAAAGCAAAAGGCCCGGTTACCCGGGCCTTTAATTCGGAATCAAGATGACGTTCGCCTAGCGTGGAACCGGGACGGCCGAGTTTCGTTCCGCTATTACTTTCTTGGCATTGTCCGCCAGAGCCCGGGCTTGCGGCATCAATTCCAGAGCCTTCATCACGTCCGGATCGGTCTCCGCCCGCACCTTCAAGCCTTCTTCCTGGCCGAAGGCATCGATGAACAGTTCGGCCTTGAGGTTGGAGCGCAGCCATTCGTTGCTCTCGATCATCTCGGCTTCGGTATAGGGAATTTTTTCTTCGTCGAGGAATTTACGGAAGTCCTGCAGCAGCGCATCGTCCACTTCGAAGCTCTGCGTGATCTTGTGAGTGATGGCGTAGCGCTTGGCAAAATTAAACAGCGCGTAGTGCTGCAGCAACTCGTCCTGGAACTTGGTGGACTTGTAGGGCGGAAGTTTCACGTCAGGAGTGATGCCGCCGCCACCATACACCGGGCGTCCCCCGTCCGTGAGCTTGACTTCGTGGTTGGCGTTATTCTCCTCGCCCTCGCGATTGTAGTAATAGTCGTAGAGAGAGAGATTGGAGTAATCGCGCTGAATCAGGCGTCCGCTGGGGGTGTAGTACTTGGCGGTGGTGAGGGCGAGGCCGGTATTTTCCGCTAGCGGATACACGGTCTGCACCAAGCCCTTGCCGAACGTCACCTCGCCGACGATCAGGCCGCGATCGTGATCTTGAATGGCTCCGGCGACAATTTCGGCGGCGGATGCGGTGCCGCGATTGACCAGCACCACCAGCGGATAATCTTTTCCGCCGTTGCCGCGGGCCGCTACGTATCGCTTTTCCGGCGATGAGCGGCCGTGGTGCGAGACGATCAGCTGTCCCTTCTTGAGAAACTTGTCGGCGACGCCTACGCCTTCACTCAGCAGGCCTCCGGGATTCTGGCGCAGGTCGAGGACGAGGCCTTTCAGATCGCCCATCTGTTCGAGCGCTTCGGCCACTTCATGCTCGGTGGTTTCCTGGAACCCGGAGACGTGCATGTAGCCGATGCCGGGCTTGATCATGAAGTGCAGGTCCACGCTGTAGCGCGGAATCTCGTCGCGAACGACGGCGAATTCGAGCGGATGGTCGGAGCCTTCGCGCAACATGGTGATGCGGACGGTGGTGCCTTTCGGTCCCTTGAGCAGATCGGCGACGTCGGAGGTGCTCATGTTGTCGGTGGGCTTGCCGTCGATGGCGGCGATAATGTCACCCGGCCGGATGCCGGCGCGATAAGCCGGCGTGCCGACGAAGGGAGCGATGACAATAACTTTATTGTTGCGCGGGCCGACCGTCATGCCGACGCCGTAATACTTGCCGCGCTGCTCTTCGCGGAGCGCGGAATAGGATTTCGGATCGAAAAAATTCGAGTGCGGATCGAGCTGGTGCAGCATGCTCGGAATGGCGCCGTCATAAATAACCTTGTCAGGATTCACCGGGTCGGCATAATTGTCCTCGATCGTTTTATAGACCTCAGTGAACTGCTTCAAGCTGTCGCGGACGTCGGAGTCGCTGCTGGGCGTGGCTGCCGGGCCGACTCTCTGCGCATACAGCATTCCCAGCAAGCCGAACAGAGCAAGGACAAAAATTATCAGGAAGAGTGAACGAAAGTTGGAACGACGAGAACTACCAGCCATGTGTCGACATCCTTGGGCAGGGACGTCGAGGGCCCCAGCCACCCCATCTGACGCCAGTATAGCATGCGAAAGCGCCTCTTAATTTGGATGCAAACCAGCGCCCAAGGTTACGGCGGTTCGAGGTTTTTTGGAGGTCTGTGGGGACGCCGGGACTTCGAACTCGAAGAAAATCCCAAGCTTCTTGTTCCTAATAGATCAAGGTAACTTTGGGCGCGCAATTGGCGTATCGGACGTAATCTGGCGTGCAAACCTTCCCGCCGATATAGCTTCAGTCGATGCCACTGCGGACGCGGTGCACAGGGGAAAGTTTTCTATGAGAATCTGTAAGTTCAGCCTGTTTTTGGCTCTGCTCGTGGCGGTTTGTCTTCCGGCTGTCGCCCAAACGAAGATGGGGTTGGACATTCCGTTCAATTTCGCCGTTGCCGGTAAGTCTCTACCTGCCGGCCACAACACGGTTGGGCCTGCATTCGGATCGGATAGCACCGCATGGAGTATCTGTAACGACCTAAGTGCCTGTGCCATAGTGCTTACGCACGCGGAGACATCGCCGTTAACGCCACATCGCCGCACCATGGTTTTCCTGCTGACAAGCGAAGGGTATGCCCTGGTCCAATTCTGGCCCACGGAATCCCTCGGCCGGGATTTGATCGCGCCCAAGGTGGAACACACTCTTCTGGCGGGCAGCGGCAAAAAATACGTCGAGGTCTCATCCAAGTAGCCGTCACGCTGACACTCCGGCGGACGTAAGCGGTGCCAACACGCGCCCCTTGCAAAAAGCGCAAGGGGCACTTACCCCCAGTTGGCTGTAAGCACAGACCTCGCCTACCGTTCGTCCAGTCCTCTGGCATGATGTCTTCTCCATCAGCCGGCGGATCGCTTACTCCTTCTGCGACGTTTTTCCGTCGAGGAGGTAAGGCAGCTGAGCATTAGCCCATTCTGCCGCCTTGACGAGATCAAATCACTCCTAGGGGTGCCACCCTGGACCGGTGCTGGGAGCGGGACAGCTATCACCTTCCCCTCTTTGCTGATCAGCAGCGTCATGGCTGCTGAGCAGCTCTGGCACAGCCAGTAATATTCGGGCTTCTTGGGATTGGGCAATCTGAGATCTGGGTCAGGTTCCAGCCGAAAAAGTATCCCCTCTTGCATGTGGCGGAAGGAAGCGGAGCACGAAGGGTTGGTGCACTTGCCGAGCATTTCAAACCTCCACCGCAGCTCGGGTCCCTATGATTATCTTCCTGTGATTATCTTCCTCACCGTGGTCACCGCTTGCAGTAACCGAGGTCACGCATCAGCGTGACGGTGGCCGCGGGCTCGGCCTGGCAGAAGCACTCGCACTTCGGAGAGTGCCGCGTCCGGGCTCTCGGGGATGCAGCTTTGGCCTTGCAAAAGCTCTCATAAGCAGTACAATTCGGGCGAATTCCGAGCTGAAAAACTAAACGGGACCGGATCACGGCGGATCCGGTCTTTCTTGTGGTAAGAGACTGTGATGGAACGGATAAAGTATTCGAGATCAATGAGGATACGGGTCAGAACATTTTCTGGAGGAACGGAGTATGAAATTTTATCGTCTCGCATTCGCCCTTAGTGTCATCAGCGTTGCGATCCTGACAGCAGGATGTAGCTCAACCGAGAATAAGCCGAAAAAGAGTACGCCCGCGCCGGCCACCACCGCGCCGCCGGAGAAAAAGGAACCCATGCTTTACACCGGTCAGGAGGCATTCAATCGAATGCTGGGTCTGGCCATGAAGTGGTCGTCGGACGCGGAGCCGGCTCGGGTGGAATCCGTTGTCACCCCGGAAACCACCGGGCAGGACGGGAAGGCAGCCATCTGGCGGGGGTACTTTGTCTCGCCCGCCCAACGGTCGGTCAAGACCATCGTTTGCTCGGGAAGCCGTCGGCCGGATGCGCCACCGTTCGGAGTTTCAACCGAGGGGGCCGATAGCGCCTATAACGCCCAATCCGCCGGCCTTGTCTTTTCGCAGTACCTGCTGAAAACCGATACGGATAAGGCATTCGAGATCGCGCAACAACACGGGGGCGACGCCATCCTGAAGAAGGATCCGAAGCAGCCCATCATGTACCTTCTGCTCCGGGACCCGAAGCAGAACGTGCCCGACTGGTATGTCATTTACGGCACCAGTGCGACTGACCGGAAGGGCATTGGCATCATTAACGCGACCACCGGCGCTTTCGTAAGCGCCAAGTGAGATTGAGCCGGGCCCGATGGCAGGCCGCGGCTTCCCCCTTGCCTGACCTGCCGCAGGAAATGGAGTGACGGGCGTCCTCGCCCGTCCCGCAGCGAGGTGCCCGGACGAAGACGCCCATCGTTCCATTTTCGCGCTTGCCCTAACCCTGGGCGCGCTAGCCTTGCGCAGGATGCAGCACGCGAAAAGTGCTGCCACCCTGTGACCATACCAGCACCAGCGCATCCTGACCGTTCGGTACGCTGGACAACTCCTGCGCTACCTGGGCCGAGGATTTCACCGCGTGCCGGTTCACTTCCATGATGACGTCTCCACGCTGCAAGCCGGCGTTATCGGCCGGGCTGCCGGGCTGGACGTCCTCGACAATGGCGCCTTGAACCGATTTTTGCGCTTGCAGTTCATGGCGGTCGTCCGGGGTCAAGTCGGCAAGACTCAGCCCCCAGCGACCTTTTCCGTGTTCGCCGCCTGCGGTCTCAGTGCCTTTGCCGTTCCCCAGAGTGGCGAGCGTCACCGAAATGGCCGTTGGTTTGCCATCCCGCACCACCTGCAGGCGAATGGTGTCACCCGGGCGCTTTTGTCCAACTGTCATTTGCAGTTGTCCGGCGTCGGTCATGGGCTTTCCGTCGAGTTCGGTGATCACGTCTCCGGTGCGCAGACCAGCCTTTGCACCGGGCGCGTCCGGCTGAACCTCGCTGATTACAGCCCCCTCGGCTCGGTTCAGTTGGAAGAACTTTGCGTTGTCGGGTGTGACGTCCGAGATCTGAATTCCGATAAACGCATGAGTCACTTTGCCGTCCCGAATCAAGGCCTCCACCGTGGGCTGGACAATCTGGGCGGGAATCGCAAAGCCCATTCCTGAGAATGATCCCGAGGATGAAATCAGGAAGGTATTGATTCCGATAAGCTCGCCACGCGCGTCCACCAGCGCTCCGCCGGAATTTCCGGGATTGATGGCGGCGTCGGTCTGAATGAACTCACCCGGTTTGCGTCGATCGCTCGGGTCGGGATTGGGACGGTTCAGCGCGCTGATGATGCCGCGCGTTACCGTGAAGCGGAACCCATACGGATTGCCGAAAGCCAGCACCGTTTGCCCAGGATGCAGGCCCGCCGAGTTACCCCAGGGCACGCTCGGTAAGTTCGTCGCATTTACCTTGATGACCGCGAGGTCCGTCAGCGGGTCGGCACCCACCAACTTCGCCGGCAAGACTTCCCGGTTACTCATGGTGACGCGAATATCGACGGCTCCGTCGATAACATGGTTGTTAGTGACGATATATCCGTCGGGAGAGATGATCACGCCGCTGCCCAGGCCGTGTTCCACTGGGTTCTGAGGCTGGGACGGGGCATTGAATTGACGCCCGAACTGACGACCGAAAGGACTGCCCGGACCAAAAAACTGTTGCATGTCGGGCATGCCTTCCAGACTGCTCTGCGGCGCGTTTGACTTCGACACCACCGTGACGTTCACGACCGCCGGTGTAACTCGTGCCGCCAGCGTTTCCATGGCGCGGTCGAGCGTGAGCAGCGCTCCGACACTGTTGTCATCAAGCGCGGGCGCGGCCGGAGCCGCCACCGCTGCCTTTGCTGTCTTCGTAAAGTTGAAGGTCGCCACTGACCCAACTGCCACTACGGCAATCAGGGCCACTGCCAGACGCCTTGTCACCACTGCCTTGCAACGTGCTTTACAACTTTTTAGCCACATCTTCATTTTCGTTTCTCCTTGTCCAACTAATTAAGTCCAACTGATTACGTCCAACTAACTTTGTGCAACTAATTATCTAGTTGTTGCTTGCAAAAAATTGGGGATCTAAATCGAATTGGCTACTGGCACCCTCGCCAACCGGCCCGGAACTGTGCTCACCCACGTCACTCGCCACACCTGGACGCTCCACACCGAAGAATCGGCGGTCCTATACTGCGTGGCTTCAATGAAGACCAGGGTTCGGAATTGCGGCGCGAAATCCCGCCCGGCGTTCGCGCTGACCGCGACTACTGCGTTGTTCGGCGCCGCCGCGTTCAATCGGGCAGCAACCACATGGGCGGGAGGAGGCCGGTGTCCGACAGTAGCGTTTGGACGTGTAGTGGAGCGACGGGCGTCTCGCCCGTCCAGCCGAGCTGAAGCGCCCGGCTCTCCCTTGGTGAACGGCAACGGCTGGAACGCGGCTGGAACGACGGCGACCGAGTACGCTTCGGAATTGCTCGCCTGCAAACCGCGATCAATCCCCTGATCAAACGCGACGAACTGTGGCGCGTGCGGCAGAGCCATCAGGCAGACCACGGAAAAAGCGGCGACCATACCCAGCGCCGGTTTCCAGACGCGCGTGGCCACTGGCCGCTTTGTGTCGAGAATCTGCGCGAGCCGCAGCGCAGCCTCGCGGGCCCGGTCGACAGCGGCGTGGGCGAGCGATGATGACCGTCGTTCGTCCAACAGGCGGTGCGCTCGACGATGCGCGAGACTTTTTTCCAGCAGCGAGACCAGACAAGTGGCGTATCCGCGCGGGTTGGCGGTTTCGGCCAGTACGGCGTCATCACACGCCATCTCGCGTTCCACCGAGAGCCGGTTCTCAATCCACCACACTGCGGGATGAAAGAAGAACAGAGCGCGCACGATCTTCTGAATGAGGTTTGTCCAGTCATCCCCGCGCCGCAGATGTGCGAATTCGTGCAACAGGATGACGTTGAGATCTTCGGGCGGCAGTTCGCGCAACGCCCAAGCAGGCAGGACGATGGTCCGCTTCCAGAAACCGATGGCGGCTGGCACACGCACGCATTCTGACGTCGCCACCGTTACTGACTTTGACGCGCCGATTACTTCGACGGTTTTTCGCACGACCGGATCAAGATCCGCTGCGACGACCAGAGTGCAACTTCTCCGCAACTGTCGCAGGTGCCAAAGCCCAGCCGCCAGACGCGCCATCGCCACGCCCACCCCCGCAGCCCAGGCCAGGAAAACGAAAAGCGCCCAGCGACCGGGAATGGCGACCACAGGCCGCAGGCTTCCTGACAGCGACGCTGACATTCGCGACGCTCCGCCGACGCCGGAACCACCCAGCACAGGAAGCGCGGCGACGGCCAGCAATGCCAGGAACCAGACGGCAAATCGCGTTCCAGAATTTTGCCTTCGCAACACGCGCAGCAACGCCCAGACAAAGAGTGCAATCAGGAATCCCTCCGGAAGCGCGTTGAGAATACGCTCGACCGAGATCTGCGCCACTGTTTGCAGGGGAAGCCAGTTCATTTCGCGTCCTTCTGAATCGTGTCCTTATCCTTTTGAACCAGCATCTCCCGCAGACGACCGATTTCCTCCGACCCGATACCCTGGTCCTCGAGGAGGTTCAAGACCAGTTGCTCGTGAGAGTTCTTGAAAAAGCGGCTCACCAGGTGCCGGATTTCCGAGCGCGTTGCGTCCTTCTGCCCGACCAGCGGCGTATACACATGCGCCCTTCCATCCTTTAGATGTTTCAAATAGCCCTTTCTTTCCAGAACGCGGATGGTGGTCAAAACAGAGTTATAAGCGAGGGCAGGCTTTTCGGTAATAGAATCAAGAACTTGCTGAACCGTACCCGATCCTCTCCGCCAGAGCACGTCCATAATCCGCAGCTCGGCTTCGGTCAAAGTTCCAGATTGTCTCGGCGGCACCGGACGCCCTCCTGCACCTTAGACGCCCCACACGGCGAAAGGTAACTAATTGTTTAGTTGCAGGACGAAAGCCGAGGGTTGCTTGCCGGGTGGAGAGCCGGGCGTCCCGCCCGGCAGGAGGAGACACGACCTTTGCGGATTTGTTGTTGGACAGACGGGGCTATTCCTATCGTGGATGTGACACGCAATCGCAACCCCGCTTGACTTGAAGTGCCTTCCGCTCGCAAACTCAAGGCAACCCAAGACAAGCCGAGAAAGAACAGCAAGTACAGCGCAAGATTCGTATCAGGGTATCCCTTTAGCGATACTATTGGGTTCTTCGACGTTGAACGCCCTTTAGGGGCTGGGCATCAAGGGAGCCATCCTAGGAGAAGCATATGGCGATCACAAGACTCGGAAAGATGGTGGCAATGTGGGCCGTGCTCGCAGCGGCATTTCTGGTGGTCTCGGCCTCGGGCGAGTCGAAGGCGCGCATCGTCCGCTTGAGCATCGTTCAGGGCACGGTGCAGTTCGACCGCGCCGCCGGAAACGGTTTCGATAAAGCGTTTATCAACTTGCCGGTAATCGAAAGCTCGCGGCTGAAGACGGGCAACGATGGCCGCGCGGAAGTGGAATTCGAAGACGGCAGCGCCCTGCGCCTCGCGCCCAACAGTGAAGTGGACTTCATTCGTCTGGCGCTCGGCGACGATGGCCAGAAGCTCAGCACCGTGCAACTGGTCTCCGGCACCGTTTATGCGAATCTTCACCCGAAAAACGCTGGTCAGAAAGCGGGCGACCAGTTCCTGCTGAATTTCGACCGCGAGTCCGTCACCGTACTCCAGACGGCGCACTTCCGCGTGCAACTCGGTGATGCGAGGGCGACTCTGGCCGTGTTCAAAGGCAAAGTGAGCGTGACTTCGCCCACGGGACAAATTGATGTTAGCCAGAAGCACAGCGCAACCATCGAGCGTACCAAGAACGATCCTACGAAGAAAGATCTTGCGAAGAACGACGTTGCGAACAGCGATCCCGCCAAGAAAAACACTTTCGTGATTGCCAGTAATTACAAAGACGATCCCTCCGACGACTGGGATCGCCAGCAGACCGACTATCACGATCGCTATGCTTCCGCCGGCGGCTCCAGCCTGTCGTCGCCCTATGGTTACGGCATGAGCGATTTGAGTTACTACGGCAACTTCACGACCGTACCCGGTTACGGTTTCGTCTGGCAGCCCTACTTCATGGACGCCAGCTGGAGCCCGTTCCAGGATGGCGGCTGGGCCTTCTACCCCGGCGCCGGCTACATGTGGGTATCGGGCTATCCCTGGGGATGGATGCCCTACAATTACGGCAACTGGGCCTTCGCTCCCGGCTATGGATACTTTTGGCAACCGGGGAATTGGAATACGTGGAATGCGTTTCCGCTGGTGGTGAATGCGCCGGCCAGAATGATCATGCCGACAGCGCCTGCGAGCGGGCATCAGACGGTGATGGTGGGACGCGGCCTCGGAGCAAACCCGGCCGGGGATGCGCCGCCGCGCCTGACCATCAATCCCGGCTCCGCCGGCTTTGGCGTGCCGCGCGGATCGGTCGATCACCTCAATCGCCTGGCGAAAACGATGGAGCGAACTTCCCGTCCCGTCGTAGCCTCGACGGTTCAGCCAGTTTCGGATCTGCAGCCGGCACGCGGCTTCGGTACGACCTCAAGTCCACGTCTAAGTCCCGGTCCAGGAATGAGAGGCGGGATTTCTACTGGAACCGCGCCGCCGCACACGTCGACCGCTTCGCCGCGTCCTTAGCACTGTATTCACACGGTGGAGCGACGGGCGTCCTCGCGCGTCCTGCCGGGCGGGACGCGCGGCTCTCCACCTTCTTCCTACTCCACAATAATGCCCGCGTAACCAACCACTGACTCGTAATCGCCAGAGACCTCGCCCGATGTTGCATACTTGACCAGCGTCGCTGAAGTCGCCCCCAGAAGCTTAGCTGCCGTGAGCATGACAATCGTCGGCCCGAACCCGCACATGCTGATGTCTTCATTCATGACCACCTCCCAGAGTCCGCGCGCATCCATGGCCACCACGCGTTCGATTGCCTTGTGGTCTTTGACGCGAGTGATCGCGTCGGACTCGTAGTGGTTCATGTCGCTGGAGGCGACGATCAGAACTTTCTCTTGTCGATCCTCTTCTAGATCTTCTTCCTGACGATCGGCAATCACATCCGCGAGCGCTTCGCCCAATCCGCGGAGCACATTAAAGTCGCCGGTGCCGACGGCGATCGGGACTATATTCAATTCCGGCTGTCGCGCTTGCAGGAAGGGAAGCTGCACCTCGATGGCGTGTTCGGCGCGGTGCGCGGCGCTGTCCTCTTCAAGCGCCGGAAAGCGGCGCAGCAATCGCGCGCCCATTTCCGCGTCAGCCGCAACCTCGCCCAACGGAGTCTGCCACGTAGTGTTGGCCATAATCGAAAGCGGACGTCCCTTGCCCGTGTGATTGGGGCACAGAATCACGCAGCACGCGGGAATTTCCACGCGCGCATACACAGCGCCCGCGACGCCGCCGGAGTATATATATCCCGCATGGGGAGCGACGCATCCGATGGCGGCAATGCGGCCGGCCTCGGCCGGGGTCTTGCCCGGAGAAGTATATTCCCGGATGTCGCGCAGCAATTCGTCAGCCCGGCCGGGATAAAATCTGCCAGCAACAGCGGGAGTGCGTACAGCGGAAGTCATAAGCAGCCTCCTGGCGGAGACAAGGTTCGTGTGGCCGCGGGCATTTGCCCGCGAAAAGTAGGCTCGCGAAAGTAAAGCCAGCGAGAATCAAGATCTGCCGTCGCCCAGCGCGCGGAACAGCGCGGCGGTTCTTTCGAGCGGCAGCGCTTCGGCCCGGATCGTAGGTTTCACGCCGCTTTTTGCCAATGCCGCCCGCAGCGCATCTTCATCGTACGCCGTCTTCAGATTATTCCAGAGAGTTTTCCGTTTCTGCCCAAAGCAAAGTTTGAGGAACTGAATAAACTCGGCCTCCGGAACCCGCAGCGATGCCAGTCGCGGTTTGATGGTAATGCGAACCGCGCTCGAATGAACCTTGGGCGGCGGAACAAACGCCGCTGGCGGAAGCGTGAAGAGTTGCTCGATCCGGCCGTACAGTTGCGCCGTCGCCGAAAGCAAGCCATAGTCGCGGCTTCCCGCCGAAGCCGCCAGGCGATCGGCAACTTCCCTCTGCACCATGATGACAATGGTCGAAAAGTAACGGTGATATTCCAGGAGGCGCAACACAATATCGGAGGTGATGTAATACGGCAAGTTGCCGACAACGCGGGCCGGTTCGGGCGCGAAGTTCAGGCCGGTGCGAAGGCTGCCCGGTTTCGCCCCGAAGACGGTATCCAGTTCGATGGTCAGGATATCGCCTTCGATGATTTCGACATTGGGTTGCATGGAGAATTTCATCCGGAGCTGCGCCGAAAGGACGCGGTCCAATTCCACCGCGATCAGCCGTCGCGCCTTCCGTGCCAGCAAATCGGTGAGGGCGCCGCGGCCGGGGCCGATCTCCAGCACCGTGGCCTCTGAAATATCGCCCAGGGCCTCTACAATGCGCAGAGCCGCCGCTTCGCTCGCCAGGAAGTGCTGTCCCAGTTTGGGCTTGCGTGAACCCGTTTGTACGCTAGCGCCCTTCGTCACGTTGACCCTCTTTCTTTCCGGCCTTAGACTGAAGCCAATTGGTAATTGGCGATTTGTAATTTGCAATTGAACGAAATGATTCAAAGGCGATTTTCAATTACAAATTACAAATCGCAAATTACAAATGTCCCAGGGGCGTCTCGACAGAAAGTTAATCATAACGTGAGCGAGGCTCATCGAGTTCTCGCTCAGGAGGTTCTTTCGCAATGCATATCGCGTTCGCAGCATCCGAGTGCGTTCCCTTTTCGAAAACTGGCGGACTGGCCGACGTGGTCGGCGCCTTGCCGCGCGCGCTTGCCGCTCTGGGACATCAGGTCAGCGTGTATCTTCCGCGCTATCGCCAAACCAAGCTGTCCGATCCGCAGACGGTCGTCCGCAGCATCACTATCCCGTTCGACGACAAGTATCGCTTCTGCTCGGTGGTCACGGCGGGTGCGAATATGCCCGCCGGGGTCCGGTTTTATTTCGTGGATTATCCGCCATACTTCGACCGGGAGGCGCTCTACGGAGGCCCGGCCGGCGACTATGCGGACAACGCCGAGCGCTTCGCTCTGTTTTCGCGGGCGGTGCTCGAAGCCTCCAAGGTCCTGGGTGTGCCGCAGGTGTTTCACTGCCACGACTGGCAGTCCGCGCTCGTGCCGGTGATGCTGCGCACGCTCTACGCCGAGGATCCCGCGTTTCGCGAAGTCGCCACCGTGTTCACGATCCACAACATGGGATACCAGGGCTTGTTCTCGCCCGATACCTTGCCGCTCCTGATGCTGCCGTGGGACCTGCTCACCATCTCGAAGATGGAGTTTTTCGGCCAGGTGAATTTTCTGAAGGGGGCGCTCGTGCTCTCCGACTACGTCACCACCGTCAGCAAGAAATACAGCCAGGAGATCCAGACCACCGAATACGGATTCGGCCTGGAAGGCGTGCTGCGCGATCGCGCCGCGACCGTGACCGGCATCCTGAACGGCGTGGACTACGACGAGTGGAGCCCGCAGACCGACAAATTCATCACCGCGAAGTATTCGCCGCAGGATCTGAGCGGCAAGCTGCAATGCAAGCACGACTTGCTGCACGCCTTCGGAGTGACGAGCGCCGATTCCAAAGTGCCGGTGATTGGCATCGTTTCGCGATTCGCCGCGCAGAAGGGTTTCGACCTGATCGCCCAGATCATGGACCGCCTGGCGCGCGAAGAGATGATCGTGGTCGCGCTCGGTGCGGGCGACAAGACGTACGAAGAAATGTTCCAGCGTCTCAACAAGCAGTTTCCCAACAAGATCGCCACGAAGGTAGCGTATAACAACGCCATCGCCCACAAAATTGAAGCGGGCGCGGACATGTTCCTCATGCCTTCCCGCTACGAGCCTTGCGGCTTGAACCAGATTTACAGCCTGAAGTACGGCACCGTTCCCATCGTGCGGGCGACCGGTGGTCTCGACGACACCATCGAGCCCTGGGACGCGCGCACCGGCAAAGGGACGGGCTTCAAGTTCTCCGAGTACACCGGCGAGGCCTTGCTCGCGACCATCAAGCAAGCATTGCTCGCCTACCGCGATCCATCGTCGTGGCAGACGCTGATGCGCAACGGAATGACTCGCGATTTTTCCTGGGGAGCGTCGGCGCGCGAGTACGGCAAGGTCTACGATCGTGCGCGACAAGTGCGGGCCGCCGCGAACGCGGTCCCAGTCATCGCGGACTTGAAGAAGGAGCCGGTGCTCGGGTAGCGCGGCTCTCGTAGTTTTGCGACCCAGATTGGATTGTCATCCCGAGCAAAGCGAAGGACCTCATGCTCAGCATAGTCAAACGCAAAGGTCCTTCGCTTCGCTCAGGATCACAGTTGGGATTTGTACTCAAGCGCTCTCGCGGTACACTTCTGCAAGGCACCCAGCACTCCCATGACCACCCCCTCCCCACGCACCATCTTCCACGTCGATATGGACGCCTTCTTCGTCTCGGTCGAGGAATTGTTTGACCCGTCGCTGAAGGGCAAGCCGGTGGTGGTGGGCGGGCAGCGCGACGAGCGGGGAGTGGTCTCAGCCGCATCGTACGCGGCGCGAAAGTTTGGCGTGCACTCGGCCATGCCGCTGCGGACGGCGGCGAAACTCTGTCCGCAGGCAATTTTTGTGAATGGGCATCCGGAGCGTTATCGCGAGTATTCCGCGAAGGTGCATGAAGTGCTTGGCCATTTTTCTCCGCTGGTCGAAATGGCTTCGGTGGACGAGGCGTATCTCGACATGACGGGCACTGAGCGCCTGCATGGCCGGCCCCTGCATTCTGCGCACCGGCTGCATGACGCGATGAAGTCGGCTACACAACTGAACTGCTCGATCGGAATCGGCACCTCGCGCCTGATCGCAAAGGTTTCCTCCGCCAAAGCCAAACCGAACGGAGTGCTCTGGATTCTGCCCGGAGAAGAAGCGAAGTTTCTGGCGCCGCTCGCCGTCGGTGACATCCCCGGCGTGGGCAAGGTGATGGAGCAGAAGCTGCACGCGATTGGCATTCAGAAGGTCGGCGACCTGGCGCGCCTGGAGGATCGCGACCTGGAACATCGCTTCGGAAAATGGGGGCTGGCGCTGGCCGGCAAGTCGCGCGGTGAGGATGCGGGCGGATGGTTCGACAACGAAGTGGGAGAGCACGTCGATCCCAAATCGATCAGCCACGAGCATACGTTCGATGAGGATACGGGCGACGCCGAGCGCTTGCAGTCCACGCTGATGCGGCTCAGCGAGATGGTGGGACGGCGGCTGCGTGAGGGCGGATATTTTGCGCGCACGCTGCAGTTGAAGTTGCGCTACAAGGATTTCTCGACCATCACGCGAGCGCAATCGCTGGAGGAGCCGACACAGATGGATAACCAGATTTTCGATCATGCGCGGCGTCTGTTTTTCGCCAACTGGAAGCCGGGCGCGCCGGTGCGATTGCTGGGCGTGCAAGCGTCCAATTTCGAATCGGGTTCCACTCAACTCGATCTGCTGGAGCCTGCGCAGAACGAGCGCTGGCAAAAGGCGCTGGCGGCTGCGGATCACCTGCGCGATAAATTTGGCGAAGCCTCGATCGGATTGGCCCGCGGGATGAAGGGCGGATTCCGCGAGCGCATCCACGAAAATCCGGCAGCGTTGCCCGGCAAGCGTAGTCGGGAGAAAAGCGCTAAACGCGAGGGCTCCGCCTTTACTGAAGACTGACAACTGACCGCTGACAGCTGCTCTGCTACGAAATATATTCGCGAATATATTCGTCGCGCGAAGTGGCCAGCTCGTGAGCGTCGCCATCGAAGATGACTTTGCCGTCGCGCAGAATCAGAAAGCTCATGGGCACATCGCAACGCTGGCCTTTGGGTAGGACAACCATCTGGTTGGTGGCCTTATCGAACTGGTGAGTCGCCATGGTGAAGGCATCCTGCAGGCGGTGGGTCACCATGAGGGCGCTGGTTTTATAGACGTCGCGTTGTTTCACGATAAGTTCGACGATCGTATTCGAAGTTACCGGATCGAGCCCGCCGGTAGGCGAGTCGTAGAGCAGCACCTCGGGCTCGGTGATGATGGCGCGGGCGATGGCCACGCGCCGCCGCATGCCACCCGAAAGTTCGGACGGAAACATGTCGTAGGTTTGTTCCAACTCCACGAAGCGCAGCACCTCGCGCACGCGCCGCTCGACTTCCTCCGCGGAGATCCGCTCTCCCATCAGGCGGAAACCGACGTTTTCGTAGACTTTGAGGGAGTCGAAGAGCGCGCTTTCCTGGAACACGATGCCCACGCGCCGGCGCAACTCGAACAGTTCCTGTTCCGACATGCGCGTGACTTCCTCTCCCAGCACGTAGATGCGGCCGCTGTCGGGCCGCAGCAGCCCTATGGCAAGCTTGAGCAGAGTGCTCTTGCCTGAACCGGCGACGCCAAACAGCGCCTTGGTTTCGCCATGCGGAAGCTGGAAGGAAATGCCGTCGAGAACGACTTTTTCATCGAACGCGATTGCCACCTTGTCGAACTCGATGGCGTAGCCGGACATGGTCGCCACTGCGGCCGCCGGATTTTCGCTGGGCAGAGTGGGAGCCGACATGGCCTACCTGTAACCGAAAATTGCGAAGATCAGCTTGGTCACGAAGAAATCCGTTATCAGAATCAATACCGAAGCAGCGACCACGGCCTGAGTAGTGGAACGGCCCACCCCCTGCGTGCCGCCCCGCGTGGACATGCCGTAATAGCAGCCTACGGTCGAGATGATGAACCCGAATAGCACGGGCTTGATGAGACCGGTAAACACGTCGCGGAAGACGAGGACCTGCCACACCGAGGTCCAATACTGGTTCGTGTCCACCCCGAACAGCAGGTGCGCGACCCCATAGCCGCCGATCAGCCCGAGCAGGTCGGCGATGATGGTCAGGAAAAACAGCATGAAGGCGGTGGCGCCCACTCGTGGCGTAACCAGCTTCTTGGTGGGGTCGGTGCCCAGGGCGCGCATGGCATCGATCTGCTCGGTCACGATCATCGATCCCAGTTCGCTGGCCATGCCGGACGAATTTCGCCCGGCCACCATCAGCCCGGTGATGAGCGGTCCCAGTTCCGTGACCATGCCGAGCGACACGAGTTGTCCGATGAGAGTAACCGAGCCGAATCGTTGCAACGTGCTGGCCGCATTCAGCGCCAGCAGCGCACCGACGGAGAGGCCCGTCAGAATTACAATCGGCAGGGAACCGACGCCGATCAGGTCCGCCTGCTGCAGCATGTCAGCCACGTACAGAGGACGACGGAAAAAGTTCGCGAGGGATTGCGCCGAGAGCAGGGTGTATTCCTGAACCGCCAGCACATACCCCTTGGCGACTTCAACGGGCGAAATCAGTTCGAGTTCGAACGCCATGGGTGGTCGGGGAACTTCTGCTCAGGGAACTATAGCAGAGGAAAAAACAGCGGCAAACCGAAGTTCGCGTAGGGACAGCCGCCCTCGGCTGTCCAGGCGAGCCCCGCTCACCCAAAAGCCGTGAGTGGCACCAAGCTAGCACAAGGTCACATCCGCGCGGTGACGGATATCACTGCCCTCTATGGCGATCCTAGCAATACTGAACGCCACCAAGTTTTGCATGCCGAAATCATTCTACCGCCGCAATCTCCCCCACCTGCAGCGCGATAATAAGTCCCACTTCCTGACTTTCTGCACCCACCGGCGCTGGACGCTTCCCGAGGCTGCCCGCGACATCACACTCTCGTCTTGTCTTCATGACAACGGTTCAAAGATAGATGCCAGCGTTGTCGTCGTCATGCCGACCGTGTGCTGAGGTCATCTGAAAAATTGGATGAGAAGATTCAGTACATCCTGGACAATCCGGTGAGAAAAGGACTGGCGTCAGCCAGCGAAGAGTATCGCTGGCTATGGTTTCGCGGTCCAAGGAACCCATACAAGCCCGATCAACTCGCGCAAAACCGGGGCGAGCTGCGCTCGCCTGGACAGCCGAGGGCGGCTGTCCCCACTTGAGCTACTCCCGGTTTTTCTTCTTGATCTCGATGGCCAGCCGTTTGATTTTCTGATTCAGCGTGGAGAGCGGAACGTGGAAGTGTTCCGCCGCTTCGGTCTGGTTCCAGCCACACTTCTCCAGCATGTCAATGATGATCCGCCGCTCGCAGTCTTCCATGATGCTGAACAGCGTGGCCCCCGCGCTCGCGTCCAAAGCCGGAACCGAGCTGCCCTGGCCCACGATATGGTCGGGGAGCAGATCGATTCCGATGTCACTGTCGGAAGAGAGCACCACGGCGCGTTCGATCGTGTTCTCCAGTTCGCGGACATTGCCGGGCCAGGAGTAGGTCACCAGCGGGCGCAAGGCCTCGGTGGTAATGCGGCGCCGGGGCCGCTCATTTTCCTCGGAATACTTCTGGAGGAAGTGCTGCACCAGGAGCGGAATATCTTCGCGGCGCTGCCGCAGCGGCGGCAGATCAACGCTGATTACGTTGAGGCGGTAGAAAAGGTCCTCGCGGAAGCGGCCTTCGCGCACCATCTGGCGAAGATCCACGTTGGCGGCGGCGATGATGCGCACGTCCACTTGAATTTCCTGCACTCCTCCCAGATGCATGAACTTGCGGTCCTGCAACACACGCAGAATCTTGCTCTGCGTGTCCATGCTCATGGTGCCGATCTCGTCGAGGAAGATCGTGCCCCGGTCGGCGACTTCAAACAATCCCTTCTTCGACGCAACCGCGCTGGTAAAAGCGCCCTTGACGTGCCCGAACAGCGTGGATTCGAGCAGGTCAGGCGGCGTGGACCCGGAGTTGACGGGCACGAACGGCCGGTCGTGCCGCGTGGAATTCAGATGAATCGCCTTGGCAATCAGCTCCTTGCCCGTTCCGCTTTCGCCTTGCAGCAGCACGGTCGAGCGGCTGGGCGCCACCTGCGCGACCAGATCAAAAATCTTCAGCATGGGCTCGCTCTTGCCCACGATGTTTTCAAAGTTGTAGCGCTGTTTGAGTGCGCGCTTCAGTTGGATGTTTTCTTCTTCCGCCTTCTGGCGGGCGACTGCGGCGCGCACGTCGGCCAGCAGTTTTTCGTTGTCCCACGGTTTCTGGATGAAGTTGGTGGCGCCGGATTGCATGGCACGGACCGCGTTCTCCACCGTTCCGTAGGCGGTGATCATGATCACTGCCTGCTGTGGATGGAGCAGGCGAATCTCCGAGAGCACATCCATCCCATTCTTGTCGGGCAGGGCCAGGTCGAGCAAAACCACGTCAAAAGCGCGCTGGCCAATCTGCGCCAGACCTTCCCCTCCGCTTCCCGCCACCGCGACGGTGTAGCCCTCGAGCTGAAGAAGCGTCTCCAACGACTCCCGAATTTCCGCTTCGTCATCAATGATGAGGATTCTGCCCGCGCTGGGCGGTGTGGTTTCCGGCGGGTTCCGGCGCGACACAGCCGCGGCTTCAGGCGTGGCCGCTTCAGGCGTCGTTACTCCAGACGTTGTTACGTCAGACATGGATTGCCTTCCTGGTCGATATCAGCGGAAAATCCAAGGTGAAGGTGGTGCCTTCGCCCGGGCGGCTCTCCACGCGGATATTGCCCGCGTGTTCCTGGATAATGCCGTAGGTAATAGAAAGGCCAAGACCGGTACCGCGATTCTGACCCTCGGTGGGCGACGTCTTGGTGGTAAAAAATGGATCGTAGATACGGTGGATGTTTTCCTGCGCAATGCCCGAACCGGTATCAGAGACGCGCACGCTCACGAATTCGCCGTTCAGCGTCGACACGCTCAGGACTCCGCCTCCGGCCATTGCGTCCTTGGCATTCAAGAACAAGTTCAGAAACACTTGTTGCAGGCGCCCGGCGTTGCCCTGAATCGAAGGAAGGCTTTCAGCGAGCTCGGTCTGTACCTGGATGTGAGCCACCTTGAGTTGGTGGTCGAGCAATGCCAGCGTATCCGCGATCACCTTATTCAGACTGATTTCCGTCAATTCCGTACCCGTGGTGCGGGAAAAGTTCAGCAGATTATTGACAATCTCCGAAGCGCGGAACGTCTGCTTCGTGATTTTCTCAAGCAGCCCGGCTTTCTGCGGATCCGACTTCAACTGCTTGGCCAGCATCTGGGTGTAGGAGGAGATGACTGCTAACGGCGTATTCACTTCGTGGGCCACGCCGGCGGCCAGCAGCCCGATCGAAGAAAGCTTGTCGGCTTGGGTGAGCTGGACTTCGAGTTCGATCCTCTCCGTGATGTCGTCCATGATCACCAACCGTCCCACCACGTTGAACTTGCGGGTTACCAGCGGCGCCATCGCAACATTCACAATGCGCGCTTCGCCGGTGGGAGTCGCCAGCCGGAACTTATAAAGATTGTGGATGCCCGGATTCTGCCGAACGCGGTAGAACTCCTCGACGAAGGCCGCCGGAAAAACCTCACTCAAGGAACGCCCCACCACCTGCCAACGCGGCTGGGCATACATGACTTCCATCTGCGAGTTCCAGGACTCGATGCGGTCCTGCAAGTCCACGGCCATCACGCCGACGTTGATGGATTCAACAATATTCTCGTTGAAATCCTTGAGCCGCTCGTACTCGCTGACCTTTTGCTCGAGCGAGGCATAGAGCCGCCCGTTCTGGATGGCGATGCCGATGTAGCCCGCCAGAACCTCGAGCAACTCCACATCTTCGCTGGAGAGGAAGTCGCCTTGCACGGTCTTCCCCAGCCCGAGGAAGGCGATGGTTTTGTGCCGCGCGTGGCAGGGAATGTAATAGTTCAGATCCAGGCGTGCGATGGCTTCTTGCGCGGCGGCATTTTCGCGGGGCAGCTGGTGCGTATTTTCGAAGAAGATATGCCCGGCAGCGTCCTCGATGCGCGGCTTGGCGAGGAACGACAAGTCGAGACCGGTGACGTGCGCGATGCCAAACGACTTTGACAGTTCAAAGCGCGAAGAGTCGCTGTTGCCGAGGAAGATTGCGATGCGGTCCACCAACAGCGTGCGTGCTACCCGGTCGACCAGCGAGGAAAGCATCTTGTCGAGGTCGGTCTCCGAACTCAATTCGCGTCCGAACTCGATCAGCGTACGCCGGTAGTCGTAGCCTGTGCGGAAGAAGAACTGGTCAAGCTTCTCCTGAATCCATTTCCGTACCGGATCAAACAGCAGCGCGGTGACCACGACGGCCACTATCAACCCGTAAGGTCCGGAACTGGGCACACGGGTATGCACCAGCTCTGCCACGGCAGCCACGCCGGCGAAGTAAACTCCCACGATGGCCGCCGCCGCCAGCGTATACGCCATGCCGCGCTTGAAGATCAGATCCACGTCCATCAAGCGGTAGCGGAAAATGGCGTATCCAAAGGTCAGCGGCAGTAATCCAAGCGACAGCACCGATACCTTCATGAGTGGTGAAGGCATCATTCCGAGCAGAAACGGCAGGACATAGAAAACGGTAAATGGTGTTATGGCGACGATGGTGCCACGCGTAATCCACTTGAGTTGCTGTCGCAAGATCGGAGTGGTGGCCTGGCGGTAGTTTTTGAACAGAATCCCCGCCGCCGAGAAGAAGAAAATCGTCAGATAGGCCCAGTGCACCCGGTTCAGATTGAAGAGCAGCGAGTTGCTGGCTTTCAAATACTGAAGAACCAGTAATTGGATTCCGAGCAGTACCGCTCCCGGCAGGTAGAGCAGCGGAATCGACGAGCGATGCTTGCTGACGAACTCTCGCCGTTCCGGGAAGGTCAATGCGAAGTGCAGAAACAACGCCGGCTGCAGCAGCCACGCCACTTCATTGGCCCACAGGACGATCCAGTCAAAAGCGTTGAACTTGCCGGTATAGTGCAGCGCGTAGAAAACGAACGATACCAGGCAGAAAATATAAAAGTGCGTGGAACCGACCGCCGTCCAGCGGCGCAGCAAGACATAAAGCCCTATGCCCAGGTAAATGAGCGCGATCAGCCGCAGCCAATCGTTCATCGAGCGCTCAGCCGGAGCCAGCACCAGTTGCACGTCCAGTGGAACCGAGCCGCGGACCAGCGAGTAGGTTGCCTTCGACCAGACGCCGGAATAGTAGATCTGCCGCGTAATCGCCGCTGAGGTGTCAACCGCGTGCCCGTTGACGCTGACGACCGTGTCCCCACGGCGGATTCCGGCCCGCTCTGCCGGACCGTTCGGCTCCAGCCGGTCGGCCACAAGGCGGCCGTTCCGTTCCATCCACCACGCGCCGTCGTCTGGAACCGCAAACTGGTGCTCGATCTTGTAGTTGAAACCGGCGAACAGTACGGCTGCGACTGTGAGCAAAGTCAGCAGTATGGCGGTAAACCGGGCCTCAAATTCGCGGTTCATATTTCGCGACTCAGTTCGCGATTCACAGACTGGGACGGTGGCGGCGACGCCGCGGCCAAACATTCGACGCCCATCCGATATAAGCAACTTCACTGCCACCCTCTAATCTCACCCGGCGCTATAAGTCGCTTACTTAGAGCGACTTCCATAATTATAGAGAGGATTCGGAATGTCAGCTATGAATTATGGAAGGTAGCGTCTGCTTTTTGGGATGCCGAGCGCAAGCAACTTGGCCGCATAGAGAGGGGTCTGGGTGCCGGGTAAGGCTCCAGGGCGTTAGTTTCCGACTAAGAATGCGATGGTCCCGACTGAGAAACTGAAAACTGATAGCTGATAGCCCACTCCCGCCCTCGGTTCGTTCTACAATGAAGCCATGTCCCGCCTCGATCAGATTGCCGATCTTGAAAAGCGCTTTCTTCTCCCCACCTACAACCGTTATCCTGTGGGCTTTGAGCGCGGCAAAGGTGTTTTTCTCTATGACTTCGAGGGCAAGAAGTACCTCGACTTCGTGGCCGGACTGGGGGTGAACGCCCTCGGGCATGCCCACCCTCGCATCGTGAAGGCCATCCGGGAGCAGGCGGCCCGGGTCATTCACCTTTCGAACCTCTATTACAACGAATACCAAGGACAACTGGCCGAGCGCCTCTGCCAGCTATCGGGCTCTAATTTTGACCGCGTCTTTTTTTCGAACAGTGGAACCGAGGCGATGGAAGGCGCCATCAAGCTGGCGCGGCTTGCCGGACATAAGGCAGGCGGCGAGGCCAAGTGTCAACTGGTGGCGCTCGAGGGTTCGTATCACGGCCGCACGTTTGGCGCCATGTCCCTGACCGGCCAGGAAAAGTACCGCAAAGGCTTTGAGCCTCTGCTCGAAAACGTAAGTTTGTGGCGCAGAACAACGTCGGAGCGCTGCACGCTGCCGTCAATGTCAACACTTGCGCCATTGTGCTGGAGCCCATCTTTGGCGAAGGCGGCATCCTCGAATGTTCGGAAGAATTCCTGCTTGCATGCCGGACCCTTGCCGATCATTATCAGGCCGCGCTCATCTTCGACGAGATCCAGTGCGGCCTCGGCCGCACCGGCAAGATCTTCGCCTTCCAGAGTTTCGGTGTTGTTCCCGACATCGTCACCATCGCCAAGCCAATCGCCGCGGGAGTGCCGCTCGGCGCATTCCTGTCCAAGGAACACTTCGCCTCCGCGATTTCGCCCGGACAGCACGGCACCACCTTTGGCGGCGGTCCGCTGGCGTGCCGCGTCGGACTCGAATATCTGGCGATCGTCGAAGAAGAGCATCTGCTCGAAAACGTCGTGAAAGTTGGCGGATACCTGCATCAACAACTCCAGGCACTGGTCGACAAGTACGCCGCGACGCGCGAAGCGCGCGGCCGCGGACTCATTCAGGGCCTCGTGCTCGATATTCCCGCGCGGCCATTGGTGGAGCAGGCTCTGGCGGAGGGCGTGCTCTTCAACTCGACCCAGGACACGGTCCTGCGCTTCCTGCCGCCATTCCTGCTGCAAGAAAAGCACGTGGATAAAGGCATCAAAGTGCTGAAGAAGCTGCTGGGCAAGAAACGCAAGAAAGCGCAGAGCGCGGCTTCAGTAGGCGCATGAGAACTGGTTTTCGGGCAGCCCGGTGGAACGAAGCGCAGCTGCGGGGCTCGGAGCAAAAAAGGAGGGGAGCCAGGAGGCAGCTCCCCGAAAGCGATAGAGGCGATATCACTTATTAAGACGCAGCCTGCGAGGATTTCGTTGCCCATCGAAACGAAAAATTCCGGAGAAAAACTCATCCCCGCCGCCGAGCACCCAACGAGCCCGGCCTCGGCGGGGTTTGGGGTTGCAACTGGAGAGCATTGGCTGGAACTGGCCGATGGTCGCATGCGCTACCTCAAGGCCGGGTCGGGCCCGGCGCTCATCCTTATTCATGGGCTGATGGGATATTCGTTTTCCTGGAGATTCACCATCCCCGCACTGGCGCCCCATGCGACCGTTTATGCCATCGACAATCTGGGCGCCGGACTGTCGACCGCGACTGAGGGCATGGACCGCACCGTACGGGCCACCGCCGAGCGCGTCCTCGAGTTCGCGGACGCTCTCGGCATCAAAGATTTCGACCTGCTGGGCACCTCGCACGGCGGTGGCGTCGCCATCATGGTGGCAGCGGTTTGTGCGGAAACAAACAATCCCCGCCTGCGGCGCCTGGTGCTGGTGGCGCCCGTCAATCCCTGGTCGCCCCATGGAAAGCGGTTCGCGCCGTTTCTGGGCAGTTCTTTTGGCTCCCTGCTCTTCCGCAACACCATCGAGCGCTGGCGCTCCCTCGACTCCCTATGGCTGCGCCGTCTGTTCGGCGACGGCGCAAAAATTCCGCCCGATTCGCTCGCTGGCTATCGCATACCCGTACAGAAGAATCACGGCTTCCGTCATGCTTCGCACATCGTCAGGAATTGGACGGCAGACCTTGCGGAACTGGAAAAAGCGCTCCCCAAGATTCGCGATTACCCCACGCTCCTCCTCTGGGGAATGAAGGATCGCGCCGTTGATTTTCATTCCGCCGAACCGTTGCGCCGGAATTTCCGCGATGCTCGTCTGGTGGCATTCGAGGGCGTAGGCCACCTGCCTTACGAAGAAGCGCCCGAGGACTTCAACCGCGCGCTGATTGATTTCCTAACCAGTTCTCAGTTCCCAGTTCTCAGTTCGCAGAAGACCGGTTTTGACTGAGAACTGGGAACCGGCAACTGGTTTCTTCATGCACCCCACGACTTTTCATTCGCTGCGCGCATTCGTTGCCGACTACGGCTACTGGGCCGTGGCTCTGGCCTTGCTGTCGGAGAGCGCCGGCATCCCAGTTCCCGGTGAGATCACGCTCCTGGTGGCTAGTTTTCTGGCCTATTCCGAACACCAACTCACTCTCGGCGGGATCATCGTAGTTGCCACCGTTGCCGCCACGCTCGGCGGTTATCTCGGTTACGCTCTCGGCCACTATGGCGGACGTCCGCTGCTCGATCGCTATCAAAGCGTTTTTCGGATTCCGCCACCCGCGCTGCAACGCGGCGAGGAAATGTTTGCCCGCTACGGGGCAGCCGCCATTTTCTTTGCCCGCTTCATCTTCGGCATGCGGACTTTCGCCGGGCCGCTGGCCGGAGTGCTGCGCATGCGCTGGCGAACATTTGCGCTTTTCAACTTTCTGGGTGCGGCGGTTTGGGTCAGCTTCATGGCCAGTACCGGATATCTGTTCGGTCATCATTGGCACACCCTGCTGCGAACCCTGCAGCGCTTCAATATCGCGGTATTGATCGTCGCCGGGGCCATAATCCTATATTGGTGGTGGAGACATCGCCGCCAGTTCCCAGCGGACAATGATTGAAACCTATCGCTGCATAGAGCGCCCCATTTCAGCACTCGTCGGCAACAATCTCGTGGAATTGAGAATGAATGCCATCTCCGAGCTAACGTGAATGAAGGCCGCCAGCAGCGGGTTCAGAAAACCGCAAGCCGCCATTCCTACCCCTATGCTGTCCACCACGAGAGTGCCCACGAAGTTCTGCATGATGATGCCGCGACAGCGTCGCGCGATCTGCAAGGTTTCGACAAGTTTGGAGAGATCGCTTCCAATCAAGATGACATCGGCGCTCTCCCTGGCAACGTCAGTTCCCGAGCCCATCGCAATTCCAACGGTTGCCTGCACCAGAGCTGGAGCATCGTTGATACCATCCCCGACCATCGCGACTTTCCGATTCTTCTCGCGAAGCTCGCTGACCCATCGCGCTTTCTGATCGGGCAAGAGTTCTCCCACGGCTTCGTCGACGCCGAGCTCACGCCCCACCATAGCAGTGACTCCTTGCGCGTCTCCGCTTAGCAGAACCGTTTTCAGGCCCATCTCTCGCATGGCCGCAACCGCACTCCTCGCTTCGGGACGCAGCACGTCCGCAATGCGGATCGTGCCCAGCATCTGCCCACCGCGAGCGACATGAACTTCCGAAACCCCGCCTTGACCATTGCCATGGGCAGGCACCCTCCCGCTCACGCCATGATCTTTCAAAAGCGTGCGGCTGCCGACCAGAATCTCCTCGCCCCGGTACGTCACTCGGACTCCTCTTCCGGGCGTGTAGAAGAACTCATCGGGTTCGACGACAGGAACCGCGAGCTCGGCAGCCCGCGCAACAATTGCCTTGGCGATGGGGTGTTCGGACTTGCATTCGGCAATGCTGGCAACGGCGATGATTTCCCGCAGAGCGAAACCATCGCTTGAGACGATCTCCCGAATTTGAGAAGTTCCGAAGGTCGAAGTACCAGTCTTATCCAATAGCACGGTGTCAACGGTCGCCAGTGCTTCCAGGTAAAGACCGCCTTTGACAATCGCCCCCAGACGCGCGGCGCGGCCAATCGCGCCGAGAATCGCTAGAGGAGTTCCGGCAGCTATGCCACACGCCCCAGCCACGATCACGACCGATATCGTTGACCGCACATTGTGGGTGACGATGAAGGTGAGAACTGCGGCCCCCAAGGCGAAATAAACCAGATAGCCGGCCAAGCGATCCGCCGTTTTCTGAATGGGAGCCCGCGATCTCTCTGCCCGCTCAACCGCTTCGATGATCCTTCCGAAGGTCGTGTCGCGGCCTAGTTTCTGCGCTTCGACTTCCAGGGCTCCCGATTGATTGATGGTTCCTGCGTAAACCGCATCTCCGGGCGACTTCTCAACCGGCATGGCCTCGCCTGTAATAGCTGCCTGCTCCACAAAGGATCGCCCGCTGAGCACGAGGCCATCCACGGGGATACGTCCACCCGGTTTCACAATTACCGCGTCACCGAGTTCTAGATTCTCAGCGGTTATTTCGACCACTTCGTGATTACGCCGGACGGAGACAGTTCGAGGAAGGAAATCGATCAGGTCCTGGATGGCACGCCGGCCGCGTCCGACCGTGAGGCCTTCCAAAACCTCGGCGGCCAGCACGAAAGCCGTGATCACCAGCGCGGTAAAGAATTCACCAATGGCCAGGGCGGAAAAAAGCGCGATGGTCATCGACAGTTCCATTGTCATTTTTCGTTCGACAATATTCTCGAAGGCTTCCTTGAAGATGGGATAGCCACCGACCAGGGCAGCCGCGAGACCAATTACACTGAGGCGCGGAAATGGCTCCCACACGCGAAACCAGACCGCGGCCGCGGCCAACGCCACGAACCCAATGCGGACGAGTTCAACCCATTCGAACCCATGCTCATGTTCGGCGCCATGCTCCCGCTCTCCGATTGGAGACAGCGGAGAAGTGGGTTCATCGTTTCTTTCAAGGAAACCGGAAGCGCTCATGCCTTTGCCCTTTCCCGCCAGTTGCAGCTTTGCTACTTCAGGTAAGACTTGACCATGTCGATGACTTCGTCGGCGGCAGCCACTTGTCCTAACGTTGGACGATGCTTTCCGTTGAGCACGTGACTGCGGACGTGGCCTTCCAGAAGCTCGGCCATCAAACTGTTCATCGCTCCTCTGGCAGCGCTCATGACTTGCAGAACTTCGGAACAATCGCGCTCTTCGGTAAGGGCTCGAACTAGAGCTTCGACCTGGCCCTGAATGCGTTTGGCCCGCAGAATCAGTTTTTGCTTGTCCTTGACAGTGTGGCTCATGATAAGGTACCTACTCCAAATATACCATACCGGGTATGGTATATTTGGGTTCGGATGGCTTGTGATGACCGGCTGCCCTGACTTCCTCAAGGTTGCGGAGAGACTGCGCAGAAGGTGCGATCAAAGTATCTTCGGTCACTTCCACTCGCCCCCCCCGCCGTCATATGCTGGCAGAGGCATCGACCAGCACCGGAGAACAGCCTGACTAACGACGTGATTTCCGAACGCACGCCAACCAGCCCGCAGAAGCCAGATGCGCCCCGCTTTCCGCGGCTGGGACTTTCGCAGGTCTGGGTGCGATTCCTGCTGGCCATCTTCGGCCTGATGCTGGCTTTCGCTGCGGCACTGTTTTCCACGGTCGCGGGCGAGGCGGGCAACATCTGGGGAATGATCATTCTGGCCTCGGGGGCGCTGTTGCTGGCCACCTTCGTCGGCCTTACCACCGTGCCCTACCTGGCGCGGCGGGTCGTCGCGACCCGTGTCCGCGAAGCCATGGACTACGACGTCACGCGCGCCGGCCTGATCTACATCCTGATCAGCGTCGTGATCGGAATCGCCGCCATCAACACCGGGAACAACCTGCTTTACGTCATCGTCGCCGCGCTGCTCTCTGCCATTGTGGTTTCCGGCATCGCCTCGGCGCTGGTGCTCCGTAGTCTCACGCTCGATGTCCATTTGCCCGAACACGTTTTTGCCTCGCGGCCAATGCTGGCGCGCCTCCTCCTGGGCAACGCCAGTTCGTGGCTGCCATCCTTTTCCGTGCGCGTGGTTCCCGCCAAACGCAAAAAGAAAGACGGCTGGCGCTGGGAAGCCTCGACCTTCGGCTGGCCCCGCAACCGCGCGCCTCAGGACCAGTGGCTCCGCCTGCCCGACCGGCGCTTGCGGCGCGTGCGCGAGGAAGCAGAGAAGCCCATTCTGCAAGAATCCGTTTATTTTCCTTTTCTCGCTCCCGAACAGGAACTCCGCGCCGACCTGGAAATAAGCTTCCCAGCTCGCGGACGCTATTGCGAAAAAAACTTCGGCCTGGCCACACGCTTTCCTTTTGCCTTCCTGATGAAAACCCGGCGGATTAGCCTTTCCCGCGAAGTGATCGTCTATCCCGCCGTCGAGCCCACCGAACAGTTCCGCGAAGTTCTTCCCATGGTCACCGGCGAGTTCGAAGCTTTTGTGAGGGGACGCGGCAACGATCTTTATCTCATCCGCGACTACATGCCGGACGATTCCGCCCGCCACGTGGACTGGAAAGCCACGGCTCGCACGGGGGCGCTCAAAGTGCGCGAGTTCAGCCGCGAAGATGAGCGCAAGCTCCGCATCGTGTTTGACAATCCCGCACCCGGAGTCCTGCAGCCCGCGGTGTACGAGCAAGCGGTGCGCCTGGCGGCCTCTCTCGGATGGCACTTCCACCACGAAGATGTCGAAGTCTCTTTCGTCGCACCGGGGTTGGCGCCTACCGAAGACGTCTTCACCTTCCTGCGATACCTGGCGCTGGTCGAACCGCAGGAGGCGACCCCCGTGTTCAGCCGTCTTCGAGCCAGCGAAGATTACAACCTGATCGTCACCGCCCGCGACGCCGCCGAAATGCCCGCCGCTCTGGCCGCCAGATCCTACGTCATAAGCAGTTGCCAGTTCCCAGTTGCCAGTTCTCAGTGAGACTGAGGACGGTCTTAAGGCTTTTTCTTAGAACTGAGAACTGGCAACTGCCTTTTGCATTTTTTTCTTCCCCCCAGACGGTTTTCGACATATACTGCGCCGCGCGGGTCCAGGCATGGAGCAGTTTTGCTTCCTTCGTCCACGATAAATTTGACGCTGTTCGCCGGGCACGTCGCTTTCCGGCACAAGTCCAATTGGAGGTGCAAATGTTGATCTGTGATCTGCTCGGAAATCAGGTCCCTATATCCGCTGAGGCCCACCAGACCGTGCTCGAAGTCGCCACCCTGATGGCGCAACACAACATCGGTGCCGTACCCGTTCTGCAAGAAGGCCGACTCAAAGGCATTTTCTCCGAGCGCGACCTGATGAGCCGGGTGGTGGTCGCAGGCAAGGATCCCGCCCGCACCCTGGTCAATCAGGTCATGACCGAAGATCCTCTGACCGTCGCTCCGAACGATCCACTGGAGACCTGCATGACCCTGATGAAGCGGCATGGCTTCCGGCACCTGCCGGTCTGCGCCGGACGCGAACTGAAGGGCGTCGTCTCCTTGCGCGATATTCTTCTCCACGACCTCGACGAAAAAGACTATGAAGTGCGCATGATGCGCGCCTACCTGCACTCCGCGCCCGACGTCGGATAGGTCTGCCAGCCCTTGCCTGACAGTTGGCCGCAAGGTGGCCGGCCAAGGGACAAGGGTAATGGTTACTCCGCCCACGGGTAAGGGGTAATGGTTACTAAGGTTACCTACCGTAGGTTGACCCGCAACTCATCGTGCCTGAGGATGTGGAAGAGGGCGAAGCGCGGCGGTTAGAGTGGGTCGCGTTCCTCCCGCTGCATCCTGCATGACTTGGCACAGCCATACCGTTGTCCTTTGTTTGTGGTGCGCGCAACCGACTCTGCAATCGATGGTTGCGTTGGTCCTATGGCACCGTAAGCTGCACAAGCAGTTTCCCGTATTTTTCTTGTTTCTCCTGGCGCAGATTGCGAATTTTGCCATCATGTTTCCGCTTTGGCTCACCGGCGTTGGCACGATGTATTTCTGGCTTTTCTGGCTGGGTGAGGCAGTCAACGCGGTCCTCGGCTTCAAGGTCATTCATGAGATTTTCCTCGACGTGTTCCGCCCCTACCACACTCTGAAGGACCTGGGTACTCTGCTATTTAAGTGGGCGGGCGTGGTGATGTTGATGGTTTCGGTGGTAGTGGCCTTTTCGGGGTCTTCTGACCAGAATCCGATGATGAACGCCATCACCACCCTGCAGCTCTCGGTCCGCATCGTGCAGGTTGGTCTTATCCTCTTTTTGCTGCTGTTTTCGCACTTTCTGGGAGTGTCCTGGAAGCAGATCAGTTTTGGGATCTCCCTCGGCTTTGGGCTCTTCGCCGGTATGGAATTGATGCTGTGGGCGCTGAATTCGGGAGGATTTGTCAGGCACGATAGTTTCGACCTGATCAACATGTTCACTTACAATTTTGCAGTTGTGGTTTGGCTTGGCTACTCGTTCTCGCGCCAAGCGGCGCGCGATGGCGCCGTGAACCGCCTGCAGACCCAGCGGTGGGAGCAGGGTTTGGCGGATCTTCAACACCCAGTTCCTTCCGATTCGCTGATCCCGATGTTTGAAGGCATGGTGGAGCGCGCGTTCTCGCGCAGCTCGAATTTAGAGCAAACGGCAGATCATTTGCCGCTCAACAGCCCCGGTAAGCCGGCCAGAGCCAACTCGGCGGCTGCCGGTTCCAATCGGCGAGCATAGCGCTCGCGGCCCCAAGTAGGCCTCTTGCAGAAACCTTGTCAAGAGGAATTTTGGGCGCCCCCGAATCCTCCTCCGGGAGCCGGAACCGAACTTCAAACCATTACCTTAAGAAACCAGCGTAAACGCCATTTATATTGCCTGCCGGACGACACCACCAATTCTCGGCATCTCCGCCAATTTGTCACATCGTTCAATGCGCTTGAAGTAACCCCCAATGAATCACAAAGTTGCAGGGCTGTGTATAATTCGCCAACGCCGAAGAGCTAGCCTTTTGAAACTAGTCTCTTGGGCAGACCCTAAGGAGAAAGAAAATGAAACGTTCGCTCAGAGCGATAATTTTGTTGGTAGGTTTGGTAGGTACGCTGGCGTATGCTGCAGCTCCGAAAGTTCCCACTTCTTCGGGGCCGATTCCTTGGTGCCCAAGGTACTGCAGCAGGTAGTTGCAACCTTTACATAACGGCATTAGCAGCCAATCCAGGCTGGCCTTCGTTTGGGGCCAGCCTTTTTTACTGCTCGTCTTTCTTACCCCTGTTTTCGGAGTCCGGCCGCGCGACTGCGGCGGACGGTTTTGCTTCTCCCGACTCTTCCCCATCCTTAAGTGAAGGTCGCGGTTCGTCAGTGTTGTTGCTGAGGTATTGCACGATGATCGAAACCCGTCGGTTCGACGGGTCCAGTGGATCCTTGGCGGTGCGCAGGCGTTGGTCCGCAAAGCCCCGCACCTGCGAGACCTGATCGCCGCGCAACCCCGACTGCTGCATCAATCGCCGCGCCGCGTTCGCCCGGTCCGCCGAGAGTTCCCAGTTGCTGTAGCTGCCCTTACCCGAATAGGGTTTGGCGTCGGTGTGCCCCTCGACCGAAACATGGTTGGGAACTTTCCCCAATTCCACCGCCAGCAGCGTTACCAACTCCCGCCCACTCTGGTTGAGCGTCGCGCTCCCGCTGTCGAAAAACGTTCCCCCCGCCGATTCCAGCAACTCGATGCGCAGACCGTCCTGGGTCACGGTCATCTCGATATTTTTTTTCAGCTTATCCAAATCGGTGATACTGCGGATGCTGTTTTGCAACTGGTCTTTGAGCTTTCCCATGTTCTGCTTGGTCAGTTGAAAATTCTCGCCCGATCCGGCCATGTTGTTTCCGCTCTCCATTGTCATGCCAACGCCACCCATCATCGTCATCAGGAAAAAAGGCGGCCATGGTGGTCATCATGGCGGCGCCTGGAAGGTCGCCTATGCCGACTTCGTCACGGCCATGACGGCACTGTTCATCGTGTTGTGGCTGATGAACACCAGTAAACCGATTCAGGTGGCCATTAGCGGCTACTTCAAAGATCCCAGCGGAACCGGGAAGCAGACCGGAAGCAGTCTGGACGGATCGAAGGTGACTACCCCGAGCACCGCCGCCACAATCCCCAGCCCGGGCAGCGAGTCCGCCATGGTGGTCAACGCGGACACCGGTGCGCTCGCCTCCTGATGGTGGACCTCCATGTCCGCTTCCAGCATCTGATCCAAATCGAATACTTCCACCCCCCCGCTCACCGCCATCCGCATCGTGTCGCAGACGAAAGCCACAGCATGGTGATTCTTCGCGAAGTCTTCGTATTTCGAGAAGAGCGGGCTCTTGTCCGGGTCCTCGATATCATTTTCAAGTGCCACCAGGCCTTCCTTGCGCGCCTTTTGCAACAGTTCATAAATCATTTTCAAGGAATCGATGTAACGCTGGGTGCCGTACTTCGAGGACCCAAATGCCCCCATGAGCCCGCTCATCATCTGCTTCAGAATGTGTATTGGATTGGAGATCAACAACGTGCCCAACGCCGCCCCGCCGATGATGATCAGTTCCGCCGGCTGCAGCAGCACCTTGATGTTGCCGTGCTCCATCAGGTAGCCCGCCACGATGCAGCCGAAAACAACCACGATCCCAATGATCGAAAACATGGAACATCATCCTCGCATTGGTCCAGAATTGTTGGCCGTGCCCGCCGCTGCCGCCTTCGCCGTCTTGCTCGAATGCGAAGGTTTCATTTCTCGCAGAAGCGATTCCAGGTCTTTGCCCACGGTAGCCACCGTATAGGCGACCTCCGCCTCAACCAGGAAACGGTCGCCCCACCATAAAACTTCCGAATGACTCAGCAGGTTCCATAAAACGTCCGCCGTCATTGCCACCATCATTGGACTCGCCGAGGTCAGCACGGCCAGAAACTCGTTCTCTTCCCAGCATCCCAGAAAGTTTTCCGCATCCAGGCTGTTGCGCAAGGTATGCGCCGCGGTGCGCAGAAAAGGCTCGACCGACTGCGGACCGTGTTTGGCGCGAAACTGCTCCAACCCCAGCACCCGTATCCGGAGCAACCCGAAGCCGATATGCGATTCCTCCATGCCCGCCATGCATTCATTAAGCACCGCGCGCGTTAGACGGCGCGAAGGAATCCCCGTCGCTGCATCCCGGCATCCGCACATCGGCGGCCCGGACGCTTCCTCGCGGCTCACATACGCTTCTTCGAATAGAACCGTCACACCGCCAATCGCGTCCCCGTGTTCAACGATCGGCCGCGTCCTGATCCTCACCGCTACGCGGTGTCCATTTTTGTGCAGGTAGAAAGCGTTGCATTGCTGCGGCGTTCGCTGGGCAAGGGTCATGGTCACCGGACGTTGCTCGCCACTTAAGCGGTTGCCCCGCCGGTCGCAGGCCTGCACCACATCTTCCGGAAGATGTCCTACTACGTCGTGCGACAGATGCCCGGTGATGGATTCCGCACCCCGGTTCCAAAAACGGATCCGACGCTCCCGGTCCACGATATAAATTCCCACCGGCAAGTCTTCGACCAAGTGCCGGAACAGCTTCGGGTTATCGAGAAGGTTAGAAGACACTTTTGGCTGCGCCTGCTACTAGTTTCATCGGCAGTGAAGGCAGGGAACTTAAGGGGCCAGCAGGGGAGCACGGCAGGGCGCCAGGTATTGCGCAATGTCTGCCGAGTGCGCGCAATTCCATCGTATATATCGGCGTGGGTGGGCAGACCTTCACACCTTGTTCCACTGCGTTAGAATTGGGCGGCAGCTCTGGGAGCTTTTCCGTTCATGCCGGATCCTGGCGACAGACTCAAAACTCCTCCCGTGGTTAACGACCTGGCAGGCTGCCGGGTGGGCCGATTCCTGCTGCAAGACCGGATCGGAGCCGGTGGCATGGGGCACGTCTATCGGGCTCAGGACACCATCCTGAAGCGGGTCGTTGCCATCAAGCGGATGGCGCCGCGCCTCCAGTTTGATGAGCGTGACCACGAACGATTTCTGAAGGAAGCCCAGCGCGCTTCCGCCCTCAATCACCCCAACATCGCTGCCATCCACGACGTGATCGAAGAGAAGGGAGAGATTCTTCTCGTCATGGAGTACATCGAGGGGCAGACGCTGCGGGAACGGATGCGGGCACCGATCAGCATGGCGGAATTTGTGGCGATCGGGATGCAGTGCACCAAAGGTTTGGCCGCGGCGCACGATCAGCGCATCGTGCATGGCGATATCAAGCCGGAGAACATCATGTTGGCCGGCGGGCAGCGCGTGAAGATTCTCGACTTCGGTGTAGCCAAGCGGTTCGCCGGCGCCGATCCCAAGGAAGCGACACGGAGTCTGGCGAGCATGACGTTCTCGACCAGCGGGACGCCGGGTTACATGGCTCCGGAGGTCTTGCAGCAAAAAGTCTACGACGGACGGGCGGATCTTTTTTTCTCTGGGCCTGGTTTTCTACGAGATGCTGGGTGGGCAGCATCCCTTCCTGACCGACAGCTTTGCCGGGACCGTCGGCCGTGTGTTGCACCTGGAACCACCTTCGCTGCACGAGATCAACCACAGCGTGCCCGCTCCGCTGGCGGGAATCGTTGAGCACATGCTGGTCAAGGACCCAGCTTTCCGATATCCAACCGCGCACGACCTACTGGCGGATCTGGAGGCGGTGCAGCGCGGAGACAAGCCGGTATTCGGCGGGCTCCCATCGAGGCCGATACGCAGTCGCCACAAGCTTTGGAATCTGTCTCGCGGGTGGAAGACACTTATCGCGGCGGGGGCGATATCCCTGCTCGTTGTGCTCCTCTTCCTCTTTGGGTTTGGGGCTCGATTCCGCCACGCCTCCAATCTGCCAGTGAACTCCAGTCGTGCGGCTCTGCCTCAAAACGTAAGTCTGGCGATTCTTCCGCTGGAGGTGCCGGAAGGAGATCTACAGTTTGCCGCGCTCGCGAATGGGTTGGTGGCCACGCTGGCGGCCAAGTTGACTCAACTCGGCGAGAACCACGCGGTGCAGGTGGTCCCAGCCAGCGAGATGCGCAGCAAGCACGTAACTACACTGGACCAGGCGCGCCAGGAATTCGGCGTCAATCTCGGCCTGCGCGTCGATCTGCAGCGCTCCGGAGATCTGCTGAGGGTCACGTCCACCTTGTTGGACGCCAAGACCGGGCGCGTGCTGGCGGCGAAAAGCTTCGACGCCCCCCTCAGCGATCCTTTCAAGATCGAAGACGAGGTTGCCGACGGCGCGGCCGCCGCCCTGGGAGTCACACTTCGCCCCGAAGAGCGCCGGGAATTGGTGGAGCACGGCACCAATCTTCCCGAGGCCTACAACTACTACCTGCAGGCGCGCGGCTATCTGGACGTTCCCTTCAAGCCGGAGAACGCCAACAGCGCGATCACGCTCCTGGGAGAGGCGCTGAAACTGGACCCTAACTACGGAGCCGCCCGAGCGGAACTCGGCATGGCTTATTGGTGGAAATACGATTCCACTAAGGATAAGCGGGCGGTCGCGTTGGCGAGGGAAGCGTGCGCGAAGGCGGTGGGATCGGGCAACGCCGGCGCCGAAGGGCACATTTGTGTTGGCGTGGTTGCAAATGGCACAGGGCAGCACGAATTGGCCGCGGGCGAGTTTCAAAAGGCGGTGCAACTGGACCCCACGAATGATCGGGCATACACTGGGCTGGCGATCGCCGAAGAGCATTTGAACCGGCTGGACGAAGCGGAAAAGACCTTCCAGCAAGTCATCCAACTCCGGCCGCAACATGCCGGGGGCTACCTAAGTCTGGGAGCTTTCTATTTGCAGCAGCAACAGGCGGAAAAGGCGATCGATATGTTTTCCCGTGGCATCGCCGTGGCGCCCGACAGCTACCGGGGTTACAGCAATCTCGGGGCGGCGTATCTTTACCAGGCCAAGTACGCCGAGGCCATCCAACCGCTGCGGCAATCGATCGCGATTCGCCCGACTTCTGACGCGTACAACAATCTGGGCACCGCCTATCTCCGCTTGCGGCGCTTCCCGGATGCGATCGGTGCTTATCTGGAAGCAGTGAGGCTGAACGAGAACCAGTACGCGGTATGGGGCAGTTTGGCAGACGCTTACCACTACAGCGGCGATCAGGCTGCGGCAAAAGCGGCCTATGAGAAGGCGATCGGTCTTGCCAACAAGCAACTTGAAGTGAACCCGAAAGATGCCGAAGTGAACGGCGACGTCGCCGATTTCTACGCCATGCTCGGGGACCGGAAACACGCCTTGGCATTCCTGGACCAATCGCTGCGCTGGGGCCAAGGCGACAAGGATCTCCTATTCAATGCGGCGACGGTTTACCAGGACTTAGGGGAAAGCGATATGGCGCTGGAGTGGCTGAAAAAGTCGCTCGACGCAGGAGTTTCCGTGGCAACTGTACTTGAGACGCCCCTCTTTGACTCACTCAAGGACGATCCACGCTTCCTAGCTTTAGTACAGGGCCGAACCCATTGATTCAAATTACGGACGATTCAAATTACGGACGATCCAAATTACGGGTGATCCAGGTTACGGGCTTCATCTAACGTCAGATCAGAGGAGACTCAAATGGCAGCGAATCCGTTACCCAGCCCAAGAACAGAAGTGGCCACCTTCAGCGTCAACGCAGCGACGGTCACCAGCATCGGTCCGGCGGCGTCACACGATACCATTGACTGGAACGCCCCCAGCGGCGGCGGCAACATCGCCATTGCGGTATCAGCTGTAAACGGCGTGTTTCCCCTCGATGTAAATTCTTTTACCATTACGGCGGGTCTGAAACATCCCAGCACCGTCGAACCGAATGTTCCGGCCGGCGATTACCCGTTCTCTCGGAACGGAGTCGCAGGAATCGGAAAGATCATCGTCGGACAAGGCGCGCCGATGCGTGCGAAATAGCAGACAACGAGCCCAACAGCAGGATTGCCGCCAACGCGGCGGCGATCCTGCCTTGCCTGTGCCGCGCTTCCGGTTGTCGTGAACGTCGCTGAGGAAAACGATGCGCGCGGCAATTCCGTTCTACAATTATTTCCGCATCAATTTCCGCAACCTGGACCGCCCCGGCCGCTACTAGTGGCCGAAAAGCCGCTGCCAGAGCGGGAAGTGGCCTGGCTCCATAAACTGCGCAGGGTATTTTTCCAAATTGGGAGGCGCCGTCGCTCCCAGTTTCACTTTGAATGAAAGTCCTTGCACAACTCTGCTAAGATGTGTTGTCTTGATGGCTAAGACCCAGCATCCGAGCCGGTTTCGTCGTGCGGCTTTGGATGACCAAATGCTCTATAAGGTCGGGTCTCCCTCTGCCCATTGGCCCAGTGGGGGGGTAGGAGTGCGGTTTTGAACGACGCGGCGATTGGAAAAGGCGTGCGACGAAGGCGGAGCTGGTATCGGCGTCGTCTGCGCATGCAGCGCATCCTGGTCGCTGTCGTTGTAGGGACTGTGCTCGCTGGCGCGTGCTGGCAGAATGCGGCGCGCTGTTTTTCGTTGCCCTCCTGGCATGCTTCCCAGGCTTTGCCCGCCTCCTTTTGGATGCGGGGGAACGTCCACAACATTCTCGCTTTGATGGCGGCGCGCTCCGCCAAGGCCGCCAAGCCTCTGGCGCGGGTCCCGAGTGTCTACCCTTACTCGGTGGTACCCGGAGGCGTGAAGGATCCCGACGATCTCCGTTATGCGGCGTTGCGCGATTATGTAGTTCGCCGGCATTACGCCCAATTCGATTACAGCCACGCCCGTCTGGTGCGCGCCACCGAAGCCCGCGAAGTTTATCTTTCCTATCGCATTCGGGACAGAGTTTTCTGGACTCGCAGAAGAGTTCGCCTGCATCTCGGTGAACTGCTGCTGACCGACGGCAAGATCACGGCGCGAGCGCGTTGCGGCAACCAGATTTCCGATACGGCCAAGCCCGAAGTTTCCGACGAAGAGCCTGCCGAAGACGTTACGGAGCAGCCCGTAGCGGCGATCGAATCCGCACCGTCGTTCCCTGTCCGGCCCATGTTCGGCGCGTCCGACTTGCCCGCCGGCGCACCACTTGCCCCCAAGCTCGCCGCTGGATTCTTCTTTCCGTACGTGCCGGTCAGTGTGCCGATTCCATCCGGAGTTTGCTCTGCCGGCGAAATATACACTGAAGCACGCTGCCACAAACACAAGAAGCCAGTGATTCCCGAGCCTTCGACCCTGGTGCTGCTAGGTTCCGGGCTGACGTTAATCGCGTGGCGTTATCGAAAAACCGCCGTAGCCAAGGCCAAGTAGGAACGGCCGCCCCCGGCCCGCAGCCAAGCGCAACTCGGCAGGCGCCGGGCTGTTTGTATGTTCACGGGCTCGTAGTATTTGCCGAGTATAATTTCTGCCGAGTTCACCGTGACACGTTAGGCGGTGCAACTCGCACGTGCCCGCTGATTCGACGTTGATCGAAGCATGATTTGGCGTTCTCTCATCGAAGGTCCTTGGATCGTCTTCGTCGTCTACTGGGCCGTAAGCGCCCTGAAAACGCGCCGCACCGTCAGTCAGGAGTCCTTCGCCTCGCGTTACGGCGTCCTGTTTCTGGAAATTATTGGCTTTGTCCTGCTCTTCAGCGATGCGGCGGGAATCGGCGTTCTTGATCGTCGCATTTTTCCTCAGACCTACGCTCTCGCCGTCGCGGGCGTCGCCCTCACCTGGATCGGCATAGGAATCGCCCTGTGGGCCCGCTGGCATTTAGGACAGTATTGGAGCGCGAGGGTTACTCTCAAAGAGGACCACAAGCTCATCCGCACCGGGCCCTACGCGTATCTCCGGCATCCCATCTATTCTGGAATCGATCTGGCCGCAATCGGCGGAGCGCTCGCGATTGACCGCTGGCGGTGCGTCGCCGGAGTTGGCTTGATCATCCTGGGCTATTGGATCAAGGCAAGGAAAGAAGAATCCATGCTGTCGCAGCAATTCGGGGAAACTTTCAAAGAGCACTGCCAACACACCGGTTTCCTGATTCCAAAGTTTTAGGACTCAATCCGGGCCTCGCCTTTCGCGTTCCGCGTGCGCGATGTCACACGCCAGTGTTCACTTGTCCTTGAAGCCGGGCCACTTCGGCGTTAGTATTCGGTTTTGCTTTTATCATGACTGCTTCGAGGGCTCATGCCACAAAACTACGTTCCCATCTTTCTGTTCCTCGCCGTCGTCGGCATCCTGATGCCCGCGACGCTAATAGTAGCCTGGGTCGTCCGCACGCAAAGTCCCAACCGCGTAAAGTTGATGCCTTATGAATGTGGCATTGATCCGTATGACAGCGCGCGCGGACGGTACACCATTCGCTTTTACATCATCGCCATCCTGTTTGTGGTCTTCGACGTGGAAACAATCTTCCTGTTTCCCTGGGCGGTGAAGTTCAGGGCGCTCGGTGTTTTCGGGCTGATCGAGATGCTGGTCTTTCTCGGCATCCTGATCGTGGGCTACGTATGGATCTGGAAGAAGGGCGCGCTCGAATGGGTATGAGTGCCTCGGCTCCAAATCCAGCCAATCCAAATTCGGCGGGTCCGGATGAGACCTTCACCGCGAGCCGCTGGACTAAGGGAAACCGATGGTTTCCGACGCGCATCGTGGTCAACCCGCTGCGCGTGAGCCGCGTCAAGAGGCGTTTGTTCGGCAGCAACGAGGAAAGCATTTCGATTTCCCAAGTCGCGTCGGTGAAGATCTCGACGGGTATCTTTTGGTCGGACATTCTGATTGAGTCGACCGGGGGCACGGATCCGATCGCCAGTCACGGCCATCGCAAGGCCGACGCGGTGCGCATCCGCGATTTGGTCGAAGGCTTGCAGGCGGCCCGGCGCTAGCAGCGCCTGCCTGCAGAGACAGGGCTCGCCCCGTCTCTGGAGTGATGCTGGGCATTGTGACGGCGGTCACTGACGGTGATGCGACCAGATGCTAAAAGTGAAAGTTTCCTAACAGAGCGGCTTTTGTAACGATAGACCCCAGAATGGCCGAGGACGTCAAAACGCCAGCTCCACCACCGCCGCCGGAAGGTGAGAAGAAGCCGACGGCGGAAAAGCCCGTAGCGGCAGCGCCCGCGACGCCTGCTGCTCCCGCCAAGCCCGCCGTTCCCGCCGCCAAGCCTGCCGCCCCCGCCAAGCCCGCTGGTCCAGTCCCGATGCCTTGGACCTCGCCGATGGTTGAAAAATACCGCAGCCAGTATGGCTCGGGCCTCGACCCGCTGACTTATCTGGGACAGAACTACCTTGCGGTTGACCGCTCGCTGATCCCCGACATCCTGCGCCTGCTGCGCGACGAGGAGCAGTTCGACTACTGCGTCGATATCACCGCCGTGCATTATCCGAAGCGCGAAAAACCATTCGACGTCGTATGGATCCTCTATTCTTTCCCGCGCAATGAGCGAGTGCGCGTGAAAACACAAATCGCCGACGGCGCTTCCCTCCCGTCGAGCGTCCCCATTTGGCCGACCGCCAACTGGCTGGAGCGCGAAGTCTATGACATGTTCGGAATTAGGTTCGACGGACATCCCGATCTGAAGCGCATCCTTCTGCCCGACGGCTGGAAAGGCTACCCGCTGCGCAAAGATTACGGCATTCTGCAGCAGGACCAGGAATGGGTGCAGATCAACCTGGGAATCGAGAGCGGACAATGAGCGATCGCAAGAACGACAGCACGAACGACCTCTCGACCCACTCGCTTTCCAACCTCGATCTCGAAACTCCCGAGAAGCCTTATCTCGATTCGAACGAACTCATCATCAACATGGGACCGCAGCATCCGGCGACGCACGGCGTGCTGCGGGTCATCCTGAAGCTCGACGGCGAAAAAGTTCTCGGCACCGAGTGCGTCATCGGATATCTGCACCGCGGCGTAGAAAAGATCGGCGAGAACCGCACCTACGCGATGTTCAATCCCTACGTCGACAGGATGGACTATTGCGCCGCCGTGTCGAATGGGCTGGGCTACTGCGAAGCGGTCGAGAAATTGATGAACGTGGAGGCGCCGCCGCGCGCGCAATACATTCGCGTGATCCTGACCGAACTGAATCGCATTGCCAGTCACCAGCTTTGGCTGGGCACGCACGCGCTCGATATCGGAGCCATGACGCCGCTGTTCTACACCTTCCGCGACCGGGAGGAGATCCTGAAGATTTTCGAAAGGTACTGCGGCGCGCGCCTGACCACGCATGCCTTTCGCATCGGCGGCTGCCAGTATGAGACTTACGCCGGCTTCGAAAAGGACGTAAAGAATTTCCTGACCTTCTTCGCGCCCAAAATCGACGAATACGAAGCGCTGCTGACCACGAACCGCATCTGGCTGGAGCGAACCAAGAATGTCGGCGTAATCTCCGGCCCCGATTGCATCGCTCTCGGCGTAACCGGACCGGTACTGCGCGCCAGCGGCGTGAAGTGGGACGTGCGCAAGGCCCAGCCCTACGCCAACTACTCTAAATTCGATTTTGAAATCCCGGTCGGCACCAACGGCGACACTTACGACCGGTACCTGGTCCGCATGCAGGAGATGCGCCAGTCGATGCGCATCGTTGAGCAAGCGGTCAACGGCATCCCGGAAGGCCCCATCATGGGCAAAGTGCCCAAGGTGATCAAGCCGCCAGTGGGCGAAATCTATCATTCGATCGAAGCGCCCAAGGGCGAACTCGGATACTTCATTGTCAGCGACGGCTCGACCCAGCCCTACCGCTTGCGCGTGCGTCCGCCCTCGTTCGTCAATCTGCAGGCGCTCGACCTTATGGTGCGCGGCGCGCTGGTGGCCGACGTGGTTGCCGTCATCGGCACGTTTGACATCGTGCTCGGCGAGGTGGACCGCTGATGCCCAATTTCATCACCTCCTATCTCGGCAGCAAGGTGACCCCCGGCGAAGCGGGGAACCAGTTCTGGGCGCTGATTTATGTGTTCATCATCTTCGCGGGAGTGGCGCTGACCGTGATGTGGCTCTTGAACTGGGTCGAGCGCAAGGCGCTGGCGCACTTCCAGATTCGCCTCGGCCCCATGCGCACGGGCCCGCACGGATTGCTGCAGCCGTTCGCCGACGCGCTCAAGCTGATTCTCAAAGAAGACATCATCCCCGCCCAAGCTGACCAGTTCGTCTTCTGGGTCGCGCCCATGATCGGCCTGCTGGCGTCGTTCACGGTTTATACCGTGATTCCGTTCGGCCCTTCGCAGGCGGTGAGCGACATGAACATCGGCATCCTGTTTATGCTCGGTGTCTCCTCGCTCGGCGTGCTCGGCATTGTGGTCGCGGGATGGGCTTCGAACTCGCACTATCCGCTGATCGGCGCGCTGCGGTCGAGCGCGCAGATGGTGTCTTATGAAGTCGCCATGGGACTGGCCGTCGTCTCCGCGATTCTGATGACCAGCATGAACGCAAGCGGCACGGGCACGCTGAGCATGCTCGGAATCGTCCGGGCGCAGCAGCAGCAGGGGATCTGGTTCATCTTTAAATTCTTCCCGCTCGGCTTCATCGCGTTTGCGATTTTCGCTATCGCCATGGTCGCCGAAACCAACCGCACGCCCTTTGACCTGGCCGAAGCGGAATCGGAACTGACCGCCGGATATCACACTGAATACAGCGGGCTGCGCTGGTCTCTGTTCATGCTCGCCGAATATGCGGCCATGATTGCTGTTTCTTCGATTGCGGTTGCGCTGTGGCTCGGCGGTTGGATGCATCCGTTCCCGAACTTGCTGAGCAGCCCGGCGTGGGAGTTTATCTTCTCGCTCTGTCCCGGCCTCACGTTCGTTGGTCTGGCGGCGATTGCTTTTATTGGCGCGGCGCGTATGCCGTCGTATTCCTTCTTCAGGATCCAGCGCCTCGGCCTCGCGGTATTTGCGGCGGTGCTCGGCTTCGTCGCGCTCCTGCTGCTGGTGATCGCGGTCGCCGGCCGTTCCGGGGACACGAGCCTGGCGGCCAGATTCCGCGAAGGCATCGACTACGTATATTGGTTTTTGCTCAAAGTCGCCGTCTTTATTTATCTGTTTATCTGGTATCGCGCGACGTGGCCGCGCTACCGCTTTGACCAGTTGATGAGGATCGGATGGAAAGTGATGTTGCCGATCTCGCTCGGCGTGCTTATGTTGACCGCCATCGTGGGGGTGATCGTTTCATGAACCCTGCGCTGAACACCGCTGTCAATGCCGGCATGGCCCCGGTCGCGACGCCGTGGTTCTTTTATGTCCTGGCGGGACTGGCTATCGCCAGTGGCGTGGCGGTCATCACGCGGCGGAACGCGGTGCATTCCGCGCTTGCGCTGATCGTGACCCTGCTTTCGGTGGCGGGACTCTACTTGATGTTGTATGCCCCGTTCGTTGCCGGCGTGCAGATCATCGTTTACGCGGGCGGAATCATGGTGCTGTTTCTGTTCGTGATCATGCTGGTGAACGTCGAACGCGCGTCCAAAGACCGGCGGTTCAATCGCATCTGGCCGGTGGGATTGGCGGCGGCGTGCGCGTTGCTGGCGCTGTTTGTGTCCGTGTTCATAAAAGGCAAGGCGTTGTTTCCGGATCGCGGAATGACGCTGCCCGAGTCGTCGAACACGCAGCAGATCGCCGCGCTGCTCTACGGAGAAGCCGGCAGGATGGGTCAATATACGTTCGCCTTCGAGATCGCCTCGCTGCTGTTGCTGGTGGCCATACTCGGGGCGGTAATTATGACGAAGAAAAAGATCTGAAACGTGGAGGGACGGGCGTCTTGCGAGCCTGCCCTGAGCGCAGTCGAAGGGTCCGCCGGGCGGGGACGCCCGGCGCTCCACCGACTGAGAACTGCGAACCTATGGCCGAGATCACTACGCTCCACTATCTCGTCGTCGCGGCGGCACTGTTCGTGCTGGGTGTGATCGGTGTGCTTACACGCCGTAACGTGGTGATTGTGCTGATGTCGATCGAACTGATTTTGAACGCGGTGAACCTGAACCTGGTGGCGTTCTCGCGCATATGGGGAAACCTGCATGGGCAGTTGTTCGCGATCTTTATCGTAGTAGACGCCGCCGCCGAAGCCGCCGCCGGCCTCGGCATTTTGATCGCCTTCTTCAGGAATAAAGAGACGATCAATGTGGATGAGATTGATTTGTTGAAATGGTAGCAAGGCCGCTGTTCGCTGTTTGCAGGTGGCTCGAGCGAAAGGCCGAGAGCTTACAGCGAACGACGAATAGCGAACCGACGACTAACGACATGTTCTTTCTAGACCACATCTGGCTCATCCCGCTCTTGCCGGCCTTCGGGGCCGCGGTGATGTTCTTTTTCGGGCGGCGACTGCAGAAGGCCACGGTTAACGCGGTCTGCGTTGGCGTGGTCGTGCTGGCGTTTCTGTTTGGCTGCTGCGCAGTTTGGCAGTATACGCAATGGGCCGCGACGCCAGAGCATTTCCACCAGCCGTTCCAGAAAATTGTTTATACCTGGCTGGGCAGCGGCGATGGGCATCTGAACTTCGTTAAGCGCGACGGCTCGCTTGCCTCCTTCAACGTTGACGCCGGGTTCCTGCTGGATCCGCTTTCTTCTATCTGGCTGCTTTTCGTGACCGGCGTGGGCATGCTGATCCACATTTACTCCACCGGATACATGGCGCACGAAGGCGGCTACTACCGCTTTTTTGGGTACATGAACCTGTTCATGTTTACCATGCTTACGCTCATCCTGGCGAACAACTATATGGTTCTGTTCGTGGGATGGGAAGGCGTGGGCTTGTGCTCGTATCTGCTGATCGGTTTTTACTTTCATCGTAACTCTGCTTCGACCGCTGCCAACAAGGCGTTCATCGTGAACCGCATCGGCGATGCCGGATTCATTCTTGGCGCGCTCACGCTGGTCTGGTATCTGGGGTCGTTTCGCTTCACTGACATCAACGCGCTGGCGCGGAGTGGGCATTTCGCAATCGGCGATCCCGTGCTCACGGCCGCCGCCCTGCTGCTGTTCGTCGGAGCCTGCGGCAAGTCGGCGCAGATTCCTCTTTATGTGTGGCTGCCCGATGCCATGGAAGGCCCCACCCCGGTTTCGGCCCTGATCCACGCTGCAACCATGGTAACGGCGGGCGTGTATATGGTAGCCCGTTCGAATGCCGTGTTCGTGCTGGCGCCGACGGCGATGAAAACCGTGGCCATCATTGGCGCGCTCACCGCCGTGTTTGCCGCGTCCATTGGACTGGTGCAGAACGACATCAAGCGCGTGCTAGCCTACTCCACTGTCTCGCAACTGGGATACATGTTCCTGGCGCTGGGCGTGGGCGCTTTTGCCGCGGGCGTTTTCCATGTGTTTACGCACGCGTTTTTCAAGGCGCTGCTCTTCCTTGGCTCGGGCTCGGTGATTCATGCCATGAGCGGCGAGCAGGACATGCGCAACATGGGGGACTTGCGAAAACGCATTCCGATCACTTTTGCGACGATGTTCATCGGCATGCTGGCGATCGCCGGGATTCCGGGGCTGGCTGGATTTTTTTCGAAAGATGAAATCCTGTGGCAGGCCTGGGCCTCGGAGGCGTTCGCGTATCACATCCTGTGGTTCATCGGTTTCTTCACAGCGCTCATGACCGCGTTTTATATGGGCCGGCTGATCTATCTGACTTTCTATGGCCAGCCGCGGATGAGCCACGAGGTTGAGCATCATGTGCACGAGTCGCCGAAGTCGATGACCGTGCCGCTGGTCATTCTTGCGATTTGCTCGATTGGGGCCGGATATCTCGGCGTTCCGCACAGCTTGATGGGCTCGAATCGATTCGAGAAATTCCTGGAGCCGGTTTTTGCCAAGGAAGCTCCCCTCATGCGGGCGGAAGAGCCGGCGCAATTGGCGGCCGGCAAAAAAGAAGAAGAGCATACCGATCCCATGGAATACGGTCTGATGGGCCTCTCGGTGTTGGCGGCCATCGTGGGACTCGGAATGGCTTACCGCTCGTACGCGAAGGCTGGCAAAGACTACGTCGAGCCCATTGCCGCCGCTGCTCCGCCGCTCTACACCGTGCTCTACAACAAGTGGTTTGTTGACGAAGGCTACGACTACCTTTTCACCGGACGCCGCAAGATTGGCGACATCCGGCTGGGCGTTATGGGCGCGGGCGAAGCCTCGTCATGGTTCGATGCCAAGATCATTGACGGAGCCGTCAACGATGTTGGCTGGGTGACTCGCGCTGTTGCCACGCTTTCGACCTGGTGGGATAAGTGGATCATCGACGGCGTTGGCGTAAACGGTCCCGCCATTCTTGCGCGAATGATCTCTTATCCGACGCGACTGTTCGAATGGGGATTAGTGCAGTGGTACGCACTGGTCATGGTCGCGGGACTACTTGGATTTGGCCTGTATTACGTGTGGAAGTGAAATGCCGGCTCTTAGCTATTGGCTCCAGCTGTTAGCTGGACGCTAAAGGCCAAGAGCTAACAGCTAAGAGCTCTTATGCAGAGTCATATACTTTCGATTATCCTCTTCACGCCGCTCGTGGGAGCGTTCGTTCTCCTGTTCCTCCCAAAGGAGAACAAAGACGCGATCCGCTGGACTGCGAACATCTTCGCTCTCGCCGGTTTCCTGATCTCGCTGCCGCTGGTGCCCATGTTCTGGGCGCAGCGCTTCTTGCCCGGCTTCAAGTTCCTCGAGGGCACGCCGAACAACTGGATCCCCTCGATTGGCGCGGGTTACAACCTCGGCATTGACGGAATCTCGTTTCTGCTGATCATGCTGACCACGCTGCTCGGCTGGATCTCGATTCTCTCTTCGTGGACCGCCATCGAGATCCGGGTGAAGGAATATTACGTTTGGTTCCTGGTATTGCAGACGGGAATGCTCGGCGTCTTCATGGCGCTCGATTTTTTCCTCTTCTTCGTTTTCTGGGAGGCGATGCTGGTGCCGATGTATCTGCTGATCGGCATCTGGGGCGGCCCGCGCAAACTTTATGCGGCCATCAAGTTCTTCCTCTACACACTTCTGGGCTCCGTGCTGATGCTGTTGGGCATCCTGTTCCTCTACTTCCATCACCACGCGGTTACTGGCATCTTCACCTTCAGCATTCCCGAGCTTTATAAGACGGCGCCGATGATTCCGTTCCAGACCGCCATCTGGCTTTTCGTCGCCTTCTTTATCGGGTTCGCCATCAAGGTTCCGATGTTTCCCTTCCATACTTGGCTGCCGGATGCGCACGTCGAAGCGCCCACCGCCGGCTCCGTGATTCTGGCTGGCGTTCTGCTGAAGATGGGAACGTACGGATTCGTCCGCTTCTCGCTGCCATTCTTTCCCGCAGTCGTGTCGCATCCCAAGGTGCAAGGTTGGGTAATCTTCCTCTCGCTGGTTGGCATCATCTATGGCGCGCTGGTTTCGCTCATGCAAAAGGACATGAAGAAACTGGTGGCGTACTCGTCCGTCAGCCACCTGGGTTTCTGCACGCTGGGAATCTTTGTGCTGAATTCGGCGGGCGTGACCGGCTCGGTGCTGCAGCAGATCAACCACGGCATTTCGACCGGCGCACTCTTCTTGATCGTCGGCATTCTCTATGAGCGGCGGCACACCCGCGAGATCGTGGAGTATGGCGGCATCTCGAACGTGATGCCGCTCTACGCGACCATCACCATGATTATGTTCCTCTCGTCGATGGGATTGCCGTTGCTGAATGGATTCGTCGGCGAGTTCACGATCCTGCAGGGAGCGTTCACCGCGAACTGGAGATGGGCGGCGTGGGCGGCGCCGGGCGTGGTACTGGCGGCGGCTTATTTGCTCTGGCTCTATCAGCGCGTCTTTTTCGGTACGGTGACGAATCCCAAGAATGAAAAGCTGCACGATCTGACGCCGCGCGAAATCCTGACGTTTGCGCCGCTGATCATCATGGCGTTATGGATCGGGCTTTATCCCAAGCCGTTTTTCCAGATCCTCGAACAACCGGTCAACCAGCTTGTGCAGACGATTCATAACAACTCCTACACCAACGCCAACGCGCCGGTGAGTGCGCAGGTTGCGCCGGCGCCAGCTCCCCCGGTGCCCGTTGCCGTCGCAGCGAAAGCGAGCAACTAAGTGCGAGGCCTCTCACCAACTGATTACCGGTTGATGTTGCCGATGGTGGAACTTACCATTTTTGCGCTCGGCATTCTGTTGATTGACCTGATGATTCCGCGGGGATGGAAATGGGTCAACGCCGTGGGCGCCTTTGTGGGCGTGCTGTTTGCGGCTTTGTGCACCTGGCAAATTCAGTCGACGCTGCCGCCAGGGGGCTCGTTGGGGTTTTATAACTCGCTGCTTGTCGATCGCTTCGCCGTCTATTTCTGGTATCTGTTTCTGGGCGGAGCGGCGATCTCGATCCTGATGTCGGTGCACTATCTCGACGTGGAAGATGAACACCACGGCGAGTATTATGCGTTGCTGCTGCTTTCCGTGGTGGGCATGATGTGCATGGCGGCGGGAATCGACATCGTGCTGCTCTTCATCGGGCTCGAGCTGATGGCGATTTCCACGTATGTGCTGGTTGGTTTTTTGCGCCGCGACCGGCGCTCCAATGAAGCGGCCTTGAAGTATCTGCTGCTCGGAGCATTTTCGTCGGGCATCTTTGCCTACGGCCTCTCGCTGTGGTACGGACTTTCCGGCGGCACCAACCTGGCGGTGATAAGGCGCGCGATCTCGGCGCTGAATCCGCACAATCCGGTGGTGGTGATCGCGCTGCTGACGACCATGGTGGGATTGCTGTTCAAGATCGCGGCCGTTCCATTTCATCAGTGGGCGCCGGACGCTTACGAAGGCGCGCCCACCTGCATTACCGGTTTCATGTCGGTGGCGGTGAAAGCGGCGGCCTGGGCGCTGCTGCTGCGCATTCTAGTGTTTGGGTTGTGGCCGCTGCGCTCGATTTACACGCCGATTATTGTCATCGTCTCCATCGCCACCATGACCGGCGCGAACTTCGCCGCACTCACGCAGACAAACACGAAACGGCTGCTGGCTTACTCCTCGATTGCGCACGTCGGATACATGCTGCTGGCATTTGTAGCCATGGGAACCTCGCTGCCCGGCAGCCCGGGCTTTAACGACGGCTTCAAGGGAATCCTGGTCTACTTGCTCGTCTATACGTTCATGAACCTGGGTGCGTTCGCGGTGATCACGTCGTTGCGGCAGCGCAACGTGATTGGCGACGAACTCGACGACATGGCAGGGCTCTATCAGCGCGCTCCGGTCGAAGCCGTGCTCATGCTGCTGTTCCTGCTGTCGCTCGCCGGCATTCCGCCCGCCGCCGGGTTCCTGGGGAAGTACTACATCTTCCTGAGCCTGATCGAAAGCGGACACTACGCCCTGGCCTCGCTCGGCGTGCTCTACTCGCTGTTCGGACTTTATTACTATCTGAAGATTGCCAATTCCATGTTGATGCGCGCCCCGATGGAGACCGAACGACTACCCGTCAGCCTCGGAATGCGTTGTGCGGTGGGCGTAACCGCGCTGGCGACGATCGTGATCGGAGTTTATCCGGAGCCGTTCATCCGCGGCGTCAATTGGTCGCTGAATATTGCGCAGTCGCCGCATGTCGCGGCGTTGATCAAGTAGAACAGGTAGCAGGTCCAAGGTCTCAGGTCCCAGCCAAAGCGTCCGCTTTTCTATGATGGATTCACGCTAAGAGCCAACAGCCAAGAGCTGGGGTAGAATTCCCTCGCATGCCTGAGCGTTCCAATCCCCCGGAGAAGAAAGATCCGATCGTCTCGCTCGCTCGCTATTCCGAGATGGGATTTATTATCCCGGCGGCGATTCTGCTGGGGTTCTTTCTGGGCAAACTGGCCGATTACTGGCTGCATACTAAGTGGCTCTATCTGGTCGGGCTGTTGTTCGGGGCGGTGGTTGGATTTTGGCAGATGGTCCGTATGGCCTTCGGCGCTTTCAAAAAAGATGAATGATAAGGATAAGGAACATCTCGATCAGCCCGTGGACGCTCCGCCTGCGGAGCGTCTCCATGAAAGCATAAGTCATGAGCGCATCATTCCCCGCGTGCTGCGGCACATGCTGGTGGTGAGCGTTCTGCTGCTGGGGCCGGCGTTCTGGTTTTACGGTTGGGCCGGGTCGATTGGGTTTGCCTTCGGAGCCGCGGTTTCCTACGTCAATTTCCGCTCGCTGACGCGCGGCGTCGAAGGCCTCGCCGATCGCATCGTCAACCGGAATAGTCGGGAGAAAGGCGGCTGGATCATCCTGCGCTTCGTAGTGCGCTACGGGTTGGTCGGGGCCGTTGCCTATGCTATATTCAAGAGTTCTCCCCTGGCGTTTCGCGGCTTTCTGTGGGGCTTGTGTGTGCCGGTGGCGGCCCTGATGGCCGAGGCGGTGTGGGAAGGATACGCCGCTTTATGGCGGGCATCATAGTTAATGTTTGTCATCCCGAGCAAAGCATAGGGATAGCAACTCCAAAGTCTGAAAATGGAACAACTGACTTTTACCGCACTTCTAAATCGTCTATTTGGCCCCGCCGTCTTGGCGTTTCTACAAGCGCTGCATATTCATCCCAAGCATCCGGCGACTCCGATATCGAACAGCTTCGCGATGGAACTGCTAGTGGTGCTGCTGCTCACGCTATTTTTTATTGCCGTGCGCGTGCGGCTTTCGGTGGAGCGGCCGGGCGCACTGCAGCACACGATGGAGTTTATCGACGGTCTCGTCAATAACATGGCCAGCGAGACGATCTCGAATCATCCGGAAAAATATGTCCCGTATCTGACCGCGCTGGGGCTGTTCATCTTGAGTTGCAATCTGCTTGGATTGGTGCCGGGACTGGAATCGCCGACGGCGGTGCCGATCGTGCCGCTGGGATGCGCGCTGTTGACTTGGGTCTACTACCATTATCACGGACTAAAAGAGAACGGCGCCATCGGATATTTGAAGCACTTTATAGGGCCGCAAGAGGGCATGCCGCTGGCTGTCCGGTTATTCCTGCCGATCCTGGTGTTCCCCATCGAGGTGTTCAGTCATGCGGCCCGCATTCTGTCACTTACTGTCCGTCTTTTCGCCAACATGTTCGCGGGCGAGATGGTGACACTGGTTTTTTTCTCGCTGGTGCCGCTGGGCCTTCCGATTGTGTTTGAGGGTCTGCACGTCGGCGTGTCGCTTATTCAGACGTATATTTTTGTGCTGCTCCCTTGCGTTTATCTGGGAGAGGCGGTGGCACATGAGCACTAAAAGAAGGTCTCAGGTCTTGGGTGTCAGGTCTCAGAAATTCGACGGCTAGGTTTTCCTGAGACCTGAGACCTTGTACCTGACACCTGCCCTTCAGTGTGAGGGCGCCGGCTCACTCGGGCACGGCGTCAACCACCCACTGGGAGCAATTCATATAAGGAGAAGCAAAATGCGGAAAATCGTAATGTTGCGGAAAATCGTAATGTTGTTGTTCGTGATGATGATGTTCTCAGTGCTGGCTGTCCCGGCGTTCGCGCAGACGGGCGCTGGCGGGGCTGGTTCAACCAACTGGGTGGCAATCACTTCTGGTTTTGCCATCGCCATCGCTTCGGGTTTGGCGGCGCAGGGCCAGGGGCGTGCCGCGTCGTCGGCTTGCGAAGCGCTCGGGCGCAATCCCGCCGCCCGCGCCGGCATCCAGGTGGCGCTGATTCTGGGTCTGGCTTTTATTGAGTCGCTGGTGTTGTTCGCGCTCGTGATTATTTTCGTGAAGGTCGTGTAAGGCGCTCTAAGCTTTATCGGAACCCACTCCTCGCAAAGTTCGCAAGGAGTGAGCTCCGCTTGATTCGCGAAAAAGCCCCTGCATGAGCAGGGGCTTTTTCTTGGGGCGGAATCGGTACTTCCTGAAAGCTGATTGCTCCTCTAAACCTTTCGTGCGCCGTCCCAGTCGGCGGAGCGATTCTCAGGGACTCTTTGCAAGGCCTCGACCAGTATGCGCCGGAGGCGGTAGCGGCTGTCGAGGTCCATGCTGACGAACTCGAAACCGATTTCATTGACGCGGGCGCGGCGCAGGAGAACCTCGCCGCGGATTTTCTTGACGCCCAGAGAAATTTCGACGTGGGCCTCGGAGCCGACGCGGAGATTGTCACTGCGCGTGCCCATGCCACCGCCGAGACTCATCTCACGCATGACGATGTTCGACTTTCCCCAGGAACTCGAAAGAGTGGCGGAGAGCGCACGCGGCAGGACGATGCGTTCGTAGCGGCGCTGGCGGACCCAGGGACATCCCGGACCGGAATCGAGGGGAGCGATGGCGAGTTCGCCGGATTCGAGGCCGCTTTCGGCAAGCGCCTGGGTGCCGTGGCGGGGATCAATCTTGGAGAGCGCCTGAATGGCGGCGATTCTCAATTCGCGGTGCTGGCTGTAACCGAAAAATTTCTTGTCGTCAACGATGGAGCGCAGAACCGGGACGGCCTCGTTCTCGCGCAAACGGCCGAGCGATTCGATGGCTTTCAGTTGCACGAACGGGGGACGATTCTGAGCTTCGCCGGCGGCGGCGAGCGCGATCAGGCTGGAACTGGCGCTGCGGTCCTGGCTCATGCCGATCTCGTCAAGGGCCTCGGGCACGATGTGGGAATCGAGCAGTTCGAGCAGTTCGAGCAGGGTGCGTCCGCGGTCGGGCGCGGCGCCGAAAGCGATCTGGCGAACGATGACGTCCTGATAGAAGCGGTTGAACTCGCCCATGCGGGAGGGCAGCAACTCCAGCAGCGTGCTCACCGCGAGGCGGCTCAACAGGCCGACGGTAGAGGCAGCCTGGCGAGGCTGGCCGGTGCGCAGAATGTCGCGCAGATCGTCGAGGCCGGGTTGTCCGAGTTCGCCGACGAGTTCGACAATGCGATCGCATTCGACGCGTTTTTGGGCGCGGAAGAAGCGGTCGGCGAGGTGTTCGACGGAACTTCTCGGAAGCTGCTGCAGGACGTTGACTAAATCCTCCGGCACCTGATCGGCGTTGATGGCTTCCTCGATCATCTCGGGCAGGCGATTTTCGATGCCGACGCGGGAGCGGAGATCCTGCACCAGGGTGGGGCGTTGCTGCGCGATGCTCTCGAACGAGGTGCAGAGTTCGGCGACGGCTTTGTATTTTTTGCAGGTGCAGGCCTCCTGCCCGAAACGGGCGAAGGCGGCGCTCAGCAGGCTCTGGATCTCGGGATCGTTTTCCTTGCCTAGTTTCTCGCCGATCTGGGCGAGGGCAGTGGGCATGACTTCGTCCGGCGCGCTGGCATAGAGGTCGGCGAGTTGAGCCAGTCCGATGGCGGTCTTGCGGCGGGGTTCGGCATCCTTGGCGTCGAGGCCAGTGCAGTAGTTGGAAAGAATTTTAGCGGCGATCTCGTTGTCGTCACGATCAAAAAGGATTTCGACGAACTGGCGAATGTTGCGGGGCGGCACGCACGCGGCTTCGTTGGAGAGCAGAACGCTTTTCTTGCCAGCTTCCGGAATCTCGGCCCAGAACATCCGGTCGAGAATGTCGGCGTGGGACTCAACCAGAATGCCGGCCTTGGACATCTTATCTTCCTGCACGCGCAGAATCTGACGGAGCGTATCCATCTGCCGGCTCATGTGGTCCATCATGTCGTGGACGGCATTGACCTTGACGTCCCCCCGCTGGTAGCGGTCGAGAGCGAATTTGATGGCCATGCTTTCGGCCGCCTTCATCAGAAGCGGTGTGTCATTCCCTTCGTTGGTGACGTTCTGAGAAGCCTGCGCAGCTAGTCCTTCAAGCAACTGGGCGAGATTCACTTTGGCGCCTTCGGGTACCTTGCTCAGTTCCGCCGCGAGATTTTCCTGAGAACCGTTCGGATCCTGCATCGCCTGCCCAAAATGAGTGAGCAGGCGAATCGTCTGGATGACTTCCTCTTCCTGCAAGGGAACGACGCCGCCCGTCCATGCTCCGCCGGAACCCGATCCAGCAGCGCCGGTAAAACCGGGAATAGGGATGGTTGGGACGCTGCCTAGGGGCGCGCCGCCGGGCACACCGCCCGCGCTCGCTCCCTGGGCGGCAGCGATCAGCTGCAGAAGTTTCTGAGGGTCATTGAGCCACTGCTTGGCCTCGGGGCCGAGGGCTTGGACGGCGAGTTGCGCCGCCATGGAATACTCGCCGGTTACAGGATCGGCGGCCACGAACTTGACTTCGTTGATACGGATGGAGGAATCCTTGTTGTCGCCGAGAGTTTCCTTGAGCTGCTTGGCGAAGTCCTGTGCTTTGGAGCCGCCCAGGGCAAAAGCCCGGACCAGCCGGGTGAAGTCCTCGAGCGTGACCTTGTTCGAAAACAGGATGCTGGAAAGTCCCGCGGCGGTCAGCAACTGTGCGAAACTGCGCTCCGCCTGGCCGGCTTCGAGCGGGATCCCGTCGAGAAGAAGTTTGTTGTCGGAGACGCCGAGCAGAAAACCAGTGTCACCGCTTTTGGGCAGCGCCTGTTGGAGTTCGCTCCAGGCGGTCTCGAACTGGCCTTCGGTGCGTTTATGGGTCACTCCGTAGAGCCGGGTGTATTTGATCAAAATATTAAGGCTGTGGAGGAAAGACCGAGCGGACGCACTGCGACCGGCATCGGTTTGGGCGGCATTAACGATAACAGCCTCCTTCGGGTACTGGAGTCGTCGCAACCAAGACTAAGCGGGAACGTGACTTAATGCACGATTACGGAGGTAATTGGGGAGGCGAGGATTGGGCGCGGGAGGCTGTACGGAAGGACAGGTCCTTTCGGATGCGGCGCGCTACACTAGTGGCGCGGGCGCGTGATTGTTATGTCGATCCAAGCTTGCTGGGGAAGAGCCGGGCGTCCCCACGCGGCGGGAGCCCTTCGACTTCGCTCAGGCAGGCGGGCGAGACGCGTATCTACGGGAAAGTCTGATGAAGATCGGCGTGCTTTTTTTTGGAATATTGAAGGACGTGGTAGGACGATCGGCCGAGACGGTTGATCTGCCGGAAGGGGCGCGCGCGCGGGAAGTGCTCTTCTATTATGCGCGAGAGGTTCCGCAGTTTGAAGCGATGGCGCCATCGCTGGCGATTTCGGTGAATCAGGAATATTCGGGAGCGGACCGGGTGCTGCGAGAGGGCGATGAAGTGGGGCTGCTGCCACCGGTGAGCGGCGGGGCGGCGGAAGACGGCGAAGTGCCGGGCGAAGTTCGGATTGTCCGCGAGCGGATTGATACGGAGGCTGTGGTTGGGCGGCTGCAGCGGCCGGAGGATGGCGCGGCGGTGATTTTCGACGGCGTGGTGCGGGACAACACGCGTGGGCGGCGCACGCTCTATCTGGATTATGAAGCCTATGAGGCGATGGCGCTGAAGCAGATGGAATCTCTGGCGGCAGAGGCGCGGGCGCGTTTTGGGGTGCGAGGCGCGTCGATCGTCCACCGACTGGGGCGGCTGGAGATTGGCGAGACGAGCGTGCTGATCGTGGTGGCTGCGGCGCATCGGGACGCGGCCTTTGACGCCTGCCGGTGGATCATTGACACGCTCAAGAAGACGGTGCCGATCTGGAAGAAAGAATACTTTGAAGATGGAGCGGTGTGGGCTGCCGGTGAGCCGTTTCCGAAGAAATTCGACGGCAGCGAGACCCAGCGGTAGAGCAGCTTGCATCCAAATGATTGACTCTCAAATGCAGCGCATCCGACAGGTCTTATTCGTCCTCCTCTCGTTCGTCCTCCTCTGGTTCGTCCTCCTCTCGATCATTTATGCCACCCCGGCAATACTGGCGCAAGAGCCCGAAACGACCTTCAAGGTCGACGTGAAGCTGGTCAACGTGTTCGTGACGGTGACGGACGCACGCGGGGCTCCGGTGGCCAACCTGCAGAAAGAAAATTTTGTACTGAAGGAAGATGGCAAAGAGCAGAAGATCGCGATCTTCGGCCGGGAATCGGCGCTGCCGCTGTCGATTGTGCTGGCCGTGGATACGAGCCTGAGCACCAGAAAAGATCTGCCGCTCGAACTGATCTCGGCGCGCAAGTTTGTACACGCGATTGTACGGCCGCAGGACGGACTGTCGCTGTACAAGTTCGCCGAGGAAGTGAGCGAGTTGGTGCCGTTCACATCCGATTTGAAAAAGATCGACGCCGGAATCGACCGGGTGCGCAATGGCTCGGCGACGGCGCTTTACGACGCGATTTTTCTGGGCTCGCGGGCGCTCAGCCGCCGCCAGGGAAGAAAAGTGCTGGTGGTGATCACCGACGGCGGAGACACGATGAGCCAGGTAGATTACAAAGAAGCGCTGCGCGCGGCCCAGGAGGCGGAGGCGATTATTTATAGCATCATCATCGTGCCCATCGAAGCGGATGCAGGACGGGATACCGGAGGCGAGCACGCCCTGATTCAGATTTCAACGGACACCGGCGGGAAGTATTATTACGCCACCTCGCTGCCGCAACTCGACGACGCGTTCCGCCAGATCAGCGACGAGCTGCGGACGCAGTATCTGCTGGCCTATTATCCGTCGCAGCACTATTCGAACTCGGAATTCCGCCAATTGCGGGTGGACCTGGCGAACCCGCCGGCGGGCGGTCCTTATCAGCCGCACTATCGCGCCGGATACTACACGCGGAAGGGGACGTTTTAGGCAGGCGTCCTCGCAGATACGTAATTCTGAATTGCCCCCCTACCGAAAACCATATATTCGCCGCCTCGGAGCCCCCAAGCCGAGCCCTCGTCTCCTAAGTAAGCATATTGTTTACAATACAATAGAGAACTGTTGTCAAATGAAGCTGTCTTGGATTGTGAATTGCTGTTAATACAGCGACTTCTGTACCCTAGAGGAGAGATTATGGCTCAGGTTCGCGTGCTGTTTCGGATTCTTACCCTTGTGTTCGTGCTGGCGCTGCTGGCGGCGGTTACGTTCGCCCAGGAAACTACGGGCGGCTTACAGGGTATCGTGAGAGACCCCACGAGTGCGGTGGTGTCGGGTGCGCATGTCGAGTTGACGGGTTCGTCGCTGGTCGGCAAGAAAGAAACGGACACTGACGGTTCCGGCTACTACCGTTTTGCCAACCTGCCGCCGGGTACGTATGTGCTTACAGTGAAGGCAAAGGGTTTTAAGGCAGTAAAGCGCGAAGGCCTGACGATCGAGGTCGGCCATCTTCCGTCGGTAGATCTTGCGCTTGAGGTTGGCGCATCGAGTGAGGTCGTGGAAGTAAGCGGCCAGGCACCCGAGATTGACGTCACGACGACGCGAACAGTTACCAATGTCACTGCGGACGTGATACAGGACGTTCCGCACGGGTATTCCTTCCAGTCCGCGATTCAGTTTGCTCCCGGAGCCCGCAACGAACCGCTGGCAGGTGGGATGGTAGGACCTAACGCCGCTGGCGGCACCGGAACCGGCGGCCAATCTGCTGGCAGCGGCACCAATGGACAGGCTTTTGGTTTCTCCATTGGTGGCGGCGCCGATTCCGAGAACGCTTACTTGGTGGAAGGGCAGGAGACGGCCGACGCCATCGGTGGCTTCTCCCATACCAATGTGCCCTTTGCTTTCATTCAGGAAATGCAGGTGAAGAGTTCGGGCATTGAAGCCGAATACGGCGGGGCGCTGGGTGGCGTGGTCAACGTGGTCATGAACAAAGGCGGCAACGGCTTCCACGGATCGTTGTTTGCCCAGGCTGAGAAGGGCGGGTGGGACGGTTCGCCAAACGACTATCCCAGGTACGATCCTACTTTTACTGGCTCTACAACCACCTCCTATCTCCAAGATCCTAATTATGAGGATTACCAGCCCAAGAGGGACACGATCACAGATATTTTCCCAGGTTTCACGATTGGCGGTCCGATCCGGAAGGACAAGCTGTGGTTCTTCGCGTCGTTCAATCCCGAGTTCCATGATCACGAACGCGTTGTGAATTGGGATTACGCTCCTCCGGTAGCTGGCCCGTTTCCAAGCGTGGTCGGTCCGACGCCGTTCAGCTCCAACCAGCAGACCTATTACTCGAACGCTCGAATTGATGCGGCCGTGACCCAGAAGATTCGCGTGTTCGGTTCCTGGCTCTACCAATTCCAGCGAACGAGCGGTGAGTTCATGCCTTTCGCGGACTCCACCACCGGGCTACCCAACACCACTTCCACGAGTCCGGTAGCGGTATACGGCCACGGCCTCGGATTCGCCGCACCCAACGTAACGACTAACGTTGGCCTGGATTTCACCATCACGCCACGCATGATTGGAACGTTCCGTTGGGGGTACAACTTCCAGAACTATCACGACTTCGGCATGCCAACCACCGGCGCTTTTGATGCGTTCGACGCGAGCGGTCTAGGAGCGTGCGATAACTCTCCCGTTGCCCCGACCACACCTTGCCCTACTGGGGGCGTTCCGATACCGGCCACCTCCCAACTGTCCCAGATTGCTGGCTTTATTAGCGCCCCCAACAACGCCAATAATACAACTTACAACGTAACGCATCGCAACCAGATCGATGCGGACTTTGCCTGGTTCAAGAGCGGATGGAAGGGCACGCACAATTTCAAGTTCGGCTACCAGCTCATGCGGCTTTCCAACGCCGTTGAACAACACTACAATGAACCGAACGTGACGGTGCTTCCTGGCGCGAACTACGTACCCGACTACGGTGGACCCTGGGCCGGCAATTGCGCTATAGCTGACCCAGGAGTGGACGTAAATGGCAATGCCTTTAATCCCCTGACTGGTACCGGCGGGATGTACGGCGGCTGTGCCGGACAATACGGTTACATCTGGCTCCAGGACTACGGCTCCCTAGGCCAGGCGACCAGCATGAATCATGCCTTCTTTGCCCAGGACGCCTGGACTATCGGCAAAGGTATCACGATCAATGCTGGGGTTCGTCTTGAACACGAATACCTGCCCGCCGAATCGCAGCCAGCAGGCGGCATAAGCCAGCCCATTAAATTTGGTTGGGGTAGCAAAATCGCCCCCCGCGTTGGAGCTGCCTGGGATCCGTTCCAAAACGGCAAATGGAAAGTGTTCGGCAGCTACGGTAAGTTCTATGACATTATGAAACTGAATCTGGCCATCAGCTCGTTCGGCGGCCAGTACTGGAATAACTGCTACTATGCCCTGGGCACTCAGGATCTGAGTTCCATCGTTCCGGTGTTCAATAGCGGTACCCGATACTGCGGAGGTCCCGGTGCCACTGCCACGACCGAAGGGAACTTCGGCTCAGGAGGAACACCTGCAGGCCTTACCTTCATACAAAACGCGAACTACCGCACGTTCCCCACTTCGTGTGCCACTTGCACCGCCACGGAAGAGGGAGTCGCCCCGAGCATCAGTCCCTACACGCAGCACGAGAGCGTTTTTGGCGTCGACCATCAGCTTAGCAAAGGCGTGGCCTTCGAAGCCCGCTGGGACCGCCGCCGTCTCGACCATGTCATCGAAGACGCGGCTTTATATAACCCAAACATTGGCGAGACCTTTGTGATCGTCAATCCAGGACAGGGAGTTAACCGCACCTTCGACGGTTTCTGGAACTTCCTGTACGGCAGCCCCAGCGGATGCATTCCCGCTGGACAGACGCCGCCGGCGGGACAAGCCAACTGCCCGGGTCCGCCCCCGAGGGCGGCTCGCAGCTACGATGGCGTGGAGTTGCGCCTGAGCAAGGCAACCAGCCATCACTGGGCGGGCATGTTCTCCTACACCTACAGCAAGTTCCGCGGCAACTACACCGGCTTGACCAACACCGACCCCTCTGACGGTGGCGGCGGCCGCAACGCCCCGAATAACAGCCGTGCGTTCGACGAGCCTTTCTTCTACTACGGCGCAAACGGCAATTCCAACAACGGACTCCTTCCGACCGACCGGCCGAGCGTCTTCAAGGGCTATGCCTACTACGAACTGCCGTGGATGCGCAAGTTCTCCACGAACTTTGGTATCTTCCAGTACCTATACCAAGGAAGCCCCGTAAGCAGCTACGTGGATGTAGGTAACTCATTCGCTCCCGACGTCAGCGCTGGTAACGTTGCCAACGCGGAAGGGGGTGCATTCCCGACCTACATCGTGGGCCGCAGCAACTTCCTGCCAATCTCGCAGAGCGCAAACGGCGTCATTTCCATGGGCAATCCCTACCAACGGCGCACACCTTGGTTCACACAGTCTGACCTACAGCTAACGCAAAACTACAAGATCAGAGAGAGCAAGGCCCTCAGCTTTTCGATGACTGTGCCAAACGCGCTTAATCAGCGTGCGACTACTGCGTATTGGGAGAATATTGACACAGACTACTACCCCCAATTCCTGGCGCCGCCTTCTGCCGCGTGCGGCGCGGCGCTCACGCCGCCTCAGGCGAGCGCTCCGTGCACCCAGGCCAACAACGGCTACCTGTTCTACGCGGCGGCGATGTCGCCGTACAACTACAAGGCGCTGTTCAACAGCGCGGGGGGGAAAACTGGCACAAGTGGTGCGATGACCATCAACAACCTTTACGGCCAGCCCTTGTACCACCAGCTCGCCCGAAACATGTTTATGTCTTTGAAGTTCACCTTCTAACCACCGTTGTAGTGAGTTCTTCGAGGAGCCGGATTTCCGGCTCCTTTTTTTGTGCTCCTTCATTATTGTGCTCTGAGGGCCAGCCGGAACTGGCTCGAACCCGGTTTTGGGAGCTTCCCCAGAAAAACCTATACATCGCTCCGTGCAAGTGGGCGCATCTAGTAAACTGTTCTATTCGATTTCAGTAGAAAATCATTGCACTGGAAAACCAGGATCCTTAGACGCGGAATCGCTTCCAGGTTCTACTTGAGGTTCTGCCCCCGGGAGAGTCACTTTGTTTGATTGGTCTGGATTGCAGCTTCGCCGTTCTCTGCCAGTTCGCCTGTTGCCCTTCATTGTGGTTGTGCTCGCGGTTTCATTGGGGGCGCAGGACTTGTGGGCCCAGGAAACGACCGAAGAAAATCCGACAGCCGCCACCATTCAAGGTACGGTGCGGGATGACACCGGCAACCCCGTGGAAGGGGCGCGGGTTTTGTACGGCTCGCAGGCCACCGAGACCAGGGGAGTGACGCGCACCGGCAACGACGGGAAGTATGTTTCCGAGGTATTGCCGCCGGGCCCTTATGTGGTGCGGGTGGAAGGCCGGAACATGGCGCCGGCCCAGAGCAGTGTGAACGTCGTGTTAGGAACTGCGGTCACGGCGGATTTCAAGCTGGAATGGATCAATCCGGGGCCGGTGCGGCTGGAGAGCAAGTTCGATGGCGATGCCAGCAACAGGCTCCCGATTGACGGGCGGAACTATCTGCATGCGGGAGGGCTCGAGCCGGGCGTGCAGGCGGTGGATGGAGGGATCCTCGATCCGGGCAAGAGCGGGTTCCAATCGCTTTCGATCAACAGCCTACTGGGACGAACCACGCACTACGACATGGATGAAGTCGAGGTGATGGATGAGACCAAGGGCGCTTCCACGATGAACCTGCCGGCGGAGGCGGTTCGGGACGTGATCGTCTCGCGGGTCATGCCCGAGGTGTTTCAGTCGCTGAACGCCGCCGGTGCGGTGCGGGTTTCAACGCGCTCGGGTGGAGATGAATGGCATGGCAATCTGTTTGCAGGTCTCGAAGACAAGATTCTTGGCCTGGCGGGGTTTCCGCCAGGCAGTGACTACAGCCGCCAGCAGTATGGATTTGGCGCCGGCGGCGCGGTAATCAAGGACAAGGCATTTCTATTCATCGGAGGGGAGCGCACCAAGCAAGATGGGGGTTTGCCGACGGTGTTCGGATTCCCAGCCCCTAACCAGATCAGCCTGCGGGACGCTTATTTTCGCGAGAACATGCTGACGGCGCGGCTCGATTACAACCTCAGCGACAACATGAAGTGGTTTGCAAGGTTCAGCTACGACAACGCGAACCAGATCGGGCCGCCGGAGAGCCAGTCGGATTTTCGCAATCAGTTGAACGTTCCGGCTGTGGTTCTTGGGCTCGATTGGAACCGGGGAAGGTTCGTGAACAGCGCGCGCTTCGGCTATCAAAAGATGGTGAACGCGATCAATCCGGACCTGAGCGACTCGGCGCCGGCGCCTTTCCACATGCAGATTGGATCGTATGCCCTGGGGCCGAGCGTGGCGGGTCCGCGGCAGACGATTCAACGGGACCTTTTCGGCCGCTACGACAGCAGCACGATTTATAACGTGCACACGATACGGTTCGGGGGGGCGATTCACCGCATTGTGCAGGGAGATTTTTACGCGCCGGGCAATTACGGGCCTTCGGTGACCACTTCGAACGGAATGGACGTGATCAATGCCATCAATAGCGACCCGAGCTTGCCGCCGATTTTCCCAGGCGATACGCGCGGAGCTGCCGACAATCCGCTGAACTATCCGGTGGGCACGGTCACGATTTTCAATGGCCTCGGAAATTTCAGCGAGAACTCGGCGTTCAACCGGTCGATGGGCGGTCACTTCGACACGCGCCTCGAGGGGTACTTGGGCGACACCTTCAACCTGTTTCCCAACCTGAACATCAGCTTTGGCGTGAATTATGTGCGGGACACCGGGCGCACGGACAGCGACTTGCCGGCGGTCCCATGTTCGGCGATCAACACCGAGATCGTACAGACCCCGCCGTGCACGACTGGTCTGATTCTCGATCAATTCGGTCTGATTGCGTACCCTGTCACACCGGGTCTGCACCAGTTTCTCGGCCAGAGCGTGAACCAGCCGAACACCAATTTTTCTCCGCAACTCGGTTTGGCGTGGGACCCGGGACACAATGGGCAGACGGTGGTGCGGTTGAGCGGCGGGTTGTTCTACGACAATTTTCTGCTGCAGAATGTGTACCAGGATCGCATCAACCGCTTGTCGAACGGGCAATACAACCGCAGCCTAACCCTGTGTCCGGCGGGATCGGTGCTATTTCCGAACGCGGCGTCGGATCCGTCACAGGGGGTTGTGAGTGCGAGTGATGGGCTCGATATCGCCACTCAGATCTGCGGGCAGCCTATAGGCGCTACCGTGACCGGAACCCAGGGGCCCGTTGTAGTTTCTAAAGCAATCCAGGATCTGCAGAAGCAGTTTATGGCGGCGCAGTCGACGGTGACGGGCGGGCCGAACGTGTACTCGCTGGCCAACAGCGTAGCGGATTTTGGCGGCATGCTGGCGCCCGGCTTCAGGACGCCCCGGGTTATCCATCTCAGCGCTGGAATTCAGCATCAGATCGGGGAACACGGCATGTTCTCCGTCGACTATGTGCGCGAGATGGGCACCCAGTTTCCGCTGGGCATTGACACAAATCGCGTGGGCGACGCAGGCTACATGACGGACGGGCACAGTCTGAACCCCTTACTCAATACCTATCAGGCGGAACTGAATGCGATCAATGCAACGCTGGCCGCCAACCCGGCGGCGGCGGCGTGCCCACAGGCGGCGTTCGCGGGCAGCAGTTCGCAAGCCGCCGTGACTTGCTACTTGAATGCAGTGACGGGAGCGAGCATCACCGACTTCGCGCGCCAGGGTTTGGATTCATCGAATGCGTTCTGCGGACCTTTTCCCTGCTCGGTCTTAGGCAAGCATCAGGCATCCTTCGGCGGGATCAACCCGGCGGTGGGCTCGAACATCATGTACTTTCCGAGCGGGCGGTCGAGGTATACGGGTATACATCTGGCGTACCGCGGGACCAGCGGAGACAACCCGATGAAGCGCGTGCGGCGGCTGGAGATGGCGATTTCCTACACCCTGTCCCGCTATCGCAGCAACCTGGCAGAGCCGAACGGAAGCGGAGGAGATTATTCGCTGATGAACGTGGCGGAAAATTACAACAGTCCGCACCGTGGATATTGGGGAGATTCGGGATTGGACCGCACGCACCAGTTTAACCTCACTCCCACGTGGGATTTGCAGTACGGCCTGCGCCTTTCGATGGTCACGCAGCTGGCGTCGCCGCTTCCGCTAAGCGCTTATGTTCCGCAGCAGGACGGGGGCGGAGTGGCGGGGGAAATCTTCCGCAGCGACCTTACCGGCGACGGCACCGTGGGCGATCTTTTGCCGAACACGAATATTGGAAGCACGGGAAAATACTCGAACGGCAATTTGGCCCAGGTAATCTCGCGTTACAACCAAACTTATGCAGGGAAGTTGACTCCGGCGGGTCAGGCGCTGGCAACTGCCGGTCTTTTCAGCACGCCGCAACTGCTTGCGCTGGGCGCGTATGCGCCTCTGATTCAAGGGCTGCCCTCGCATGCGGCAACAGCGACTTGGTTGAAGACGATGGATCTGCATTTGAGCAGGCCGTTCCAGGTTGCGGAGCGGGTGAAGCTGGAGCCGAACGTTTCCGTTTTCAACGTTTTCAACTGGGCCAACTTCGGAGGCCCGGGGTACCAGCTTAGCGGCGTGATGGACGGCGCGCCAGGCAGTTCATTGAATAACGCCAGTTCAGGGGGATACTGCGGGAACACAACCGCCTTCTGCACTGCGCGGCTGGACCGGGTTCTGCCTGGTTCGGGCACGTACGCGACCGGGGCCCCCCGGCAGATAGAGTTCGGAGTGCGCATCACGTTCTAACGTTGGGGCTGGTGAAAGAAGGCGCGCGGCGCGGCTTTGGCGTGGGGCAAAATGGAGCACCGGCAAGATTGCAAGGGTGTTTCGGGTGGAGACACTTCCGAAACGCCCCCAATGGTCCTCGGCCATGGTCTGCGACTTCGGTCTGCGGCCCCGCGCGCGGCGTGCCACATGAGTCTACGCCAGCAGAACTATCCCCGCTGAACTATGCGCTCACACTCAGCGCATTGCTGGAGCTGCTCTCAGTCAGGCTGGTCGCGGTGGAGTTGAGCACGTTCAGAATAAGCTCGTAGTTGCTTTGTTGGTTGAGGTTGATGATGAGTTGGTCGGCGGTGTTGCTGTTCTGTCCCTGAGTTGCGTCAATAGAGACCTGCGCTCCTGAACTGCCGCTGCCCAGATTGATCGCGACCTCTTCGGGAGAAGCAGACGAAGGACTGCCTCCTTCGCCAACGTTCACGACAACCTCCGGCGTGCTTGATGCGCTCGTGCCGGGCGCGCTGGACGCGCCTCCCAGGTTGATGACGACCTCGGGAACGCCCGATGCACCGGATGAAGAACTGCCTCCCTCGCCGACGTTCACGACAACTTCCGGCGCGCTTGATCCACTCGAAGCGCTCGT